>Ga0315336_1002634_pt1 | contig 26667 bp, 23 predicted proteins | sample ASW5metaG_FD_204512 | JGI IMG/M metagenome (GOLD analysis project Ga0315336, IMG submission 204512) | Ammonia-oxidizing marine archaeal communities from Monterey Bay, California, United States - ASW #5 | ecosystem: Environmental > Aquatic > Marine > Intertidal zone | place: USA: California... | reverse complement strand
CCTAGAGGGGCTCACCGAGCATCCCGTGGACCTTGCCATTCTCGATATTAAAATGCCGCGCATGGACGGCATGGAACTGCTCAACCGTATCCGGCGCAGCTCTCAGATGCCAGTCATCTTTCTCACCTCCAAGGATGAGGAGGTAGACGAGCTTCTGGGACTGCGCATGGGCGCCGACGATTACATTCGCAAGCCCTTCTCTCAACGGCTTCTGCTAGAGCGTATCCGGGTTTTGCTGCGGCGATCGGAGGCCAATGCTGAGCCCGGGAAGAACGTGGACGCCAACGACCGTGGTGGGGAAGACACTATGACACGGGGCGAACTGATGCTGGATACCGGGCGTCATCTGTGTACCTGGAGTGGCGAACAGGTGCAGCTCACGGTGACTGAATTTCTCATTCTCCGTTCACTTGCGGAGCGGCCAGGCCACGTCAAGAATCGCGATCAGTTAATGGATGCGGCATATGGCGAACATATCTATGTAGATGACCGCACCATCGACAGCCATATCAAACGATTGAGGCGCAAATTCAAGGTAGCGGACTCGGAGTTTACTCAGATAGAAACTCTTTATGGCCTAGGCTATCGTTATCGCGAATCCTGATTGGGAGCGGTGGAGGCGCGCATGATGCGGAGCTTCCTGCGGAAAGTAGCCGGAGAGAATGGTAGTCGAAACAACCGACAGGAACGCACAGGGAAAGAGGCGTGGCCGTCGCCGGACCGACGCCAGCACTGCTGTGCCGAGCCCGAGGAAATACTCGGCGGTAGCCGCGCACCCGTCGCGCTTCCGATCCCTGACTTGGCGTGTGCTGGCGGTCAACCTGTTGGGGCTGGCTATTCTCGGTGCCGGGTTGCTTTACCTTGATCGATACAAGCAGAGTTTGATTCGCAACCAGCTAGATTCTCTCGTCACCCAAGGCGGTATTTTTGCTGCTGCCCTGGGCGAGGCGGCGGTGACCTCGAGCCCGCGGGAAGGCCGTGATCTATTGACCGTCCAGGCCCGGCCCATGGTGCGCCACCTTGCCGCTCCCGCGGGTTTGAGGGCGCGTTTATTCGCCGCAAATGGTGATATGATTGCCGATTCCCTTGATTTTGGCATCGTTGGAGGCAAGGTCCAGGTTGCCATTCTGTCGCCGCCGCTCCAGGGCTGGACCTTCCTCGGCACGGTCGTGGATATTTATGACTGGGTGGTGCATCAGTTTCCCGACCGCCGCACCTATCCCCCTTATATCGAATTCCTCGAGCCTCGCGCCGATCAATACCCCGTGACCAAGAAGGCGATGGTTGGGGGGATTGGTAGGGTGGTCCAGATCGACGAGGTCGGGCGGCTGGTGATGTCGGTGGCGGTCCCGGTACAGCGCTACAAGCAAGTTCTCGGTGCGCTGGTGCTATCGGTGGATGAAGAAAGGATAGAAAAAAGTTTACGTAGTGTGCGGCTGGAAATTCTGACGGTGTTCGCTGGGGTTATCTTTGTGACCATCCTGTTGTCGCTCTGGCTTGCCGGCACCATAGCCCGGCCCGTGCGCCGGCTTGCTGACGCTGCCGACAGGGTGCGTTCCGGTCGAGGCCGTGAAACGGAAATTCCCGATTTTACCAACAGAGGCGACGAAATCGGCGGCCTCTCCGCATCGCTTAGGGACATGACTCAGGCATTGTGGGCCCGCATGGAAGCGATCGAAAGTTTTGCCGCAGATGTCGCCCATGAAATCAAAAACCCGTTGACCAGCCTGCGCAGTGCTGTTGAAACCGCTGCCCGTTTAGATGATGCCGAACAGCAACAACGCCTGATGACGATCATCCTCGACGATGTTGAGCGCCTCGACCGGTTGATCACAGATATTTCCGATGCCTCCCGGCTTGACGCAGAGTTGTTACGTGCGGACATGGCGACAGTGGATATCAGGGGCTTGCTCACGACCCTGGTGGAGGTCGAGAAAATTGCAAGCGAGGGGCGTGGTCCCGATGGTCCCAAGCTTCGCCTGGATATGTCTGACGACGCGTCGCTTAGGGTGGTGGGTATGGAGGACCGTATTGTCCAGGTTTTGCGTAATCTAATTTCCAACGCCGTTTCTTTTTCGCCGCCAGGCGGCACCATCAGACTAAGCTGTCGACGCCAGGGATCGCACATCCGTATCATTGTCGAGGATGAGGGCCCCGGATTGCCATTGGGTATGTTTGATGCGGTCTTCGAACGCTTTTACACAGAACGTCCCGAGGGCGAGAAATTCGGAATCCATTCCGGACTGGGGTTATCCATTTCCAAGCAGATTGTCACTGCCCACCATGGGCGAATATATGCCGAGAACGTGGAGCACGACGGGGTTGTCACTGGGGCCCGTTTCATCGCTATTTTACCCGTAGCGCTCGATGTGTGACGCTACTGAATGCACCGTTCACGGTACCTGCATTGTCCTCGGCGATGCTGGGATCCTGATCAGGGGAGGGCCCGGTGCGGGCAAGTCCGACTTGGCGTTGCGTTTGATCGACGATGGTGCGCGCTTGGTGTCCGACGATCAGGTGAGGCTCCGGCGTAGGGGTGACGCCGTCATCGCTTCCGCGCCTGGTGTCATCAAAGGGACGATCGAGGTCGTCGGCATCGGGCTGACACGTCTGGATGACGAGCGTATTGCCAGCGAGGCGTCTTTAGTCCTGCTGGTGGATTTGGATGGGTCTGGGGAGATTGATCGTCTGCCGCGTCCGCAAGAAGCGACCGTGTTGGGGGCTAGCCTCCCCCGCATAGTGCTTTCACCTTTCGAGGCATCGGCCCCGTCTAAGCTGCGGCTTGCGGCAGGCCGTGGCCCCGGGTCTATAATAAGGGTCCCATGAAGGTTGATCGCCAATTGCCGCAGCTAAGTATTGTCAATTTGTGCCGGTACTGCATGCCAACAAGGAGCAGGTAATAATCCATGCCCTGCCATGAAACCCTGAAATGAACGCTCCGCGTGAACGTGGGTTGCGGCGCAAGGGACGGCTGGTGCTGGTAACCGGTATGTCGGGCGCGGGTAGGTCGTCGGCCTTGAAGACGTTCGAGGATATAGGTTTCGACGCTGTCGACAATATGCCGCTGGTGCTGTTGAGTAACCTTACCTCCGGGGAACCCGCGTTTGCCCGTGACGTGGCCGTGGGGGTCGATATCCGAACGCGAGATTTCGGCGTCGGTTCCCTGATTACAGAAATGGACCGGGTCATGGCCGATGGTGGTATCGAGGTGCGGCTGGTATTTTTTGATTCTTCCGATGAAGTGTTGCAGCGCCGATTCACCGAATCCCGCCGTCCCCACCCCTTGGCCTCGGATCGGCCGGTGCTCGATGGCATCGCACGCGAGCGGCAAATGCTCCGGGCCCTGCGGGCCCGGGCGGACTTGATTATCGACACTACAGAATTAACCCCAGGCGAGTTGCGGCGCATGCTCACCGGACATTTCAATGGCGTCACGCCCAACGGGTTAACCGCTTTTGTGACATCTTTTTCTTACCGCAACGGGATACCCCGCGAAGCCGATCTGGTATTCGACGTCCGTTTTCTCGCCAATCCCCATTACGACCCCGCGCTTCAACCAATGACTGGGACGGCGCCGGAGGTGGGTGCCTTTATTGCTGCGGACCCCCAATTTGATCCGTTCTTCGGCGCTCTTACGGGACTGATGGAGGTGCTGATACCGGGTTACGTCAAGGAAGGGAAGAGTTACCTGACCATCGCCATCGGCTGTACCGGGGGCCGCCATCGTTCGGTCTATGTGGCAGAGCGCTTCGGCGATTGGCTCAAGAAGGCATCGCTCAGCGTCGAGGTCAATCATCGCGATACCGGAGACTCAGCGAATAGCCCGCGACAGGATGATCGGCGATGATAGGAAGTGATGCTCGAAATAGCCGTACGGATGGGGGTGTGGTCGGTCTTGTCCTGGTGACCCATGGGGCTGTTGGCGAAGCCCTGTTAGGGGTGCTGGAGCACATCGTTGGCGGCCAGGACAACGTGATCTCGGTTTCGATCCAGCCAGATGATAGCGTAGAGGTACGTAGGGCCGAAATTATTGATGCCATCGCCCGCGTGAGTGCTGGTGGTGGATGTATCGTGATGACCGACATGTTTGGCGGCACGCCCTCGAACCTAGCACTTTCGGCTATGGGGGAAGAGGCGGTTGAGGTCATTGCCGGGGTCAACCTACCGATGCTGATCAAATTTTCTTCGGTTCGTTCCAGCGCACCGTTAGTCGAGGTCGTCGTCCAGGTTCAGGAGGCAGGCCGCAAATACATCAATGTTGCTTCAAGCTTCCTCAACCCACCGGATGCCGATTGAAGGACCAGACCATGACGGGGGCTGATAGCGGACCATGGCGTTCACGGACGGTGACTATCACCGGAAAACTTGGTCTCCATGCCCGGCCAGCAGCGCATTTTGTCAAGCTTGCTGGTACCTTCAATGCAGAGATCACGGTCGCCAACAAAAGCGGAAAGGTGTCGGGCAAATCAATTATGGGGCTGATGATGCTAGCAGCCGCATCGGGGACGGAAATCAAAATTTCCGGGTGCGGTCCTGAGGCTGTTCAAGCACTAGACGCCCTCACACAATTCGTCCATAGCGGGTTCGCGCAAGATTGAGCGTTGGTGTCACCCCGACGGCACTTACAGATGTCATTGGTATTCCCCAACCCTTGCCATTGATTCGCGTTGGAATTTAGCGTGCAAGGCAGCCAGTAGTACTTGCAAACGGCCATATATAAAAATATAAAACTTTCTTTATATATTATTAATCTCGATTATGGATCATGCGCCAGTTAAAGCAGTTATCCGTGGCCCTAATCGGTGGCTTCGGACGCGTAAGGAGACGAATAGTGAGTAATAAATCCAACACTGAGCACGGCGATGCCGATTACAAGGTTACCGATATCAGCCTGGCCGAATGGGGCCGTAAAGAAATCTCTATCGCGGAAACGGAAATGCCCGGGCTGATGGCGTTGCGTGAGGAATATGGCGCCGCACAACCTCTCAAAGGCGCGCGCATTGCCGGTTGCCTGCATATGACCATTCAAACTGCGGTGCTGATCGAGACATTGATCCATCTCGGTGCCGATATACGTTGGAGTTCATGCAATATCTTCTCGACCCAGGACCACGCCGCCGCCGCCATCGCTGCCGCCGACATTCCCGTCTTTGCCTGGAAGGGAGAGACGGAAGAAGAGGCCGTCTGGTGCATCGAACAGACCATCTCAGGTCCCGAGGGTTGGCGGCCAAATATGATCCTCGATGACGGTGGCGATCTCACCAAAATCATGCACGATGAATATCCGGAACTGATGGACGACGTGAAGGGCATCTCTGAAGAAACCACCACCGGCGTTATCCGTCTATTCGAAATGCAGAAGCAAGGTAAATTGCTTTCGCCTGCTATCAACGTCAATGATTCCGTCACCAAGTCCAAATTCGATAATCTCTATGGCTGCCGGGAAAGCCTAATCGACGGCATCAAGCGCGCCACGGATGTCATGCTGGGAGGTAAAACCGCTGTGGTGGCGGGCTATGGCGATGTCGGCAAGGGCTGTGCGGCGGCACTGGCTGGCCAGGGGGCGCGAGTCCTCGTTACCGAGATTGATCCCATCTGCGCTCTTCAAGCTGCCATGGAGGGTTTCCAGGTGATGACCATGGAGCAGGCGGCGCCGTTGGGTGATATTTTCGTCTCCGCCACCGGTAATATCGACATAATGACCATTGACCACTTGCGGGCCATGAAGGACCGCGCCATCGTCTGTAATATTGGCCATTTCGACAGCGAGATCCAAATAAGTGCCCTGCGGAACATGTCTTGGAACGAAATCAAGCCCCAGGTTCATGAAGTGACGTTCCCCGACGATAAGCGGCTGATCGTATTGGCCGAAGGGCGGCTGGTGAACTTGGGCTGCGCCACCGGCCATCCTAGCTTCGTCATGAGCTTCTCGTTCACAAATCAGGTGATCGCTCAGATTGAGCTGTGGCAGAACCATGATAAATATGGCAAAGAGGTGTACTTCCTGCCCAAGCACTTGGACGAAAAGGTGGCGCGGCTTCATCTCGATCATGTCGGCGTGGACCTGACCCAGCTAAGCCAGAAACAGGCCGACTATATAGCCGTTCCTATGCACGGCCCCTTCAAGCCTGAGCATTACCGCTACTAACTTTAGTTCCAGGACCGCGTGGTCCGGCAAGGGTGACGATTTTTTTCAACTGCTTATCTGGGGGTGGGGAGAGGCCTACACTATCGCCGTGTTACCCCAGGGTTTCCTCGACCGGTGAATACCGTCCCGGACAAGCCAGGCCTATGATGCTTTGATCCAAGCGCAGTGGCGGTGTATTGGCTGGTTTTCCACCGCCCTTCCCATCCCCTTTTGGGGGCCTAAAGCACCAATTTCCTATCCCTCCAGATTCATGCCACGTTCTTGAGCTACGGGCTTTTTGCCATAGTGTTCCTTGTTATCCGTCTCGCCCTCGCCCGTGACTGTGGCATCTGTGCCGACTGGTCCCGGTCTTTTCCTCCCAAGAAATTTTGGCGAGTTTAAGATATTACGCTACGCTGGGTCTGTAACCCCTTGGGTCTTGCCTATGATTCTGGCCAGGGCTACAAACCAAACTATGCGAGGATACGTTCGCCGCCTATGATCGAACTTACGCTTTCCGGCCTGGAAGCCACCCGATTCCTGGCTCGACGCATGGCACCCGCGCTTGCCGCTTGCGATGTCATTGGTCTGGCGGGCCCATTGGGGGCGGGCAAGACGACCTTTGCCCGAGCTCTGATCGAGGCGCTGGCCGAGGCGGGTGGCACCGGCCCGGTGGGCGAGGTTCCGAGCCCAACATTCACTCTGGTCCAGGTGTATGAGACCAGTGCCGCGCCGGTATGGCATTTCGACCTTTATCGCTTAGAACATCCGGGCGATGCTCTGGAACTGGGTATCGAGGAAGCCTTCGCCAACGCCATATCCATCATCGAATGGCCTGAACGCCTGGGTGATTGTATGCCCGGCAGCTGGCTTGAACTGGGCATCCAGCGAGACCGCGACGGCGCCCGGCGTGCGGTCATCCGGGGTCACGGCTCCCGGGGAGTGGTATTGGAGCGCGCTCTGCAAAAGTCCGCGGCATGAACGGCGGCTTTGAACAGGCACCTGACGATCAGACACGCGCCGGTGCGATCCGAATTCTGCTGGATGACGCCGGTTTTGGGACAGCGTCTTACGTCTATCTCGCAAATGACGCTTCGTTCCGCCGCTATGCCCGAGTGACGGGGGGCCCTCGCCCGGCCCTGCTGATGGACGCACCACAGGATAAAGAGGATGTACTGCCCTGGCTGGAGGTCGCCCGCCATTTGCGCTATCTCGGGTTCAGCGCGCCCGAAATATTCGCCGCCGATGAGGGTGCAGGGCTCTTGTTGATAGAAGATTTCGGTGACGATACCTTTACTCGCGTGCTGGCCAGGGGCAGTGATGAGGCGGCGCTTTACGACTTGGCGGTGGACGTTCTGGCGGCGCTCCATGAGATCGGAAACGCCGACGCGGTGCCGGATTGGCTACCGCCCTACGATGATAATCGGCTGCTGAGTGAGGCGGCGATGTTCACTGACTGGTACATGCCGGTGGCCTTGGGCGTGCCTACACCTCCCGAGTTGCGTGCGGAGTACCTTACACTTTGCCGTACGGCTCTCGCGCCCACCCGGGCGCTGCCCAAAACCCTGGTGCTGCGCGACTACCACGTGGATAACCTAATGCACCTTCCCAATCGTGATGGGATCTCCGCCTGTGGGCTTCTTGATTTCCAGGACGCGGTAGCGGGCGCCTGTGCCTATGACTTTGTTTCCCTAATTGAGGATGCGCGTCGTGACCTTGGTCCAGGGATTGCCGTCCGGGCCAAAAGGCGCTATTTGGAAAGGTTTCCCGACCTTGACCACCAGACATTCGCCGCCGCCGCCGCGGTGCTGGCCGCTGGTCGCGCTGCTAAGATCATCGGGATCTTCACCCGGCTCTGGAAACGTGACGGTAAGCCGGGTTATCTCAGCCATATCCCTAGGGTCTGGAACTTGTTGGAGGGTGATCTCAGTCATCCCACCCTTGAGCCCCTCCGAAATTGGTTTGATAAGGCGGTGCCACCTGCCAAACGCGTGGTGCCGAGTTCGAATGGGGGTGGACGGTGAGGTGCACAATACCTGTGGTCAATATGCCCGAAATTGCCATGGTGCTAGCCGCCGGGCTCGGCACACGGTTGCGTCCGATCACCGATAATCTGCCCAAGCCCTTGGTCGAGGTGGCGGGGCGCGCCATCCTCGACCAAGTGCTCGATGCACTGCTTGATGCAGGCGTGGCGCGTTGCGTCGTCAATAGCCATTACCTCGCGCCTATGATCGAGGCCCATCTAGCTGGCCGGGAGGCACCGGCGGCAGAACTGTCCCACGAGAAGATATTGCTGGATACCGGCGGTGCAATCGCCCGGGCGCTACCGTCCCTGGGTGCTCGGCCCTTCTTCGTGATCAATGCAGATATTCTGTGGCAGGAAGGGCCTGGCGGAGCGGCGCTCGCGCGATTGGCTGCGAATTTTGACGCAGGGACCATGGACGCGCTGCTACTTTTGGTGCCGCGCGAACGTTCCATCGGTTATGACGGGCCAGGTGATTTCATATCCGATAATCAGGGCCGGCTCAAGCGGCGGGGTACGGTTGGTGCCGCGCCTTATGTCTTCACCGGGCTGCAGATCCTGCACCCGCGAATTTTCGGGAATTGTCCCGATGACGCTTTTTCACTCAACATCCTGTACGACCGCGCCATTGCCGCAGGCCGCCTGTTCGGCATCGAGCATACCGGGCGCTGGTTCCATATCGGCACACCGGCCGGTCTAGACCTGGCCGAGGCTGCCTTTGGCATGGGACCGGAGTCACCAAACCTGTGAGCACCCCTGGCCCCAGCGTCTACACCATCGATCCCGGCATTCCCTTCGTCGATGCCTTAGCCCAGGGGCTTCTAGCACGAATCAATCGCGACCATGGGGACAATCCTCTGGCCTTGGCCCGGGTGACCGTCTTACTGCCGTCCCGCCGCGCCGTGCGTTCGCTCTGCGAGGCGTTTTTGCGGGCATCAAACGGAACCCCCCTTTTACTGCCTAGGATGATGCCATTAGGCGATCTCGACGAAGATGAATTGCTCATAACCGGCACCTTGATTGACACACAGGCAGCGGCCAAGGGAACTGAACCGTCCTATCCCATGGCGCCGGTGATCGGCAGCTTGCGACGGCAATTAATCCTGGCCCGCCTAGTGATGAAATTCGGTGGCCACACCTGGCCGACTCCTCCCGATGCTGGCCAGGCAGCGGAACTGGCCATTGAATTGGCCCGCCTGCTTGATCAGATGGAAACTGAGCGGCTCGACTTCGAGCGACTTGCGGACTTGGTTCCTGACCGCTTTTCTGAACATTGGCAGGCGACCTTGAATTTTCTCAAAATTCTGACCGAATTTTGGCCCAAAGAATTGGCCGAAGAAGGCGCCATCGGTCCCGCCGAGCGCCGCAATCTGGCACTGGCAGCCCATGGTACTGCCTGGACCGCCAAGGAGCCCCGGGATTGGGTGGTGGCGGCGGGGTCCACCGGATCGATCCCGGCGACCGCCGATCTGCTGGCCGTGATCGCCCGGCTGGAGCACGGTTGCGTGGTGCTACCGGGGCTCGACAATGCACTGCCAGGCGAAGTCTGGGACGATCTGCCCGAAAGCCACCCCCAGTACGGGCTTGCACGGCTGCTCGCCCATCTAGGGGTTAAGCGCGCAGAGGTTCCGGCATTTGGCGCCGATTGGCCCCATGGCGTAGATGCAGCAGCACCCCAATCCAGAGCCAGGGTGCTCTCAGTGGCGATGAATCCCCAACCCCAGGGACAAACTGCGGAATGCGGTGTGGCGCTGGCCGGAATAGGCCTCGCCAATTGCCCGACATCGTCCGACGAAGCGGCGACCATTGCTCTCCGCATGCGCGGCGTGCTCGAACAGCCGGCCGCCACGGCTGCCCTGGTCACACCGGACCGGGGGCTCGCCCGTCGGGTTGTGGCACGGCTCGGCCACTGGCACATCGACGTCGACAATTCCGCGGGCACGCCGCTAGCGGCCACCAATGCGGGTTCCTTTTTCTGCCTGATCGCCGATATGGTGGGTGGAGACTTTGCGCCCCTTGACGTGCTCGCCTGCCTCAAGCATCCACTGGCTGCCGGCGGTACCGATCCGGCCCAATTCAGGGCCACAGTGCGCACCCTGGAAACCCAGGTCCTACGTGGCCCACGTCCGGCGCCTGGCTTGCATGGCCTGCGCCAGAGGATCGATACCGCTCTGCAAACCTCTAGGGAGGAAAACAAGGAAACCTTTGAGCGTTTAAGCCTATGGACCTGCAAACTCGCCCAATTGATGGCGCCACTCGCCGCCGCCATGACCGGACAATCCTGCATCCTAGAAGATATCGTCTGCGCCCATGTTGGCGCCGCCGAGGCGCTGGCGGCAACTGATGCCGAATCTGGTGCCACGCGGCTTTGGCGTGGCGATGATGGTGAAGTGATGGCCGGTTTCGCCGCCGAAATCTTGGAAACCGGCCGGGTCCTCCCGCCGCTTCCCGCCCGCCGCTATCCGGCACTGCTTAGCGCCCTGATGGCGGGCCGCGTGGTACGGCCGCGCTGGGGTCGCCATCCCCGGCTTTTTATCTGGGGACCGTTGGAAGCGCGTTTGCAACATGCCGACGTGATGATTCTGGGCGGACTCAACGAAGGCACTTGGCCATCTGATGCCGGGGCAGACCCGTGGATGAGCCGGGATATGCGGGCCACACTCGGCCTGCCCCTGCCTGAGCGGCGAATAGGCCTTGCCGCCCACGACTTCACCCAGGCGTTTTCCGCGCCCGAGGTGCTGCTGACCCGGGCTGAGCGGGAAGGCGGCACGCCAACCGTGCCCTCGCGCTGGCTGGCACGCTTGGAGAATGCCCTGCCTGAGACCGAATTCTCCGCCCTCAAGGTGCGTGGCGAGGTTTGGCAGCGGGCAGCAGCCCGGCGCGACGAACCGGACGGTGCCGCTAGCGCTTGGGCGCGACCGGCACCTAAGCCGCCGCTTGCCGCGCGTCCCCGCAAGCTTTCAGTATCCGATATCGAAACCCTCCAGATCAATCCTTATGCTGTCTATGCCAAGCGAATTCTCGGCCTAAGACGGCTCGACGATATTGATGTCGATTCCGGGGCCGCGGAGCGCGGCACCTTTACACATCAGACCTTGCAGATATTCCTCGACCGCTGGCCCAGCTCGTTACCCAGCGGTGGGGTAGATGCCGTTACCAAAAAGCTTATGGAAATTGGCCGCGAGGTTTTTCGTCCAGTCGCCGCGACCCCGGGCCTCTACGCTTTCTGGTGGCCGCGCTTCGCGCGCATCGCCCGCTGGGTCGCCGAGGCCGAGATCGCCCGCCGCCCCGGGCTCTTGCCGCTCGGCGCCGAATGCCGGGGGGAAATGGTTATCGAAGCACCGGGAGGAAATTTCACCCTCAACGGGATCGCTGACCGGGTAGACCGTCTGTCCTCCGATAATGGACTCATCATCATCGACTACAAGACCGGCGGGCTACCCTCGGCCAAGGACCAAACCGCCGGCTTCGCCCCGCAATTGCCGCTGCTCGCCGCCATGGCGGAGGCTGGCGGATTTGAAAAATTCGGATCCGGCCTGGTGTCCGGACTCGCCTATTGGCGACTCACCGGCGGTGATCCGGCGGGCCAGGAGAAATATTTCGCGATCGACGCCACGGAGGCCGCAGCTAATGCACTCAAGGGACTTGGAGACCTGATCGTCCTGTTCGACGACCCCGGCTGGCCCTATCGTCCGCGCCCGGTGGCCGGCCATGAACCGCGATTCGATGATTATGCCCATCTTGCAAGGGTCCAGGAATGGTCGAGCCAGGAGACCGGCGACGAGGCCGGCGAGGGATGAGGCCATGACCGAAGCACTGTCACCAACGCCCAGCGCCGATGCCTCCGTGGAGCAGCGTAAGGCGGCGGACACCAAGGCCTCGGTCTGGGTCGGAGCGTCTGCCGGCACCGGTAAGACCAAGGTCTTGACCGACCGGGTGTTGAGCCTACTGCTCGGCGGCACTCTTCCCCAGCGTATCCTATGCCTGACCTTTACCCGGGCGGCGGCGGCTGAAATGGCAAATCGGGTTCGCCGCGCGCTGGGCGAATGGGCGATTATTCCCGAAAACAAACTCAGCGATAGCATAGAAGAACTGACAGGCAACTCCCCCGATGAAGCGCTTTCCATCCACGCAAGGGGATTGTTCAGCGCCGTTCTGGATTGTCCTGGCGGGCTCAAAATCCAGACCATTCACGCCTTTTGTGAATCCTTGCTGCGGCGCTTTCCCGTGGAAGCGGGGGTCCAGCCACATTTCCAGCTCATGGACGAGCGCACCGCCTTAGAGCTTCTCGCCTTGGCCGGGGAGGAAGTCCTGGCCCGGGCCATGGACGTAGACGAGACCGACACACCGATGGATGAGACGGGCCTCGCTTCGGCGCTGGCGTCCATCGCCGGGGATATTAATAGCGAAGCGTTTCATAAACTCATGGACCGGCTCGCCAATGACCGCGCGCGCCTCGCCAGGATGCTGGAGGCTACCGGCGGCATGGATGGCGCTGCCCGGGCCATCGCTCTGCACCTCGGTGTTGATCCCACATTACGGGAGCATGACCTGATCGCTGCTGCCGTTTCCGATGCGTCCTTCGACAGGGAAGGCCTGCGCGCGGCACTCGCAGTGATGGCCGAGGGGCTAAAAACAGACAAGGACCGAGGGGCATGGATAGCACCTTTCCTCGCCGCCACCCCAGGGGGAAGGCCTGGTCTGCTTGATGATTACCGTAGGGGTTTTTTTACCTCTCAGGGGGAGGTTTACAAAAGCCTTATCACCAAGGCCGCACTTAAAAATGTCGATGACCCAGACGCCTTACTGGACATCATGGCGGTGGAAGCCGAAAGGTTGGCAGCGCTTGGCCAGCGCCTCAACAGCCTCGCCAATTACCATAGTTCGGTGGCCGCGATCCGCCTCGGGGCGGAATTGGTGAGAGCTTATGACACCCACAAGCATGCCCGCGCTAGGCTTGATTACGAAGATCTTATCCTCAAGACTCGGGCCCTGCTGGAAGGCAGTGCTGCCGCCCAATGGGTGTTATTCAAGCTCGATAGCGGACTCGACCATATCTTGGTCGATGAGGCCCAGGACACTAGCCCCGACCAATGGGGGGTGATCAAGGCCTTGGCAGAGGATTTTTTTACCGGAGAGGGTACCGGCACGGATAACCGCACGGTTTTCGCAGTCGGCGACGCCAAACAATCGATCTATAGCTTCCAGCGTGCCGATCCCCGCTCCTTCGAGGAAATGCGAGCCTTCTTCAGGGCTCGTGCGGAAGATGCCGCCGCCCATTGGCGTGATATAGATCTTCATGTTTCTTTCCGCTCCACCACCGCCGTGCTTGGCGCCGTGGACGCGGTATTCGCGGGCAATGATGCGCGCCGGGGCCTGGGTCGCGGGGATACGGAAATCCTTCACCGGCCCAGTCGGGCCGGAATGGCTGGTCTTGTGGAGATATGGCCGTTGATGGAATCGGATAGGCCGACCCCGGCGGACCCCTGGGCGCCGCAAACCGACCCTGAGACTGGATTCGCCGCCGCTGATCGTCTGGCCAGGGTTATCGCCGCCACCATCGATGGTTGGATCAGAGAAAAGGAGATACTGCCCGCCCGTGGCCGGGCCATTGAGGCCGGCGACGTCATGGTGCTTGTGCGCAGGCGCACCGGTTTCGTCGACGCCCTGGTGCGTGAATTAAAACGCCGGGATGTTCCCGTGGCCGGGGTCGACCGCATGGTGGTCACCAACCAGCTGGCGGTGATGGACCTGGTGGCGCTGGGTCGCTTCGCATTGTTGCCCGAAGACGACCTCAACCTTGCTTGTATCCTAAAGGGACCGTTCCTAGGGTTAGACGAAGAGGCGCTGTTCGATCTCGCTTATGGGCGCGAAGGCACGCTTTGGGCGGCTTTAGGCGCACGCGCGCACACTGATAGGCGCTGCGCCCAAGCCCGGGATTGGCTTAGCGATATTCTTGGCCAGGCTGATAGTGAGAGACCTTATGAATTCTTCGCCGCCATCCTCAATTGCGGGGAAGGGCGAGAAAAACTTCTGACACGCTTGGGCCGCGAGGCTGCTGATCCAGTTAATGAATTCCTCGAACTAACCCTTGCCTACGAACATATTGCAGCGCCGTCCCTAGAAGGTTTTCTGGCCTGGGCTGCGGCCGGCGAAGTCGAGATCAAGCGTGACCTGGAACAAGCGGTCCGCAGCGAAGTGAGGGTGATGACGGTTCACGCCGCCAAGGGGCTTCAGGCGCCCATCGTCTTCCTACCCGATACCACCCAGACTCCGAAAGCACCGTATCTTCCCTTTTGGACAGCTCCTGATGGCGATGGCGATCCCGGGCCGGAAATTGCTCTCTGGGCGCCGAGGGTCACGGAATTCGGCCCCGTAATCGCCGATATGCGGGCCGCCGCCGAGGCCGACCAGCTAGAGGAAACTCACCGGCTTCTGTACGTCGCCATGACCCGGGCCGAGGATCGGCTCTACATCTGCGGTTGGCAAGGCGCAAGGAAACCAGCCCTTGGCTGTTGGTATGATCTGGTCACCGCCGGGTTGGCGGGGGTGACCGGCCTGGAAGAAATTTCTGTGGACTTTACCGCCGGCATCCCCGGCTTGATGGAGACCGGACAGCGGCTCAGCTGCGGTCAGGATGTCCTTGCCAAGGTCCGGGAAGCCACTGTCGATCACCCGGCCCTGCCGTTGGACACCAGTTGGGCGGATCAGGCCCCCGACCCGGAGCCGGTCCGCGCTCAGCCGCTGGTGCCGTCCGATCCTGGCGCTGAGCCGCCGATCCTTTCTCCCGCCGGCGCCCATGGCGACTGGTTCCTTCGTGGCCGGGTTGTCCATGGGCTGCTTCAGCATCTGCCCGAGGTCGCGCCCGAAGCGCGGGCGGCAGCTGCAGCGCGTTATCTGGCTGGGGACGCGTTTGGACTGGACCCCCGTGCGCAGGAGGAGATCGCCGCCGAAACCTTAGCGCTTCTGGAGGATCCGACCTTTGCCACCCTGTTCAAACCGGGCTCTCTTGCCGAAGTGCCGATCAGCGGTGTTATCGGCGATAGGGTCGTCTCAGGCCAGGTCGACCGTCTGGTGGTTCAAGACGGCACAGTCTTGGTTGTTGATTACAAGACCGGCCGACACTGCCCCGATGACGCGGCGAAGGTGCCCCCCGCCTATCTGCGTCAAATGGCGCTCTACAGGTCCCTTTTGCTGAGCGCCTTTCCCGGTCAGAAAGTACGCGCGGCTCTGGTTTTCACGGCTATTCCCAGGCTGTTGTCGTTACCCGACAGAATGCTCGATATGGCGCTTGAAGCAGTAGCCCGCCCAACTTGACGCTGCTTGGTCACCCTCCTAAACTCGCCGCCGTTGGGGACATATGAACCGAATCAATAAGGTGAACCACATGAGTGTGATGCAAGTAACCGATACCAACTTTGAGGCTGACGTGCTTAATGCCAAAGGGCCAGTTTTGGTGGATTTCTGGGCCGAATGGTGCGGTCCGTGCAAGCAAATCGCTCCAATCCTCGAAGAGGTGGCGACTGAGCTTGAAGGCAGCTTGAGCATCGCCAAAGTGAATATCGATGAAAATCCCGAGACCCCTAGAAAGTACAATGTTAGGGGTATTCCAACCTTGATTCTGTTCAAGGACGGTCAGGTGGTCGGGACAAAAATGGGGATGGTTCCTAAGGGAGCCTTGATGGATTGGGTGCAATCTGCCCTGTGAGGCCCTAACCAGGAAAATTTAGGCGTCCTAGGTTCTGGCGCAGGACCATATTCAGTGTTGGAACCGGTATTGCGTTAAAAGTCGCGGTCTTCTGATAGTACCGCGCCAGCCAAGTAAAGTGATCCCGTGATCAGGACTCGGCCCGGCGGGCGCTGGGCGATGGCGCCGAGAGCTGCCGCCGGCGATGCTACCCTATGGGTGGTAATGCCGAGACGCTGTGCGATGGCCGCAAGACGATCGGATGGAAAGCTGACGTGGTTGCCCGGTACAGCCACTGCCCAGAGGCCCTTCGGGGCGAGAGTGGCCAATGGTTTTAGGAAGGCACCTGGATGTTTGTCCGCCACCATGCCGACCACCAGGTAAAGCGGCGACGCGCTGTCCGCAATGAGTGTCTTGGCCAGCGCCCGTCCGGCTGCGGGATTATGGCCGCCGTCGAGCCAGACCTCGAAGCCAGCCGCGGTGAGGGGTGCGCTTAATGGGCCGCCAGTCAACCGTTGTAGGCGTGCTGGCCATTTGGCATGGGCTATCCCCTGGGCAAAGGCGGTGGTTCCGATGTCCGGATCCTTGAGCGCCTTGAGCGCGGCTATGGCGATGGCGCTATTGGTCGCCTGGTGAGTGCCCGCAAGGCTAGGAAGGGGTAGGTGGAGGTCGCCGTCTCTGTGTCTGAAAATCAGAGATTCGTCCTCCATTTCTGCCTTAAAGTCCTGGCCCCAGCGGATTAGCGGGGCCTTGAGTGCGGTTGCCCTCTCATTGATCACACGGGCGGCGATGGCATGCTGGGGGCCGATAATGGCGGGGGTGCAGCGCTTCATAATGCCGGCTTTTTCACCGGCGATGGTGGCGAGGCGCGACCCTAGGAATTGCTGATGGTCGAGGGAGACCGGTGTAATGACGGTGACCGCCGAGCGAGTGATCGCGTTGGTGGCGTCCAGCCGTCCGCCAAGGCCAGTCTCTAATAGAGTGAGATCGGCCTTTTCACGGGAAAAGGCAAGGAATGCCGCTGCCGTGGTGATTTCAAAGAAAGTTATGGGTTGGGCACCGTTTGCTACCTCGCATTCCTCCAGCAATAGAGCGAGGGCGCGGTCGCTGATCTCTCGGCCGGCCGGCTCGATGCGTTCGGTGAAACGGACCAAGTGGGGCGAAGTATAGATGTTGGTCTTGAGTCCGGCTGCCGCCGCCATGGCCTTGATGAAGGCGACGACAGAGCCCTTGCCGTTGGTGCCGGCAATGTGGATGATTGGTGGCAAGTTGCGTTCCGGATTACCTAGCGCCCGCAGGAGACGCTGGATGCGGCCTAGGGAGAGGTCGATCTTTTTTGGGTGAAGCGCTTCTAGGCGGGCCAGCACCGCGTCACTGTTCTGGGGCTGGGTTCCTTGGGCCATCGGCCGCGGCCTCAGATTTTGGCAGGGCGACCACTTCGCCGGCCGGGTTCCGGTTGCGCAGGAGGTCTAGCACGCAGATCAGGGTATCGCGCAAATCATGACGTGGAACTACCATATCGATCATGCCGTGCTCGAGCAGATATTCGGCGCGCTGGAAACCTTCGGGCAGGGTCTCGTGGATGGTACTTTCGATGACTCGTGAGCCTGCAAAACCGATTATAGCCCCGGGTTCGGCGATGGATATATCACCAAGCATGGCGAAGCTTGCCGATACGCCGCCAGTGGTCGGGTCGGTCAGCACGACGATATAAGGTAGCCCCGCCTCGCGGACTTCCTGGACGGCGACGATGCTGCGCGGCATCTGCATCAGGGAAAGGATGCCTTCCTGCATGCGTGCCCCGCCCGAGGATGGGAAAACGATGAGCGGCGCCTCCTGGATGACTGCCAGACGGGCGGCGGCAATCAGGCCGTCTCCGACAGCGGTTCCCATGGAGCCGCCCATGAAGCGAAAATCGAAGGCGGCGATGACGGCAGGAATTCCACCAATCTTACCGTGGGCCACCTCGATGGCGTCATTGATGCCGGTCTTCGACCGGGTTTCCTTGAGGCGGTCGCCGTAACGTTTTTGGTCCCGGAACTTGAGAGGATCGTCGTTGGTCTCGGGAAGTTCGATGGGCTGGCAGCTGTCGCTGTCGAACATCATGGCCAGCCGTTCCTTGGCCGCCACCCGCATGTGATGGTTGCAATGGTGGCAAACGTAAAGGTTGGCCGACAATTCCCTGTGGAAGATCATCTGTTCGCAGGCCGTACATTTATGCCACAGGTTGTCGGGCACGTCTTTCTTGCGTACCAGGGCGCGGATGTGGGGTCTAACGAAATTGGTGAGCCAGTTCATAAATTATCCCGTAGCGGTCTCCGATTGCCTTGCGCCACGCACGCTAGCGGCGAGCTTTCTGACCAAGCCGAACGCATCGGCTACTAAATTTTCCGCTGGGCGGCCATTGGCGTCAAGTCCTTCGCGAATACGTTCCACCAAGGCGGAGCCAACTACCGCGGCATCGGCCACACATGCGATCTCAGCCGCCTGTTCTGGTGTATTGATGCCGAAGCCGACCGCTATGGGGAGCGTCGTGGCATCGCGCAAGGCGGCTACACGTGCGCCAACATAGTCGGATACGGCGGACTTTGTTCCGGTGATGCCTGTTATGGAAACGTAGTAGATAAAACCGGACGTGTTGGAGAGGACCTTGGCCATGCGTCCCTCATCGGTGGTGGGTGTCGCTAAGCGGATGAAGTGAAGACCCGCGTCGTGGGCTGGTAAGCATAGCTCGGAGTCTTCCTCGGGTGGTAGATCGACGACGATGAGTCCATCAGCGCCGGCCTCTTTGGCGTCATCGAGGAACCGTTTATTGCCGTATCTGTAGATTGGGTTGTAGTACCCCATCAGCACCAACGGTGTCTCCGAGTCATCCATGCGAAACCGGCGCACCAGGTCGAGCGTCTTCGCCATGTTCTGGCCTGCGCTAAGAGCCCGCAGGCTGGAAGCCTGGATAGCGGGGCCATCGGCCATCGGGTCGGAAAACGGCATACCTATCTCGATGATGTCGGCACCAGCTTCGGGCAGCCCACGGATAATTTCTCTGGAAGTCTCGAAGTTGGGGTCTCCGGCGGTGACGAAGGTCACCAGCCCAGCGCGGCCCTCAATGCGAAGTGCCGAAAAGCGCTCTTTGATTCGGTCGGGTGCGGGGTCGGGGCTCACAACTTTTCCCCGAGATGGCGGGCCACCGAAAAGACGTCCTTGTCACCGCGACCGCACATGTTCATGACCACGAGATGGTCCCGCGGCAGGTCCGGGCAATAACGGGTGAGGTGGGCGAGTGCATGGGCCGGTTCTAACGCGGGGATGATGCCTTCCAGCTGGGAACACAGCTTGAAGGCGGCCAAGGCTTCCGCATCGTTGGCTGAAACGTAATTGACCCGGCCTTGGTCATGAAGCCAGGCATGCTCCGGGCCGATGCCCGGGTAATCGAGGCCAGCAGAGATCGAATGGGCTTCGGTGATTTGACCGTCATCGTCCTGCAACAGATAGGTACGGTTGCCGTGCAGGACGCCCGGCGTGCCGGCGGCGATGGAGGCGGCATGGCGCCCTGTTTTTATGCCTTCACCGGCGGCCTCCACGGCGAACATTTCGATCCCAGCATCGTCAAGGAAGGGGTGAAACAGGCCGATGGCGTTGGAGCCGCCGCCAATGCAAGCTACCAGTGAATCGGGCAGCCGGCCCTCGGCGGCTTCCATCTGGTCGCGCACCTCGCGCCCGATCACCGACTGCAAATCGCGCACCATGGCCGGATAAGGGTGAGGTCCGGCAGCCGTACCAATCAGGTAATAGGTGGTCTCGACGCTGGCGACCCAGTCGCGCAGGGCCTCGTTCATGGCGTCCTTGAGGGTGGCTGAGCCGGAACTGACCGGTATCACCTCAGCGCCGAGAAGTTTCATGCGAAAGACATTGGGCTGTTGGCGCTCGATATCGGTTTTGCCCATGTAGATGGTGCAGTCTAGATTGAATCGGGCGCAGACCGTCGCCACAGCCACGCCGTGCTGGCCTGCACCGGTCTCGGCGATGATCCGTTTCTTGCCCATGCGCTGGGCCAGCAGGATCTGGCCCAGGCAGTTGTTGATCTTGTGGGAGCCAGTGTGGTTGAGCTCGTCGCGCTTGAAATAAATCTTTGCGCCACCGAGTTCCTGGGTCAGCCGTTCGGCGAAATACAGTGGCGAGGGCCGGCCCGCGTAATGGGCCAGAAAATGGTCCAAATCGGCGGTGAAGCTGGGATCGGTCCGGGCCGCGTTCCAAGCCTGTTCCAGGTCCAGTATCAGTGGCATCAGGGTCTCGGCGACGAATCGACCACCAAAAATATCAAAATGCCCGCCCTTGTCGGGCCCGGTCCGTAAGGTATTGGGGTTGCTCATTTTGTTACTCGTCATCGGGATGCAGAACTATACCCTCGCTGTCGCCATATTCCAATGCTGGGTCCAGGCCGTCTCTACGGGAGCTGCGGAGCCCTATATCACCGCTGCGGCCGCCAGGAAGGCACGGATCAGCGCAGGGTCCTTTTGTCCGGGTGTGCTTTCTGTGCCCGAGGAGACATCCACCCTCCGGGCGCCACTGGTGGCGATGGCTTGGTCAAGATTGCTGGCGTCGAGGCCACCCGACAGCATCCACGGGCATGCCCAAGGATGGTCGGCGACGATCTTCCAGTCGAAGGCTAGCGCATTGCCGCCGGGAAGCGCGTTGGTCATTTCTACTGGTGCCTTGGCATCGAACAGAAGCATATCGGCCACCGGCTCCTGCGCCCGGGCCTCGGTCAGGTCATCAGTCTTGGAGATTTTAATTGCCTTGAGGACCGGCAGAGCGAAGCGGCCGCGTATTTCAGCCACCCGCCGGGGCGTCTCGTTGCCGTGCAGCTGCACCATGTCCAAGGGAACTGTGTCCAGTGTTTGGGCGATGAGTTCGTCGGGTGGGTCGACGAAAACACCGACCCGCTCAATTCTGTCGGGGACAAGTGTCGAGAGCCTGGCCGCTTGGTCGAAGGTGAGAAAGCGGGGCGAGGGGGGGTAAAACATTAATCCGACGTACCCGGCGCCACCCTCGATCGCCGCGGCCATGGCGTCGGGTGCGTTGATGCCGCATATTTTGACGGTGACTGGCACGTGATCAATCGAGCGCTGCCGCTGCCTCAGCGACGATGCGGTCAGCGGCAGCGGCGGGATCAGGATCGGAGGTGATGGGCCGCCCGATAACCAGATAATCGGCGCCGGCGCGAAGTGCGTCGGCCGGTGTAGTAACGCGTTTTTGATCGTCTGTTCCAGCCGATGCGAGTCGAATTCCGGGGGTCACGAGGATGAAGTCGGGGCCAAGCGCTATCCTAAGGGCACCGACTTCACGGGCAGAACAGATGATACCATCGAGTCCGGCCTCCGCCGCGAGTGAAGCTAGCCGCACCACCTGATCCTCCACTTTGATATTTTTGCCCATTTGGGCATGGACACCCATCGCCCTGAGATCTGTGCCGTCGAGGGACGTAAGTACGGTAACGCCTAAGACCAGAGGCCGGTCGATGTCGGAAGCGTCGGCTGCATCTTGGGCCGCCTTCCGAGCCGCTTCGAGCATGGCCGGTCCGCCGCCGGCATGAACGTTAATGAGACGAGGCCCCAATGCCGCGGCAGCCCCTATGGCGGCAGCTACGGTATTGGGGATATCGTGAAATTTGAGGTCTAGGAACAAATCTGTATTACCGGAGGCTCCCATAACTTCACGTACGCCGTCGGGACCGTGGGCCGAGAAGAACTCCAATCCCAGCTTTATGCCGCCGATATGGCCTGAGAGTAGTGCCGCCAGGGCTTGCGCGCGCGCGAGGTCGGGCGTGTCAATGGCACAAAAGATCTTTTCCCGAATAGATCTGTCTGCCGAGCTGGTTTTGTGGGTATCGTTCATGGCGTCGTTATGCCCAGTGGGTAACCTCAAGGCCGGACTTATAGCCTTTCTGGGAGCGCGATAACAGGGCCAGTCAGCTGTCCCCTGCAGCGACCAGCCGTCGTGCCCGCGTCTTATCTTCCCCTTTAGCTTCCCTCCTGGACTGGCCCGCGTCGGTGGTGGAGTGCGGCGTCCGGCTTTTTTCTGCCAACTCCCTTGTGAGGCGCACGGTTTCTCGCTCCAGTGCGCGTTCGTGGCGGGCGACACGCCGTCGCGCCAGGCGATCGCCCAAGCCCACTGTCCAGACCCATAAGGCCGCCACCACGATGCCAAGCAAAAAAGCGCTGAGAACGGCGGCGTAGACCGGTACTTGACGCTGGAACGGAAAGGGCCAGAGCTTGAGCGTCAGAACCTCGGGATTGGATGCGGCAAAGGCGCCGACCAGGGTTAAGAAAGGGAGAATTAAGAGCCAGAAAAGAATGCGCACGGTGTCATCGCCTGTGGTGGTTGACCACGTCCCGAGCCGTGGCCCGATCGAATTGAAGCGTTAGCGTCCGTTCAGCCGTTCACGAAGCAATTTTCCGGTCTTAAAGAACGGAACCCGTTTCTCAGCTACGTTGACGGCTGCGCCGGTGCGTGGGTTGCGGCCGATCCTGGCGTCCCGCTTTTTGACAGAAAACGCACCGAAGCCACGTAGTTCGACGCGGTCGCCCTGGGACAACGCGGCAGTGATCTCATCAAAAATTGCGGAAACAATGCGCTCCACATCCCGATGATAGAGATGGGGATTCTTTTCCACGAGATGCAGTATCAATTCAGATTTTGTCATTGGGCTGCCGTGCCGCTCCGCTCTACTTCTGGGTCAGGGAAACTATCCTTTGGCCCTGATCGGGACCGATAAGTCTTACTCAGGGTGCCAAAGGGAAATCAGCCCGTCAAGTCTAAGTCTTTCAGAAAACGTTGTTTTTCCCAACATTTCTTCGACCAGCCCGAACAGATTCTTAGTCCCTCTATTGATACGCACGTCGTGCACAGGGAGATTCGTGGGGATGCCGTGCTTTTTGGCCAGCCAATCCCGCGCTTCGGATTCGCCGCCGATTTCGTCGATCAACCCGTTGGAGAGCGCCTGGTCGCCGGAAAAAATCCGGCCATCGCCAAGTTTCCGGGCCTTTTCGACTTTGAAGCCGCGCCGAATGGCCACCATTTTGATGAATTGGCGGTGGGTATCTTTTATGATTGTCATAATGAACGCGCGCCCCTTTTCGGTCAGCGGCTCCACGGGTGATGGCACCGCTTTCAGGGGGTCTGACTTGATGGATTCGGTCGTGACACCGAACTTTTTTAGCAATCCCGTCAGGTCGGTAACCTGCATGATCACGCCGATGGAGCCGGTAATGGTGCCCGAGCGTGCAAAAATACGGTCGCCGGCAATGGCTACCATATAGCCGCCGGATGCCCCGAGCGTACCGATAACGGTGACTACCGGCTTCTTGGCGGCAATTTTACGCAGATGGTGATAGAGCGATTCCCCGCCCACGACGGTCCCGCCGGGGCTGTTTATACGGACGATTAACGCCTTAGCGCCACGGTCCAGGGCCACGCGGCCAAGGGCCTGGATGCGCTTTTGATCCTCCATGACAATGCCGTTGATAAATAGCCGGGCCACGTAATCCTTGGATTCCGCCACATCGAATCGGGCAAAAAGCGCCAAGCCCACACTGGCGGCGGCGATCACCGCGATAAGCCGCCAGCTTGCAAGTCGGCGCTTAAGCCGCTTGCGGTCTATAAGGGAATCGGATTCAAAAGTCATAGATTATGAACCAATGAGCTCCTCGGGGCGCCACCGTTAGGTGGTAAGTCGCCGATCCAGGGGAACAAGATTCATCCATCCTTGCCCTTCTTCTTAGCTTTGCTCTTCTTATCTTTCTTGTCTTTGTCCTTCGCGGCAGATCTATTTGCAGCCGGGGGTTTTTTATCGGCTGCTTTCTCCGCCGGGGCATCTTCAGCGGCGGTATCTAACTGTGCGACTTCCGTCGTATCCTCAGCAGCATCCTCGGCAACATCCTCAGCAGCATCCTCGGCAACATCCTCAGCAGCATCCTCGGCTGTCTTTCTGACCGAGGCTTCTTCTTCGACGGCGGCCGCTGCGGGCGTCTCCTCGGAGTCGTTGCCATCGCCCTCGGTACGCTCTTCATTAGCTTTGCTGATGGCGGCACCTAAGATATCACCCAGGCTGGCACCGGAATCCGAAGACCCAAACTGGGCCATGGCTTCCTTCTCTTCAGCGAATTCCTGAGCTTTGATTGAGAGTGACAGCTTGCGTGTGGCGCGATCGATATTGGTGATCCTGGCATCGACCTTTTCACCGACCGCAAAACGGTCGGGGCGTTGCTCGGACCTGTCTCGAGCGAGATCCGCTCGGCGGATAAAGCCCTGGGCACCATCTACGTCGACGTCGATACCCCGGTCGGAGATCGCCTTGATGGTGCAGGTAACGACCAGACCCTTTTTGAGTTCCTTCGCCCGGCCCTCGAACGGGTCATCGGTTAGTTGCTTGATGCCGAGACTGACGCGCTCCTTTTCGACGTCAATTTCCAGCACCTTGACCTTGACCATACTGCCTTTCTCAAATTCGACGATCGCCTCTTCGCCTGGTCGGGACCAGTCGAGGTCTGAAAGATGTACCATGCCGTCGATATCGCCGATCAGGCCGACAAATAGGCCGAATTCGGTGATATTCTTGATTTCACCTTCGAGTTCGCTACCAGTGTTGTGTTTTTGGGCAAAAATATCCCAGGGGTTTTCGTGGCACTGCTTGAGGCCAAGGCTGATACGCCGCTTCTGGGAATCGACGTCGAGCACCATGACTTCCAGTTCCTCGGAAGTGGAGACGATCTTGCCAGGATGGACGTTTTTCTTGGTCCAACTCATTTCGGAAACATGGACTAAGGCCTCGACGCCGGGTTCCAGCTCAACGAAGGCACCGTAATCTGTGATGTTGGTTACCCTCCCTTTGAGTTTGGTTTCGACCGGATATTTCACCTCGATCCCATCCCAGGGGTCGGCTTCCAACTGTTTCATGCCAAGGCTTATGCGCTGGTTCTCAGGGTTGAAGCGGATCACCTGAACATTGATTGTGTCACCGACATTTAGCGCTTCGCTGGGGTGATTGATTCGCCGCCAAGAGATATCGGTGATGTGCAACAGGCCGTCGACGCCGCCGAGATCGATAAAGGCGCCATAGTCGGTGATGTTCTTGACGACACCCTCTAGCACCTGCCCCTCTTTTAGGTTGGCGATAAGTTCGGAACGGGCTTCGGCACGGGATTCTTCTAAAACGGCGCGGCGGGAAACCACGATATTGCCGCGGGAGCGGTCCATTTTAAGGATGTGAAAATCTTGGGGTGAGCCCATCAGGTGGCCGACGTCGCGTACCGGGCGAATATCAACCTGGGATCCCGGGAGGAATGCCACAGCACCAGAAAGGTCGACGGTGAAGCCGCCCTTGACGCGCCCGAAAATGGTTCCCGAGACACGCTGATTTTCATTATGCGCGACTTCAAGCAGGGTCCAAGCTTCTTCCCGCCGGGCCTTGTCGCGGCTAAGCACCGCTTCCCCATTGCGGTCTTCGTAGCGCTCTATAAACACCTCAACTTCGTCGCCAGGACTCAAGGTAACGTTCTCGCCGGGACTGGAGAATTCCTTAAGATCAACACGACCGGCGGACTTGAGCCCGACATCGATCACCGCCATATCGTTCTCTATGGATATGACGGTACCTTTAAGTACGGACCCTTCCAGGGCACCGCTGTCGCCAAAAGCTTCCTCGAGCAGTTCGGCAAAGTTTTCGCCGGTCGAAAATGCCTCGCTCACATCTCCGGCGTGTTGATCAGACATATGTTCTCCTAACCTTCTATTCTCGTGCCTTTGGGCCTTCCCTGGCATTCCTATGCCAGATCGCTGTCCCTCGGCAATATCCCGGGACAACCGATGCTGCGAACCCTACCATAAACATGTCCCTCGCCATCATGAGGGCCTTGAAACCACAGTGCTAGACGTCGCGGGCGATCAATCTTCAGGCACGGGAGTCATCTATCACCGCCCGGGCGGCTTCGAAGACTTTGTTCGCATCCAGCCCGGTCGTATCCAACAGATGAGCGTCCTCAGCCTGCCTGAGAGGGGACAGAGCCCTTGACCTGTCTCGGGCATCTCGCTCGCACATGTCCTGTAAAACGCGCGCCTTTATACTGTCTAAGCCCTTTTCCCGCAACTCTTTAAGGCGGCGGTGTGCGCGTGCCTCCAGGCTCGCGGTGACGAAGAATTTGATCTCCGCATCGGGGCAGACGACGGTGCCGATATCGCGGCCGTCGATGACCGCGCCAGACATGCCGCCAGGCGGGGTTCGGGCGAAGATGCGCTGGAACTCCAGCAAGGCAGCACGAACCTCAGGATGGGCGGCGACAAGCGATGCCATTTGGGCAACAGAATCTTTGCCGAGTGATTGATCGCCGAGCTCTTTAGAAGTGATTCTCGCTGCCGCCCGTGCTGCTGCCAGGGCATCATTGCCATTGCCGCCGCTGTCCATGAGACGTTTGGCTGTGGCACGATAGAGCTGGCCCGAATCTAGCCGCGCTAAGCCGTAATGGGCAGCGATCCTATCTGCTAGCGTTCCCTTGCCTGAAGCGGCGGGGCCATCGATGGCTATAATAACGGGACGCTTCGCCGTTGCTCTGGGCAGTGTGGTCATACGTTTCCGGCCGTGCTGATAGAAGCACCGAGCCCGTTCATGAGATTGGTGAATCCGGGGAAACTGGTGGATATCGAGCGGCTGTCATTGACGGTGATGGGGCCCGCCGCTGCCATCCCCGCCACCAGGAAGGCCATGGCGATGCGATGATCGAAATGGGTGGCTACGGTAGCCTTTCCCGGCTGAGGTGGGCGCCCTGCACCCCGCAC
>Ga0315336_1002633_pt1 | contig 26673 bp, 26 predicted proteins | sample ASW5metaG_FD_204512 | JGI IMG/M metagenome (GOLD analysis project Ga0315336, IMG submission 204512) | Ammonia-oxidizing marine archaeal communities from Monterey Bay, California, United States - ASW #5 | ecosystem: Environmental > Aquatic > Marine > Intertidal zone | place: USA: California... | reverse complement strand
CTAGCCCTCAGTAGAACCGTTCAACCGACCAGTCGGCGCCGATATCGGCCACTTGCCGTTGCCGGAGCCGGCTCATGACCAGATCGAAATCCAGATAGGCCAGTTGCAGATGCCGCGCCCCCGACGCCGGTTTGAATTTAGCCCGGCCATGCAAAACCCGATGGTTATGGGTGGCGATCATATCACCGGAGCCGGTCTTGAATTGCACTAGATTATCAGGAGAATTAAGTAACCGGCTGAATTTGCGATAAGAATCATAAAACCCTTTCACCTCTTCACCCGGAATAAGCAGCGGCAGCATCAGCTGGTTGGAATAGCGAATGGTCGAGATAAAGCCGCGGTTATTAAGCTCAATCAACGGCGACTGACCGATAATATCGCCCTTGGAGCTGGACAGCCGAAATCCCACATCCGTACTGGCGAGGATCTCATAGGCCTCCGGATCCGCTTCTTTCAGCTGCAGCGCACAGGCATAGCCATCGACCAAGGTCGTCTCCCCGCCTTCCGCCTCATTATCGATAAAATGCAGCAGCTGCACACCCGGCGGCGAGAAGTAATTGGGCATGTCCGTATGCGGTTTCAACTCCTCTGCGGTGGAGGCGAGATTATAGGCATTGGGGTCGGAATAGACGTTATGCAGCCGGTCATAAATGGTGTCATGCACATAGCCGACCTGCTCGGCAAAGGCGACGACGGTGCCGTCATTGCGCGGCACATCGCGAATACGGGCAATGCCAAAGGCGCGCAGTGCCGCACACCATCTGAGCATGCCGTTTTCGTCATAGGCCACCTCCGCATAGTCGAAAGTGGGAATTTCATGCAGGCTCGACGCATCCCATAATACCGCACTTTCCCGTACCGTCCCGCCTTTCGGCGCCGCCATGGAATTGTGATACAGCCACTCCCCGGTGAAATGACTTTCATGTCCGCCCGCCTCCGCCCAGTGCAAAGTAATCGCGTCCGGCCCGCCCGACACCGATGTCACGGTGATGTCCGGATCAATATCGGCGGTGAATAAAAGCCGCTCATGTGTGGCGGGATGAAAACATCGGGGACACTGGCAATTATCGCGCAGCCAGATAAAGGGATAATCGTTGGTCTGACCATCCGGCCAGGTAATCAGGATAGACGATCCTTGCTGCTCATACTCGAAATCCATGACACTCTCCCGCGCATAATCTACAGACCCCCAGCTATGCATCCATTCGCACTCCAGACTAGCTCGTAAGCGCCTTTTTATCGCTGAAATCGGACATGGGGAGCGCGCAGGGATACGCTGGCCATCCGGAACGTGACAATGAATATGCTTCAGGTTTTTTCCAATAACGCATAAGCTGTTTGCCTGTGCCGTTGCCAAAACTTAAGGAAGTCCAGAATGACACCTTTAAGAAAATTGACGACAGCAATCATGAGCTGTCTGTTGCTGGTCCTGACGCCAGGCGCCGCCTTGTCCTGGGAAGCCGACATGCATTACGGCCTCGTCAAATGGCTGGCGTTCAAGGCGGGGTTCGCCCTCACCGATGCAGAAATCATTGCGGCCGGTTCGCAATCTGCAGATGAGAGCAACGTGCTGGATGCCACCAAAATCATGATCCGCACGGGCTGTCGCAGTGTTGAGGCCTCCCGGCATGTCCAGCAACATCATTTTCCGAGCGGTGGATACATACCGTCGTCGCCGCGTCAGCGGTATGTCATACCCGGCCACCATAAACGGCTCAGCAACGAAAATAGATGGGTGCGCCAAGAGATTTTTATACCGGTCTCGCGAATTGATCCCCGAACGCGTCTCGACCGGTTCGGAGCTTCCCTTCATCCATTAGCAGACTCCTGGGCGCATCAAGGAGAACCCGACACGGTCCTTGTTTGCCCAGATTTACTGTTTTGGGGGCATCCAGCTGCCCGTGGCGGTATTTCACTCCCATATGGAAAACATAATCATGATGCGGATCTTACCTATTTATTTCCCAAGGATCCCACGAGACCCAGAGATGCCACGGAAGCGGCTGAAACTATATACAAATTCATGGAAAACTTTCTCGATGAAAATAAAAAATACGAACATCACAGTGGAGAAAATTGGTATAAACTGAGCGCGGATGTTGCCGAGTTCGCCAAGGCCGAGCTGGCTTATGAGCGGAATAATACATCGACAAAACAAGCGTGGTTTGAAAGGCATACCGAGGTTTGGGGGACCTATACAACATATCCCTGTTTCCTGGAAACATTGACCCTTGAAGGGCACCGTCAAGCCGCCTGCTCACCTGGAAATGGGACCAATAGGAGTAATCAGGCTACTAAACTGCCCAATAACCCACCGGGTATTGATCAAAGCGTTCCAGAAGAGGTTTCAAGATTGGTGGACGGATTTCTCACAACATGGATTATCGAAAGAGATTTCGATGATGCGGTTGAAGATTTCATGGACACGGAGGTAATTGCCAATAAATTAGCAGAGCCCGTATTGAGGAATATAGAACGTCGCGAAGAACCTTTCCTAAACCAGCAATATGTTGATGAGATAAAAATATCTTTGCGCGATGCGAGAGAAAAACCGGATGACTGGATGAGGACCATGCTCGGAATGTGGTTCGTGATGGACCATGGTACCGTCAACGACCTGGGTCATGGCATGCCCAATGGTGAAAATTTCCGAACCCTCTCGAAAAAAGTGGTGGAACCGCAACTGAAATTCGACAATTTGTCTGACGCAATCCATGTCCCCGGGCAGCAAAATCGCTATCTATTGGGCCCCATCGAACCTTCCGAACTGGGCGATCGGTATTTGACCAGTTTTGCCTTCCGGCACGCACCGCGCGATGCCATCATGTTAATCGTCGAAGAGATTGACGGCGACTGGAAAATATCTGGTTTCTTCTGGATGATCACATAACCGCTCCATATTGCCGGTTGTGGTCAGTATTTCAATAATATCGATCCGCCTTGCGGTGCCTGACCAATTGAAGAATTGAAAAAATCGAGGAGACAGCCAGCAGGAAAATCATCGCCGAGCCGACCGTCATCAGCCAGAATGCGGGTTTAAGATACGGAACCAGAACCGTGAGGTCCGAGACATCCGGATAGCGCCGGGAAAAGGTCACCCCGATTTCACCACCGATTTCTGGAAAATGCAGATAATAACGGTTCACAAATCTGGTTTTAACATGCCTTTCGCCTTGCTGATCCGTGTACCTGTAGTAAAGATAATAGTCACCGGAGCTTATCGATCGAATTCTCTCGACGGTTCCGATCGTGGTGTCGCCATCTACCAGAAAAAAAGTATATTTGAGGCCGTCCTTTTGTGCGTAGATCACCAATCCACACGCCACAACAAAAAAGAACATCGTAACGAAATATTTCATATACAGAAAATCTCGTTCTGCTTCACGTTTTGACATTACACACTCTATGATTAAAATAAAAACTAATGAATACTATCTAAAATAAAACAGATATGTTTAGTATAGTCAATAAAATGCGCCCTTTGATAGAATAAAAAAAATAGAATTCTCTTTTCGGGGGCTACCCTGTATTGTGGTTGGGAATTCGAAACAGGTTGAGTGACGCGTGATGAGTAATAACAACCCCATTCTGGAAATCCGCTATAGCCGGTATAAAAGTTTCCTGGGCCTGCTTGGCTGCCTTGGTTTCGTTGCCTGTGCATTTTGGCTCCTGAAAATAGATTCTGGAGATATTTGGGGAAGTCTTGTTTCAGGGATCAAAACTCATGAAAAAGGCTGGATATTTGCGATTGGTATCGTTTTTTTCGGGGGCTGTGGCGTCGGCTATGGTTGGTTGATTTTTAACCGCCGCGTCCAGACACGTATTGACAAGGACGGCTTGTATTCTCGCCGGTCATCAAAAGAAACTTTCCCATGGCAAAGCATCGCTTCCTTCAAAAAAGTCAATATTCGACATCCACGGTCCTTCGGTCTTTTTCCCTTCAGGCTCATCGCAATTTACCTTCTGGAGCCGGCAAAATCGAGCGCCCCAAAACCTCCGGGCAAGCTTAAAAAACTTTTTAGTTTTTGGACCGATGGAGATGTCTCCATACAAGCCACCTTAATGGACCATAGCCAACAAGAAATCATGGACGCCCTGCAAGCCACCCATCAGAAATATGCGTCAATTCCAAATCCAAATTCGAAAGATAAATAATGATTTATGAGTTTCGTATGAAGAGTATTTTAGTTTTTCTTGCTGGTATTGCTTTAACTGCCTGCGTCACAACGACTAATGAAAACGCAAATTATTTCAAAGATGAATTTAGTAATCATTACGCTTCCAATGTCGTGATAACAAACCCGATACTAATGAAGTACCGGCCTTTCCCGACCGCCAAACAAACTGGTGAACTATTCATTACAACTATTATTAACGGTCAGACGGATACGAAAACTGCGCGCATTAAAGGCACGACAAAGTTAACCAAAATAATCGATAATCTTTTGTATCAGGGTTCATTCACCGGTAGCGGGCATGATCTCAGCATCGAGGTGCTCTTGAAGGAGACGGGGGAAATCCTGAACATAGAGGCTTTTGCGGAAAATCCCGCCCTTACGGAAATTCTTAGAGAAAAGATAAAGGAACTTGAGGAGACTTTTACAACCTACTCGGTCGTGTATCCCGGTGACGGCCTGAAAACAGGCGACTACTTATTTGCGGACCAAGAAGAAATCCTCATCAGGTCGTCTGGTTTTTCTTTTAGTCTTAAGCGAACGGGAGAAGTAAAAGGTTTAGTAACATACCGTCAACGCCCCTCAATTCTCGTCGATTTAGAGGGGAGCTACGGTATCATGGCACCTCTCCCAAAAATTTACATGCAAGGATGGATTTTGCTCGATGTAGAAACAGGAGTAGCAACTCAAACGGCTCTTCGCATGAGCGTAGACGTTACAGAAAATGGTCAGGAGGTAAGCTTCGAGTCCTATTACTTTAGCGAACTACTTCTCCCGCCTCTGAGCGCAAGTAATTAGACCAAATATCGGTTGTCTGTTTACAGTTATTCAGTGAAAAAACATAGTATTGGGTGATTTATAATATGGCCGTGCATTTTGAGATTATTGATCAAAATCAAATACTTGTTGATGGTTCCAAATTGGTTTTCAGACCTAGATCACCCTTCAATATTTCGGTATTTAAAAGAATCAGTATTAGATTTTTTGTGTTTGGTTTCATATACTTAACGATATTGTCTGTCGGAGAGTATTTTAAAGAAGGGTTTTACTTTGACTGGCTTGCGTCAGCGGAGCCAGTTCAAGACATATTTGGTAAAATTATTCCTGGGGCGCGGCCGATAGAAATGAGTGCATTGTCAGGCGCTCCAGAAGAACACCGGGTGTTTGCCGTATTTCGGCTACTTCATACGCAGCATGTCATTGTATTCTCTTGGGTAATTTCCTTACTGTCTGTAGCAGTAAATTTTATCTATTTTAATCAAATAGTTGCAGGAATAGTATTGTATTTGAAGCATAGATACGACACTACTGGCGTTGCACGGGAATACGCTTTGTTAGTTTTTACCATAATTGGTGCCTTACCATTTTTTTTAAGTTTTTTTATTGGGCCACTCATTCTACATATTGGCCCAACTGCTTTAGATTTAATAAGCACAAAATTTGATATTATTTCTTTGTTAGAGTTTTATGTAATTTATTGCTGCTCAATTTTTTTAGTCATAGCTCCCGCTACCTACCGCGCAATCGTTTTTCTAAATTCTGAAAAATTACTTCAAGTCAATGACAAGTAGGAGCCTACCAAGATCGCGCCAATCAATGTTCCGTTCCCAAGAGTATGATCGTAAACAATTCGCAGAAAATGGAAATTAAATTTTAGGTTGGGGAAGAAATGTTTGAGAAACTCTAGCCTTTCTGGATCCCTTCCCTCTCTTTAGAGATCTTGCGGAGGTTTTCTTTGGCGCGAGCATGTCCTTGTTTCGCCGCCCGGGTGAGCCACTCTATCGCTTGCTCATAATCCTGAGGAACCCCTATTCCTTTTTTGTACATCACTCCGAGATTGTTTTGAGAGTCAGCATCCCCTTGTTCCGCGGCTAAGGTGAACCATTTCAGCACTTGATCGTAATTCTTGTGAATACCTTTTCCTTCTAGAAACGCTAAACCCAGGTATCGCTGGGCACGCGCATGTCCCTGTTCGGCTGCCTTGGTATACAGTTTGACAGCTTGAAGGTAATCCTGTGAAACGCCTTGCCCCTTCTCAAACATCACACCGAGATTAGTTTGAGATTTTGCCAAGCCTTGTTCAGCGGCAAGAGAGTACCATTTCAGCGCCGTCTTATAATCCTGTGATACACCTTTTCCGCTCCCGTACATCGCGCCAAGATTATGCTGCGCATCCGCAATTCCTTGTTCGGCCGCAAGGGAGTACCATTTAACCGCCGTCCTTGAATTTTGGGAAACACCGCGACCTGTATAATACAACACACCAAGATTATACTGCGACTTAGCAAACCCTTGCTCTGCCGCAAGGGCGTACCATTTAGCCGCGCCCGTCAAATCTTTGGGAACCCCCAGACCCCTTTCGTACATCGCACCAAGATTATGTTGCGAATTGGCTAGCCCCTGTGCAGCAGCACGACTGTGCCATTTCAGAACCTGTTCAAAGTCCTGGGGAGTACCTTTCCCGAGTTCAAACATCACGCCAAGATTATACTGCGCCCAAAGGTGCCCTTGTTCGGCGGCCAGAGTATACCATCTCAGCGCTTGGCCGTAATCCTGGGGGACTCCGGTACCGTCGTAGTTTAGCACACCAAGGCCATATTGGGCATCCGCATTTCCCTGATCGGCAAGCGGCTGCCATTCGTTTAAGGTCGTGACGTAATCGCCCTTATGTGCGGCAATCAAGCCCTTGTTGTAATCGGCGGCAATTACCGGCGCGCCTATTAGCATCCCAAACAAAACGGAAACAAGTATCAAAAAACGGCGCATTGGGCCTCTCTACAAAGTTGCTTTAGGGAGAGGTTACTATAATTTCAGGTTGCTTGAAAAGCAGATTAATCACGCCAATATCCAGATGGTCAGGTCGCCGAGGGCTTCAAATCCGAGATTTAGTGCCGGGGCCGAGGCCTCATTGGGTTCGTAGGTGACAAGTTGGTGCGCGGGGAACTGGTGGGCGGCGTGGGCGAGGCAGTCTTCATAGCGCCCGAAGGTATTTGACAGGCCGACGACCGCGCCCGTGATATTGGAGATGTAGCCAGCTTTAAGCGCGCCCGCCGACCGGCCCGCCCAGAAGGTCACCGTCGGATCGGCCAGTAAGGCCGGCCGGAAGATCGGCGCACTGCCGGCGGCGCGGATATCCCACTCTATTTCCCAGCCAGCCAGCTCCTCATCAGAGGTGACGGGCGCCCAGTCGAGAGAGGGTTTGGCGGGGCGCCTCGTCTCTGGTGCCAGACACAGCCACTGGGCATCGAACAACCGGCGCAGTCCGAGGGCGCCGAGATCGAGCTCGGCAAAGCTGTCTTTCACACTAAATCTCTGGCCCGCATATTGTGCCCGGACTTTCGCGATGTCCGCGACCATATCATCGCCACCCTGCTGCAGGGTCACCACATTGGGGTAAAAATCCGGCACCTCCTCCACACAGGACCACAGCCTCTCCCCCTGATAACTCAGCAGGCCATGGCTCCGCCAGACACGCCAACACCAGTCGGCATTATTCTCAATTGCAAGCATCAGGGTGGAATTATTCATGCCCCCTCGTAGCAGGGAACGCGCGCCGTATCAATGGGTTGTAGCCCGTGTCCGTCACAGACACGACCGCCGAAATGTCTAAAGATTGACAGGCATAGGTTAGAGATATAGAAACTAACCCCCATCTATTAGCTACACTCAATATACAAGCCAATTCGATGCTATTTTGCGATTTCAGGGCGGCACGAAAACAAAATTGATTTGCCTATGGGGGATTTGATGTCAAAAAAATCGGTGCAGATAATCACGATCGTGTTCGGGTTTTGTCTAATCTATGGCGTGGTGCGTTATCACGTGTTCGAAGGAACGCCCCCTAAGGATTTTGCGCTTTATGTATTCGACAAAGTAATTGCCTTAACTGGTTTCATCTTGCTTGCGATCAATTTTGCGCTGGGGCCGGCCAAAAATATCGGTATGGAGGTGCCAGACAGCTGGCTTAATAGCCGAAAGGAGATTGGCACCATCGCGTTTTTGGCGATTTTGGTTCATGTGTTTATTGCGTTATTGACGTTTGGGTCAGGTGCTTATTACAGCAAATTCTTCGAAACGGATGGGTCAATCTCTATGATCGGCAGTTGGAGCATGTTGTGCGGTGTTTTGGCTTTGGTTTGGCTCTGGCTATACAATATTAGTTTCAAGACCAAGCAACAGGGAGACGAAGCTTTTTTGAAGGTTCTTACCTCCTTCAGCTCATTGCGTATCGCCGGCTTGTTAGCGGCGGGACATGTGACAATTATGGGATATAAGGGTTGGATAACCCCAGAGACTTGGCCAGGTGGCATGCCACCCATAACGATGGTGGCGATCGCGGCCTATCTGGTGTGTCTATCTCTGAATCTGAAATCCCGCTTCAGCTAAGTCGACGCACCGGACATCGCATGTTTGCCTAATTGCGAAAAACGTACAACCGCATATTTCGACGGATCGCCCTTTTCCAGTCCATGCTGGCAGGGCGTGCGGATTGGTGTTTGTTCGGCTATCGCTTATGGCCGGGTCGATTTTCATGCGCCAAACCTAATAAACCTAAAAATTTGACAGGGAAAGATTAGAGATATAGAAACTAACCTCATCAGTTAGCTACACTCAATATGCAGGCCAATTTTATGCGCTCCGGTGAGGGGAAACCCCCGGCGTAGGATGTCGGCTTTTATGTGCCGAAATTCTGGAGACTTCGCTTTGTCAAATCTTGCCGTTACAAAAATCACGACCCCCTTTCACACGTCTGAGCCCGGCTCCGCAGAGCCGACCATGGGCGGGCGGATTGCCACAGCCCGCGTGGCGCGCGGGTATTCGCAAACGCAGCTGGCGACGCGTTTGGGTGTCATGGCTAAAACTCTCAAAAACTGGGAAACCGATCGGTCCGAGCCCCGCGGCAACAAGTTTGTCATCCTTGCCGGGCTGCTCGGGATTCCCGTCATGTGGCTGATGACCGGAGAGGATTCCGATGGCGTTTCTGGCACCGGAAGCCCGGCTGAAACCCTGACCCTGGCAACCAAAATGGAGAGGCTATTGTCTTTGCATGAGCAAAGCGCCAGCTTGATACTGGAGCTGCAAGAGGAAGTCAGCCGCTTGCAGAAGGAAATCGACAAGGGCGAATTTCAACAAGCCGTATAGGATTCCTCCCGGATCGACCGCCTGCCCCTCTTTCGGGCGTCATGGCCTTCCATTAAACGAATTTATTTACAACAGGTTATGACATGAATGATGAAGTTGATTTAACCAGCAGGGACAGTTTCCGGCACTGGACATCGGTCACGGTTCGGTTCTCCGATCAGGATCCGTTGCAGCATGTCAATAATGTCGCCTATGCGGCCTATGTTGAGGCGGCGCGCACCATGTTTCTGGGTGGGTTGTTAAATCCGGATGAGAAAGCCGGGATCGATTTTGTGCTTGCCCGGGTGGTGATCGATTTTATCAAGGAAACCTACTACCCCAATATTATTGAGGTCGGGACGCGGGTCAGCAAGCTGGGGACGAAATCCATCACAACGGGATATGGGTGTTTCGTCGGCGAGGAGTGCGTCGCCACCTCTGAAAGCGTCAATGTGTTCTTTTCCACGGTGGAGCGTAAAACCGTGGCCATTCCGGCTTCCGTGCGGGCAAGTCTGGAAGCCGACCCCATGCAGGAACATAACAAAAGCGGTTATGCACGAAACCACTAGTATAGCGGCCATGGATTTGCGGACCGGCCTGACAGCCCGTATTTAGCAGTATATTTTGCCGCACAGCGTTGCTAAAAGACCGGTAGTCATCAAAACGTGTTACTTTTTAAAAAATAAAACCCCAAGAATTGCCGGACGTCATGCTGGATATAGTGCTTATTTTACTGGCCGCCTTCGGCGCCGGTGTCCTCAATACCATTGCTGGCGGCGGGACCTTTTTGACCTTCCCCATTCTGGTATTTACCGGCCTGCCGCCCGTCGTCGCCAATGCGACAAGTGCTGTCGCGGTTTTTCCGGGATATCTCGGCGGTGCCGTGGGATTTCGCAAAGAACTAAAGAAATTTGACCGCAAGCAGCTTGTGCGGCTGACCCTTATTACGTTGGCTGGCGGCCTGATCGGATCCTTGTTGCTGACGGTGTCGTCCAACAAGGCGTTCTCGGCCGTGGTGCCGTTTCTGCTGCTCGGCGCGACCCTGGCATTTCTGTATGGCCCGAAAATACGCTCTCTCGCCGCCAAATTAAGCCGCGACGTGACGCCGTTTGGCGCGACCGGCCTGTTTCTTGTCAGTATTTATGGTGGCTATTTTAATGGTGGATTGGGGATAGTCCTGTTGGCCTTGTTTTCGCTGTGGGGACTGAAGGATATCCTGCAGATGAACGGGCTGAAAAACGGCCTTTCCTTTGCCCTGTCGGCGATTTCCGTCGCCATCTTCGCCGTTGGCGGTCTGGTCGAATGGTATCAGGCGGTTATCATGATGGTCGCCTCGACCCTCGGCGGTTATGCCGGCGCGCCAATTTCCCGGGCGCTGCCCACCCCGGTCATCCGCGGCATTGTCGCCGTTGTCGGCTTTTCCATGAGTGCGGTTTTCTTCTGGCGGCTGGTTTTCTGACGCCCCGATACGCCGCCTACTCCGGCTTTCGCCCCAAAAAAGTAGTGCCCTGAAAGCGCAAGGTTGCCGGCGCCGGGCCAAATTCGTGTTCTAGAGCGGCGGTCGCGGCGGCAATCAGGTCCTCGACGCCGATAGTCGCCCGCTGTTCGACCTCAAGAATGGTCGGGTTGCCGGTAATAAAGCCACGCGCTGGCAGGCCGTAATCGGTCATGGGCCTGGCGTTGGAAATGGTCGTGATATTTGGGTCAGTAAATCCCGCCCCGTCAAACAGGGCGCGTCCCTGCTCTTCCGTCACCGAGCCAAACGGCGCTTCCAAAAAGCGTGGCGGATTGCTGTCGAACACCTGCTTGATCACACGGTCTATAACACCAACGGCGGGGTTATGCTCGAAGCTGTCCCAGACATTGAGGAACAGCACGCCGCCGGGCTTGAGAATGCGGCTCATTTCGCGCATGCCTTGCGCTTTATCGGGGAAAAACATGATGCCGAACGGACAGACCGCCGCATCGAAGCTGGCATCGTCAAACGGCAGATCGAGGGCATCGGCCTGCGAGTAGGTGACGCCGGGCAAGTCGCCATTGACCCGGGCCGCATGATCCAGCATGGCCGTATTCAAGTCCGTTGCCACAAGTTCCGATCCCGGGGCAAGCGCATGGGCTAGATGGCGAGTGGAAATACCGGTGCCGCAGGCAACTTCCAGCACCCGCGCCGAACGCTCGAGGGCCGCTGTGACCTGACGCGCCATGTCCGCTGCGGAAAATTCAAATAAAATGGGGCCCAGATAGGTGTCGTAATTTTCCGGAATGCTGCCGGTAAAGGCCGCGTTTGTAGATGTCCCTGACACGATAATTCCCCCAACTGATACACCAAACACTACGACTATATTCTAGCCAAATATGCGGCGCCGTCTAACGCAATCTGCCGGAATTGGACGGACCGCCTCAAAATTTGCCATTGTCGTTTTTCCACTCACTGCTCGGGGCGATTTTCTCGGTCGTATCCCAATGCTCGACCAGCTTGCCGCCCGCCACCCGGAAGAGATCATAGAACGCCGAATGAACGCCAGCCTTCTCGCCTTCACTGACACAAAGAACAAAATTGCCTTCGGCCAGCACCCGGTGAAGCTGCTGATAGTCGATCTGCTGGCGACTTTCTGTCTGAGCTTCGAGGGCGGATTGAAGGGTCGCCACGCCGTCGCCCAGTCGCGGATTGTGATCGGTGAAATTATCCGCCTCCACAAACTCGGTCAAACGATTGATCTGTCCGTCTATCAATACGGTTTTGACGAAATCCCGGACCCGTTCGCGATTAGCCTCCGTCAATTCCAGATCCGTGCTTTCCGTCGGCCCATCGACCATGCTATGGCCCGACGGGTTGGGTCCCAAACGTTCCTGGATATTGTCCCAATGCTCGACGGCCCGACCGTCTTCAAAGCGGAACACTTCAAACCCGATTTTACGACTGGCAAAGTCATATTCCGTATGGGCGAAAACGAAATCGCCATCCTCGAACGCGCGGACGATATTGACCCGAGGGTTGGTCTTTGACAATCGCTTGAACAAAGCCACCAGCCCCTCGCTGCCTTCCTGGGTTTGCGGGTTATGCTGGATGTATCGTTCCTCATCGACCACAGCTATGGGGCCGGGTTCGCCGGTTTCGATGCTTTTCAGCAGGGCCTTTATCTGGTCTTTCTTCGCCAGGGTCATTTATCCTTACCTTTGCAGATTTACGTCGCTTATTTCGGTCCCGACGAGGCCAATAACACCGTATAAACGCTGGTTGAGGCGGTGATAAACATCCGGTTGCGTTTCGGTCCGCCGAAGCACAGGTTGGAGACTTCTTCGGGGATAAATATCTTGCCGATCAGGGTGCCGTCGGGATGATAGCAATGAATACCGTCGCGGGCACTGGTCCAGATACGGCCCTGATTATCCAGCCGGAAACCGTCAAAGAAGCCGTTTTCACATTCGGCAAAAACCTCGCCGCCAGACAGGCTGCCATCCTCCCCCACTTTGAAAACACGAATATGATGCTCGCCGCTGGGATAGCGCCCGCCCCCTGAATCCGCGATATAGAGCAAGCTTTCATCGAGGGAAAACGCCAGCCCGTTGGGACAGACGAAATCATCGGCGACGCGAACGCAGCTGCCATCTGTCGGGTCAAGCCGATAGACATGCTCCCCATCCTGCTCGGCGACCCCTTCAAAGCCCTCATAATCCGTCTCGATGCCGTAGGCTGGATCGGAGAACCAGATGCTGCCATCGGATTTGACCACAACGTCATTGGGGCTGTTGAGGCGTTTGTCCTGATAATGGCTGATCAGTGTCGTCTGCGATCCATCATGCTCGCGCCGGGTGACCGAGCGGCTACCTTGCTCACAGGCGATAATCCGTCCTTCCAGGTCCAGCGTCGTGCCATTGACATACCGCCCCAGTCCACTTTGAAATTCGCCGACGGCGCCGGTAACCTCATCCCAGCGGAGGCGCCGGTCATTGGGAATGTCACTCCAGAGCAGCGAGCGATAGGCCGCCGACCAGACTGGTCCCTCTGTCCAGCGACCACCGGTCCAGAGTTGCTCGATCGGTTCATCGAGCTTGATACTGCGGGCGAACCTCTCGTCGCGGATTTCATATCTGTCTGTGATCATGGTGGCATTCCTGTTTCAATAGGGGAATTGGACGGGCTTATCCAAAAGTCAGCCTTCCAGAAACGGCAGCAGATCCGTATGCAGACTGATCAGCTTCCAGCCATCTGCCTGTTTGCGGAAGATTTTTGTCGCCCGAATGGAGACTTCAACCTTGTTGCCGTCAATCTCGTTCTCGCCGATTTCAACGCTATGGGTAAAGGCGTGGCCTTCGCCGACGGTGATGCGCGATTGGGTCGTGCGCAAGGTCCCGCCCAGCTTCAGATCGGCCTGGGCCTGCCAGTCGGCCAGCACCTGATCCCAGCCCGTCAGATATTTGCCGTCCGGGCTCATGTAGATCACGTCATCCTCGTGCGACCAGACTTCCTTCATCAAGTTCAGGTCGCCCTTGAACATATCATTGGTTGCCTGATAGAAATTTGCATTGGCAGCCTCGACGGCCTGTTCCTCGCTGGTCATGGCACCCTTCCTTTTCTGTTCTCGGATCGTTCATGTCCGCAGCTCTAGAAATATCGTAACTATTTGAATATAATGTGTTTTTACAAATTTTCAACCGTTTATATTCCACAAAAAAACGGCGCCCCGAGGAGCACCGTTTTCTGTAGAAATCAAACAGGTTTAGCTGGCCTTTTCGTCCTCGTTATGGATGACGATGACCGGTTCCATGGCCGCGAAGACATCCGCGTCCAGATGGCAGCCAATCATATGGCCATTGCCCATATCCTTGATCGGCGGTTCATCGGTCTCGCAAATACTGCCGATTTTACGCGGGCAGCGGGTCTGGAACGGGCAGCCGGGCGGCGGGTTGACTGCCGACGGAATATCGCCTTTCAGGATAATCTGCTTCTGTTCGACCGAGGTATCGGCGATGGGAACCGCAGACAGCAACGCCTCGGTATAGGGATGATACGGCGGCGAGAAGACCTCGTCCGTCGTGCCCTGCTCAACAATATGGCCCAGATACATGACCACGACCCGGTCACTGAGATAGCGCACGACACTGAGGTCATGGCTGATAAACAGCAGGGTCGACTTGAGATCATTCTGGATTTCCGTGAGCAGCCCGGTTACCGCGGCCTGCACCGACACATCGAGCGCCGAGACCGGCTCATCGGCGACGACTACAGCCGGATTTCCGGCAAAGGCACGGGCGATCCCGATCCGCTGTTTTTGACCCCCGGACAGCTGGCGCGGCCGGCGATGAGCAAAGTCACGCGGCAATTTGACCAGATCGAGCAGGTCATTGACCTTCCCGCGGACTTTTTCCGGATCCTTTTCCACATCAAACTTACGGATCACGCGGGCAATCTGGCTGCCAACGGAATGTGACGGGTTCAAGGTGTCAAACGGGTTCTGGAAGACCATTTGCAGATGACCGACGGTGCGGGCTTTGCGCTGCTGCACCGGCAGATACGCCAGATCTTCACCGTTAAGAACAACGGAACCTTCCGTCGCCTCTTCCAGCCCCATCAGGACCTTGGCGAAGGTAGACTTGCCGCAACCACTTTCGCCAACGATCGCAACGGTCTCCGCCTCGCGGGCGTTGAAGTTGATATTCTCGTTGGCTTTCACGGTTTTCGGCGGTGTCCGCTTGATCAGTGACATGATGGAACTGTCAGCAATCTCGTAATATTTCTTCATGTCTTTCACTTCGAGCACCACTTTACCCGACTTCACGGATTTCACCGTGACGGCTTCGTGATCGCCTTCCGCCCAGTCAATATCCTCAAATCGGGCGCAGCGAACCGTATGCCCCTCCTCGCCCTCTACTTGGCGCATGGAGACTTTCTCCCCATTACAGGGGCCATCGCGGAAAAACGCGCACCGCGGCCCGAAGAAACAGCCTTGCGGGCGTTGATGCGGCAGCGGCAATTGTCCCGGAATCGGTACCAGCGGTCGCTCATTCTTGTCCGCACCCGGCAACGGGATCGACGCAAACAGGCCTGTGGTGTAGGGATGCTGCATTTCGTCAAACACTTCCTCGACCGTGCCATCTTCCACAGCTTCACCGGAATACATCACTGTCACCCGATCGCAAGTATCGAGGATCAGCCCCAGGTTATGGGAGATGTAGATCATCGACGTGCCGAACTCGGCGGAGATTTCCTTCACCAACTCGACAATGCCCCGTTCCACCGTCACATCAAGGGCTGTGGTCGGTTCATCCAGCAGCAGCAGATCCGGTTTCGACAACAGCGCCATGGCAATAACCACGCGCTGTTGCTGACCACCGGAAATCTGATGCGGATAACTGTCCATGATCCGCGCTGGATCAGGCAGCTTGACCGCTTCAAGCAGATCCTGCGATCGTTTCAGGGCTTCCGTCCGGCTCACATCTTCGTGGAACAGCGGTACTTCAGCCAGCTGATCGCCGATTTTCATGGACGGATTGAGCGACGCCATGGGCTCCTGATAGATCATGGCGATCTTCGAGCCCCGCAAAGCCCGAAGTTCCTCCTCTGACATGGTCCGCATGTCGCGGCCATGGTAAAAGATCTCACCGCTCTTGATATAGCCGTTGGAGCCGAGATACTGCATGATGGCGAGCGCGACGGTAGATTTACCGCAGCCACTTTCCCCGACAATACCAACACCTTGGCCGGGCATCACTTTCAGGTTGAAATCAATAACCGCCGGGATTTCGCCACCCCGCGTATCGTAAGAGATACAGAGGTTGCGGCATTCCAGAATGGGTGTCTGTTCCATCACTACTCTCCTAATCTCTCATTGAAATTTCACGCAGGCCGTCGGCCAGCAGGTTAAAACCCAGCACCAGCGATGAAATCGCAATCGCCGGCACAACGGCCATATGACCAGCGAAACTGCCCAGAGGCTGGGTTTCCGCAATCATCTTGCCCCAATCGGGATCTGGTGGCGGCAATCCAAGCCCGAGATAGCCGAGCATGGCAATGGTGATCGTCGTATAGCCAAGCCGCAGGCAGGCATCGACGATTAACGGCCCACGCGCATTGGGCAACAATTCCACGATCATGATATAAAGCGCACTTTCGCCGCGTGTTTGCGCCGCGAAAATGTAATCCCGCGTTCGCAGATCCAGCACCAGTCCGCGGACAATACGCATGATCCCCGGCGCTGACGCAAAGGTCACGGCGAGAACAATGTTAAAGCCGGTGGCGCCCAGATACGTGATAATTATGATGTACAGAACGATAACCGGGAAAGACAAAAGAACATTGGAAATGAAGGAAATCGTTTCATCCCACCAGCCGCCGAGATAGCCGGCGACCACGCCCATAAACATGCCAACGATATAGGCGACGGCTGTCGCCATTGTCGCCCAGACCAGAACCTGTTGTGCCCCGAAAATCACCCGCGACAGGATATCCCGCCCCTTGTGATCGGTACCCAGCCAGTATAGTCCGTCATTTTTCGCGGATCCATCAAGTGGGAACTTGAATGGTTCCAACGGTGTATTCGGATCATACAGTGGCAGGATGGGCGCCAGAATGGCCAGAATGACCCAGAACAAAATCAGCGACAAGCCGAATATGGCGATCGGGCTTTCCTTCAACATGCCAATGGATTTGACAATCTTGCTTAAGAGCGTTGGCGCGGCTGTAGAATTATTAATGTCAGTCATGTCATCCCCCTTAAGTAAATCGGATCCGCGGATTAAGCAGCGTATAGCCAATATCCGAGATAAATTGAGAGAACACGGCGACAAACACCGCAACGAGGGTACAGGCTTCAATGACATAAATGTCACCAAACAAGGCACCGTCCAGCAACAGCTTTCCGAACCCTTTATAGGCAAAGAAGACTTCGACCACGATCACGCCCGAGAGCAGCCAGTTGAGCTGAAGGATGATCACCGTGAACGGCGCAATCAACGCATTACGAAGGGCATGCCGCAAAATCACCCGTCGATAGGGGATGCCTTTCAGCACCGCCGTCCGGATATAATGGGAGGTCATCACTTCCGCCATGGAGGCCCGGGTCATCCGCGCCGTATAGCCAAAGCCGTACATGACCAACACCAGCACCGGCAGGAAGATTTCCGCCCAACTAAAGCCGTTGGTCATGGCCGAGGTGCCGGGGAACCAGCCCAACGAAAAAACAAATACCGCCGTAAAGAAGGTTGCTGATGCAAATTCCGGCACTGACGTTGTCAGGATCGATCCGACCGAGACAACTCGATCTTGTATCGACCCCTCTTTCATACCGGCTATCACTCCGAGGGTTAGCGATAACGGTATCATGACGAGCATATAAAGTCCGGCGAGAATGCCAGTATTCGCCAGACGGGGCCATAGTATCTCTGACACAGGGACCTTGAACTGGATCGACTCACCAAAATCACCGACCATGGCATTGCCAACCCAGGTGAAATATCGTTCAACAAACGGTTCATTATACCCGTTTTTATCCAACCATGCTTCACGCTGTTCCGTATTGGAATACGGCCCCAGGACTTTACCGGCAACGGCCAGCTTGTCAGTTTCAAAAATTGAAAAGAGTGTAAATGAGACTACGGCCATAATCAAAACCATAGAAATTAATCGACGAAATGCCAATATAAGCATGGATGGATCCCCCCCGGGGTAAAGTTAAAGCGCTTGATAAAAAACAAGGGCGAATAAATCGCCCTTGCTTTCAGTTAGTCTTTAACTATCGATCCAGACTTTATAGTACTGATGATACTGGGTGGGATGGGCCGCCAGACCCTGTACTTTCGAACTGGCCAGGAAGAATTTCGGGATCCAGACCGGTTGCACTATAATCGCGTCTCGCTGAAGAATTTCCTCAACAGGCTTCATGGCCGCCTTGCGTTCTTCTGCATCAACAAGGGATTCAGCTTTGTCCAGAGCAGCTTCAAACTCCTTGTTGTCATAAGCTGTCTCGTTCCATGGAACACCGGCACGATAGGCCAGGCTTAGAACCATTGTGCCGAGCGGCCGATGGGTCCAGGCGGTAAAACCGAACGGTGCCGTCTGCCATGTTTCCCAGTATTTTGACGCGGGCATCAGGTTCAATTCCAGATTGATGCCAGCAGCTTTAACTTGCTCTTTCATAATTTCGCAAACTTGCTGCTGCCAAGGGCCATTGGTATTGCCAAGGTCAATGGTGATTGTCAAACCATCCGCATATCCGGCTTCTGCCAACAGGAGTTTGGCTTTCGTGATATCCGGCTCAATGCGGTTCAACGCGAAATATTCGGGATGAATAGGCGAAACATGATGATGTTCTGCGACATCGCCGCGACCACCAAACACCAGATCATTATATTTTGAGGTATCGCAGCACAGCATGATCGCTTTGCGCACCCGTATGTCATCAAACGGTTTCTTGTCTGTTCGGAAGCGCATCACACCCGTTTGCGCCGTCCGCGCATTGAACACCGTCATGCCGGGAATGGATTCAGCCATACCGAGAGAGGCAATATCGAATTCGTAACACAAATTTACCTGACCAGAGGCAACTGCGGCCAATTGCGCGGCGGAGGCTGCGCCATGGTCGTAGTAATCAATTCCATCAAGATAGACTTCACCGCCCCAATAAGGCTGATCAACCCGGCGCAATATAGCTTTTTCACCTACTGCAAAGTCAGTCAGAGTAAACGGACCTGTACCATTTGGTTCTTTGGACAGATCGCCTTTAAAGCCACGATGGACAATCATGGTTGGGTAGTTGTAGAGATTTTCCGGAATAGACAGAACCGCTGAATTCAGATTAAAGCGAACCGTGTGGCTATCGATTTTTTCAACAGCGCCCGGTGTCATGGATTTCTTGGCGGCGTCGCCTTCACCTGTGGTTGTTACCATGGAGGCAAACAAACCAATGTTGGACGAACCAACTTCAGGGTCAAACCAACGCGTAACATTAAAGACGATATCATCGGCGTTGAACTCATCGCCATTATGCCATTTGACGCCTTTGCGCAGCTTGAATGTCCAGGTTTTCAGGTCATCTGACGCTGTCCAGCTTTCGGCAAGATACGGACGGGTCACATTGTCCGGACCGGTGATTGTCATATATTCACAGATCTGACGGGCAACATTGGATTTTTCAACCCAGGAATACGTGGCCGGATCGGCCATTTCCTGAACCACCATGGAGCATTTTAAAATACCGCCTTTTTTCGGAGTGGCAGCAGCAGCTTCAATTGTAGGATCTATCATACCGACAACGCTATAAGCTGCGGCGGCAGAAAGACCGAGTAATGTTGATGTCCGCAAAAATTCGCGGCGGTCCATTTTCCCGCAGCGATACTGTTCTGTTACGTCCTTAATTTTTGGATGCACACGCCCTTGCGCTTCATGATCCATTTTCGCGACTGTCATCTAGATTTCTCCCTGTTAAGAAATTTATTTATTGGTACAATTTTTTCGAGCCAATTTTCTGGCTTCTGTTCCCGTAGGTAGTCTCACATTTAACCTAGGGCCATTTTGTTCATATTGCGACATTTTTTATTCTGTAGCCCGCAAAAGCCGCCGAATACATTCCTATTACAAATCCCTAATGTCGCATTTGGTATGAATCCCCCGGCTCTGAGCATTATAACAGTAGCATAGCTTGCAAGAATCGAATTCTGCTGAAGCAAATTTCAAGAATTATTGATTTTTCGTCGCCTTTAGAGAGGATTAATCTGGTCGACATCCTGCTTTCAATTTACATTCAATCATAAATGAATTATAAATATCCCAACCTTTGAAACCAATAAGAACAAGATGGTATAATGATAGAACGCAGCCTTTTTTCAGAAGAACATACTCTCTTTCGTGCCTCGGCCCGCCGCTTTGTAGAGGAACGTATCGTCCCCTTCCACGCGGAATGGGAAAAAGCCGGTCAGGTCAGCCGGGACGTCTGGGCGGAAGCCGGTGAAGGAGGTTTTCTGTGTTGCTCCGTACCCGAAGAATATGGCGGGGTTGGTACAGACTTCACCTTTGGCACAATCTTTACCGAGGAGATGGCCCGGGCCGGAACCACTGGCCCCGCCTTCCATCTCCATTCGGAAATCGTTGCGCCCTACATCACCGCCTATGGCACCGAAGAGCAAAAGCGAAAATGGCTTCCAGGCCTGGTCGATGGCACAGTGATTTCCGCCGTCGCCATGTCGGAGCCAGGCGCTGGATCGGACTTACAGAATATCCGCACCACGGCTATTGCCGACGGGGATGATTACGTCATCAATGGCCAGAAAGTCTTTATCAGCAATGGTCAGATTGCCGATCTGGTGGTACTCGCCTGTAAAACAGATCCCGCCGCTGACGGAAAAGGCGTATCACTGGTTCTGGTCGAAGGCGACCGCGCCGGTTTTACCCGGGGCCGCAATCTGGAGAAAATCGGCTATAAAGCGCAGGATACGTCAGAGTTGTTCTTTAATGATGTACGGGTGCCAAAAAGCAATCTGCTGGGAGTTGAGGGGCGCGGCTTTAAGCAGCTCATGCAGCAACTCCCGCAGGAACGTCTTGTCATCGCCGTACGGTCCGCCACCATTATTGAGGCCGCTCTCGACTGGACCCTGGAATATACCAAGGATCGCAAGGCCTTTGGTAAATCCATTTCGGATTTCCAGAACACCCAGTTCAAACTGGCGGAAGTCAAAAGCCAGGCGGTTATGTTGCGGGTTTATATAGATCGATGTATCGAGCTGCATTTAGAAGGCAAACTGACCGCTGTCGACGCGGCCATGGCCAAGATGCAATCAACGGAAATGATGTGTCAGGTGCTGGATGACTGCCTGCAGTTATTTGGTGGCTATGGCTATATGTGGGAATATCCCATTGCCCGTGCCTGGGCCGATAATCGCATGGCTCGTATTGCCGGTGGTACCAGCGAAATCATGAAGCAAATCATCAGCCGCGATATTCTGCAAGATTAAGGCAGTAGCAACCGGGTTTTTCTGGTAAGAGGAGCGATGTTTATCTATCGCCCTCCTTCCGATCCTGTCGTTGTCCTGTATCAGGACACGGATCTGATTGTCATCGACAAGCCCAGCGGGTTGTTGTCCGCCCCGGGGCGCGGGGAAGATAAACAGGATTGCGCCCTATCCAGATGCCAGCTTACAACTCCGGAAGCGTTGCTGGTGCATCGGCTGGATATGGACACGTCCGGAATTCTGGTGCTGGCGCTTAACACCCACAGCCATCGTCATTTAAGCCAGCAATTTGAACAGCGCCAGGTTCGCAAACACTATCTGGCCTGGGTCGATGGTGCCATCACGGGTAAAACCGGGGACATTGATCTGCCCCTAATGCCGGACTGGCCCAACCGGCCCAAACAGAAAATCGACCTTGAAAACGGCAAACCCTCCCTCACCCATTGGCACGTTCTGACACGCCGAGCCGAGGCGACCTTATTAAAGCTTACGCCAGAAACCGGGCGAACCCATCAATTGCGTGTGCATTGCGACGCGATTGGTCATCCTATATTGGGCGATCGGCTCTATGGGACCGGTATAAGTCATGATCTGGCGCCGCGTTTGCAATTGCATGCCGAAATGCTGGCCTTTGAACATCCGACGACGGCGGAACCGCTCAAATTTCTGTCGCCTGGCGACTTGACGGGCCCCATAAGCCGCGACACACTCACGCCATTATCCGCACCCTAGCAAGCATCGGGAGCCTTGCCATGAAAACAGTTTCGTTTACCCAGATGAAAGACGGCACGCGCGACGATTATCAGTTGTTGCACGCGTTTGAAACAGAGCATTTCAAAGGCACCGCCGGTCGATTGCTACGGGAGTTAGCCGCGCAGGGCGATGAAACCATTCCGGGCTACAAAATCTCCCGACTGGAACATGCCTTGCAGTCGGCGACGCGAGCCTATGAGGAAGGGGCGGGCGTAGATTGGGTGGTGGCGACCTTGTTGCATGACATTGGCGATGGCCTGGCCCCGCAGAATCACGACCGCTTTGCCGCAGAAGTTCTCCGTCCGTTTGTACGCGATGAGATTACCTGGGTCGTAGAGCATCACGGCGCCTTCCAGATGGTTTATTACGCTCACCATCTTGACTGGAACCCGAACGAACGGGAGAAATATAAGGACAGTCCCTATTACCAGACCTGCATTGATTTCTGCGAGCGATGGGACCAAAACTCATTTGATCCGAACTATGACAGCAAGCCTCTCAGCTTTTTCGCAGACATGGTCGATGAAGTCTTCGCCCGGCCAGCCTATGATGATGATGTTTTGAGTATTGGGGAGGTGCGCGGCTTGCGCCCCTGATTACCAGGGGCGTTCTTCGTTGGTTGCCCAGGGATCGGCATCGACGGGCCAGACCGGTCGCGCCACCTTGTCATATGGCATTATACTGAAATCCCAAGCAAGTGTGCCCGGGGCCGCCACATAAATAATCTCACCCGCCACCGGCTCATACGCCGCGTAGAAATGCTGCATGGATTTGACCACCAGAATTTTCTTTGACGCGTAATCAATGCCGAGGGCGGTAAAAGTTGTCGGGTTGAAGTTCTGGCAGCGCGCGGAATGGATTATAATCTCTGCCCCCTCCACATCCAGACACACCGCATCTCCCAGATTGCGCTTGGATTCTCCGAGCCCATCAACCACGCAGTTGCGGACGATCTTTTTCACGGATGCCTTTACGTCCAGAGGATCCCCGGATTCTACACTGATCTTACCGCCGATGCGGAGATTAACCTCAGTCCCCTCGCCGGCACTGATAGCGATTTCGACGGCGATCGGGTCCCAGATAGACCCGACGGCAAAGTTTCGTTCGCCTTTTTCAAGAAGTTCCTTGAGAATAAAGGTGGAATCTCCGACGGCACCACCGCCGGGATTATCGGCCATATCCGCCAGCACCATGGGTTTACCGGAATGCGCCAGTGATTTTCCCACCGCCGTATCCAGATCATCAAAAACAGGTGTCACGACGTCACGCAAGCCCCAGAATTCGCGGCCCAGATCCTCAGCGACCTTGCGGCCCAGATCCGTGTCCCCGTCGGTAACCACCATTAATCGCGTGCCTTCTTCGGGAATATCTCCCCACGGGAACCCATGGGCCAGTGAGACGGACAATACGCCTTCGCGTTCCTCCATCTCCTGCATTTTCCGGACATAGCTGATCATCGGTTCACGGGTTGTGTGATAAACACCGATCATCCGGCAATCGAACATGGTGATGACAGGGTTCGCTTTCCCATCCAGCGTCGCTTCCATGATTTTCCATAGTTCCTCAGCGCGCGGGGCCGCGTCAATATGCGGATATTCCTTATAAATAACCACGGCAGTTACATCGTCGATAAATTGCCGGCTTAAATGGCAATGCAAATCGAGTTCCACCCCGATGGGAACGTCCGGCCCGACTAATTCCCGCACTCCATGAACCAGATCCCCCTCGCAATCATCATATCCATGGGCCACCATGGCGCCATGCAGGGATAGCATGACCCCATCCACAGGGAGTGCAGCTTTCAAGTCCGTCAGGATTTCATCCCGGAATGTCTCGAATGTCCGTTGGACCGTAATTCCAGAGGGGGTCGCGAATGTACACAGACTTTCAGTCACCTCCCATCCGCGGGCTTTCGCGTGATCACGCCAAATCACCAGGGGAACCCCAATCATATGGATATCATCGGGATGATTGCCGTCGCGAACCAGATAACATTCTTCAAAAGCAGCGGTATCTGTGGGGAGTGGGGCAAAGGTGTGGGTTTCAGTTCCCAAGGCAGCCGTAAAAAGTTTCATGTGAAGGATCTTTTTGTTTTTATGGACAGTTGATTAGCAGCTTAAAAACTACGCTTGTATTATGAATAGCACAGGCCATACTGATTTCAAGAGATTTGCCATAACAGGAGGGAAAGCCAATGGATCTAAACACTACCACAAACGCGGCACCTGGATTTGTCAAATATCCCGAGTATGAAATTGTCCTGGAAAGCACCGATCAGGAATTTGTTGTCACCTTACAAGGCCACGAAATTGCCAAGAGTAACGGTGCCATCATCTTGAAAGAATCGAACCACATGCCTGTGGTTTATTTTCCTCCCGAAGATATTAATCTCGAGTCTGTTTCACAATCGGAGAAAGAGACGTTTTGCCCCTTTAAAGGAACGGCCAGTTACTGGAGTTTCGGCAATGAGAAAAATATCGCATGGTCCTATGAAAATCCCTTTGATGAAATGCTTGAAATCAAAGATTACGTCGCCTTTTACACCGACCGCCTGGATGCACCGTTACTGGCTTAAAACAAGGTTTGGAATTTAACCTCTACATTTTTGGATTTCCACAAAACCAGAATATCCAGCCGCAATTTCGGCACATTTCAGTGACACTTTAGCGTTAGGGTACCTATGGCTATCCCCGTGCACTATGGGAGTACAATATGAAAAGCTGGGCAATTTTAGTAACTTGTACCGCCCTCGCCACCGTTGTAGCAGCAACCGGACCGGTTTCGGCAGCTGAAAACACCTATAAAATGTCCGTCCTGGCGCCGGGAACTCCTTCAAATTCAGTCATGTCGAGCTTTGCGGATATTACCAATCAATATGTTCCTGATACTCAGATTGACGTCACGTCGGGCGGCGTTGCAACCCGCCACGCGCTGGATGCCGCGAGAGGCACCACAGATTTCTTCCTGTCCACTGCGACCATCCACCATTTTATGCGGGAAAGCATGAATATGTACCAGAATGTTGAGGAAGCATCGCTGCTTGCAGAAAATCTCCGCAGCGTGGTGAACTTCCCCATCGGGGTCTACAGTATTTTTACCTATCTCGATTCTGGCATTCGCTCCATGAAAGGCATCAAGGGGAAAAAGGTATTTGCGGGACCGCCTTCCGGCGGCGCGAAAACCATCGCAACCGCACTGGTAGAAGGCATGTCAGGGCTGAAGGCAAATGAGGATTTTGAACTAGTTGATTTAAACTGGGGAGAGGCCGCGGAAGCATTCGAAAAACGGGAATTCGATATATACGTTCGCCTGAATAATACCCCCGACCCAATTATCAATTCCCTTGCCCGGGATGAACAAATTCGGTTTTTCGGTCTGCAAGATGCAGACTACAAGGCCCAGAAAATTATTGAACAACTGCGGCTGCCTGGCCGGACATTGCAAGCAATTGATACGCGCGTCTATGGAAAAAACGTCCTGAACAAGGACCCTGTTCAGTCAATTGGATCCTGGGCCGGAATCGCAACCCATAAAGACATGCCCAAGGAGCAGGTATATGCAATGACCAAGGCGTTCTGGGAAAATATGGACAAGGCTGAAGCGATGGCGCCCTGGTTGAGCGTGATCCGTATTGATACGGCATTGGTGGAAATGAATATGCCACTGCACCCGGGTGCCCAGCAATATTATGAAGAACGCGGGATGATTATTCCGGGGAATCTAGTAGCGACCAACTGATAAATCTGCGATCCTTCTGATCGGTAGCAGCTTTCAGTGAGACGACTATATGGGCAGACCCAAAAATATCCTTTTCATTATGTGTGACCAATTGCGCGCCGATTATCTCGGTTGCACCGGGCACCCGACCATAAAAACACCGCATATAGACGCGTTGGCCCGTAAAGGCGTTACATTTGACCGCGCCTTTTGTCAGGCCCCGGTTTGCGGCCCCTCTCGCATGTCTTTTTACACGGGTCGCTATATGCAGTCCCACGGATCGACTTATAACGGTGTTCCGTTAAATGTTGGCGAACAAACCCTGGGCGATTATATGCGCCGGTTAGGTGTGACCACGGGGCTTATTGGTAAAACCCATATGACGGCCGACCGCCAAGGATTGAAAAGATTAGGCGTCGATCCGCAAGGTGACGATGGCATACTCGCCAGTCAATGTGGATTTGAGCCTTGGGAACGAGATGACGGCCTGCATCCGGATACCGGCACAGACCCAAATCTACCGTATAATCAATATCTTCGGGCCCTGGGCTATGACGGCGACAATCCCTGGCACAGCTATGCCAATTCCGGTATCGATGAGCAGGGCAACGTTGTCAGTGGCTGGCACTTGCGCAATGCGCATCTTCCGGCCCGCGTCGATAAAGCGCATTCAGAAACCGCTTATATGACAGATCAGGCGATGGCCAAGATATCTGAGCTTGGTGAGACGCCCTGGTGCTTGCATTTGAGCTATATCAAGCCCCATTGGCCCTATATTGTGCCGGCGCCGTATCATAATATGTACAGCAGCGCCGACATTCTCCCTCCAAACAGGAACGATCAGGAAAAAGACGCGCCACATCCGGTAATCGCCGCTTTTATGAACCATGAAGAAAGCCGTAATTTTTCAGATGAGGCAAAACGGCGACATGTTATTCCGGCATATATGGGGCTGATAAGCGAA
>Ga0315336_1002630_pt1 | contig 26699 bp, 21 predicted proteins | sample ASW5metaG_FD_204512 | JGI IMG/M metagenome (GOLD analysis project Ga0315336, IMG submission 204512) | Ammonia-oxidizing marine archaeal communities from Monterey Bay, California, United States - ASW #5 | ecosystem: Environmental > Aquatic > Marine > Intertidal zone | place: USA: California... | reverse complement strand
ACCAAGAACTTCGCAGGTCACCCCCGGCGGCAGGCGAGCGGAGGATGGAGACGATGATGGAACGCTTCTTCACCGGGCCGCGGAAGACGGAGATGTCGAGTCGGTCAAGAAACTGCTCGCGTCGGGGGCCAACATCAATTTGTTGGAGGGTAAAGATGGCGAGACACCATTGCATCGGGCGATCGCACGGGGAAAGACCGCTGTGGCGAAGCTCTTGATTGATAGTGGAGCTGACGTGACTCTCGGTCGTAAAAGTGACGGGCAGACACCGCTAGCGATGGCCGACAAGAGAAGGCGCGTTGAAATAGCCCAATTGCTTCGCGCCAAGGGGGCTGCGTCCCGCCGCAACGAACGACGTGAAAAACCACAAAAACTCTCGCCGTTCTCCCAAGTTTCCTGCCAGGGGGATGTCGCGATGGTGACCTACAACGGGCTGCCCATGGAACTGGTCTCTCTGAACGGACTCCCGACCAAGCAAATTCTCGACCACTGCAAGCAGCGGTATGGCGGGAGATGGGAGAAACGCTTTGCCGAGGATCTGGTGGAAGTGCTCGGTGACATGGGACAAAAGGTCGGCAACACCTGCGCGCTGGTCCTCAAGGATGCGGAGGGCAAGATCGTCGAAGTCGAACAGGCCAAGATGACTCCTGAATTGCGGCAACAGGTCTGGCGGGCCCGACAAGAGCAACCGCGCTCGGCGACTCCGGCTCCGTTCAACCGCACGGTTGCCTCGGCAACGCTCAAGAAATTGAAACGCGCGATGGAAGAGCGTTGGGCCTACTTCCAGGCCGGCGAGTCCGACTTTGACGGTCATTTTGCCGATGCTGAGAAACAGGCCAGCAATGGCCACTTCGATGGTGCTCAGGGACTCCAACGCTTCCAGGCCACGCTTGACACTTTGATTGGCCACGGCATCGACGGGCATGCTCGGATCGAGGTGGCCGGTGTGCCGTCCGGCCGTCGATACCTGCCGTTTCTAATCCGACCGCTCGGTGACCGTTTCGTGGCCTTCAAGTCCGACCGGAGTGGGTTTCTTGCTCCCGACACCCCCTATATCACTCACTTGGGTGGCGCGTCGGGCGAGATGGTCTCGATCGAGTCCATCGTTGAACGCCTTGTTCCTTTTTCGCCAAAAGGCTCACCTCAATATCGCAAGCACCAGGCACTGCGACTCATTCGCCGACTCGATGGCCTGCAGACGTTGCTTGGTCTTGAACTCGGTGATCGATTGAGAGTCATCCTCCAGCAGGAAGACAAGACGGCTTCGCCACGCGCACCCTTAACGCTTTCCGTCTCCAGCGAATTCCCAACCTACGGCAGTTTTCCCCGCAAGCCCACGCGACTGCTCGATGAAGGCATTGGGTATCTCAGAATTGGCTCCATGGACGAACAGGCGGTGGCGGAGATCCGCAACGCGATGCCTCGCTTTCGCAAGACCAACGGTCTGATCATCGATGTCCGGGGAAATGGCGGTGGTCGACGTACGGCCCTCTTGGCGATTGCCGAATTTCTGATCGGCCCGAAAGAATCACCGGTGGTCGTCAACGCGGCGAAATACCGCCTGCACCCGGACTTCCCCGAGAATCATCTGGCAAATCGATTCCTGTTCCCGGCCGCGGCCGACCATTGGAGCCAGGTGGAGCGGGAGACAATTGCCCGTTTCCAGAAGAGGTTCCAGCCGGAATGGGCACCCGCAGCTAACAAATTCAGCGAGTGGCATTATCTGGTGCTCTCGCACCACTCGAACCCGAAGCTGTTTCATTTCGATCGACCGGTGGTGGTCTTGACCGACGACCGCTGTTTCAGCGCGACCGACATCTTTCTGGCCGCCATCAAGCAACTCGATGGCGTCACGTTGCTGGGCACTCCCAGCGGTGGCGGCAGTGCCCGTTCCGTCTCAATGGATCTGGGACCTGCACGCGTCCGCCTTGCCTCAATGGCTTCCTTCCAATCCGACGGCAAGTTGTTCGACGGCCACGGCGTGCAGCCGGACAAAGTGGTCCACGCGACACCCGAGTTCTTTATTGGCAGGACCGACCGAGTCCTGGCCTCGGCGGTCCAATTGCTCACGAACTGAACGGTGACCTCGTAGGGTCAAAGAACTCAACCGACAGAAAATCTCTTGAACAATCGGGTGTTCGCGAAAGATATCGACCGCTGACAATTCCGGAACGGTGAATGAGAAGAGTGGGTGTCCCCGTTTGTTCTTCTGGCTGAAGTCGAACGTCTTCGCGACCGATTCTCGGTTTCGCCGAAGAATCGTGTCGGGTGTGACGATGCTCGTCAGATCACGCAGCGCCTTGCGGCCAATGGCCGAGGCCTTTCACAGCCAGGAGCCGACGTTGATCATCGTCGAGCAGCCGTCGTTTGCGCCCGAACTTCTTCAGCCGGGCTTCGGTCTGGACGTTCTGAAACTCGATGATCTGCTGCTGACGCCGATTGAGGAGGCCGCAGATGGTCACACGCAGAATCCGCCCAGGCCCGAGCGGGAAGGACATGAGAGCCGTTGGAAATCAGCCGGTTTCCGCCGCCGACAGGTGAAATCAGCCGGCGGAAATGGGAGAATATCGCGGGCGTCAGTCACCAAATGGACGGCGCTTCAAGCTGGGCTGTTTTTTTGACCCTACGGGTAACACGGATGCGGCCGGAATGTCCTGCGCTCCGCACAAACACGTTCGGTCCAAAGCCCAGACACGAAACGCGGTACTCATCCGAGACGCGCGCCGCAATCGCGGCGTTGCATGTTTGCCATCAAGACCCGTACGCAACTCAGAAAGAAACGGCAATGTCACGACCGACGAGGCCACGACCGTTGCGGCTTGGTGTCATCCTGTTAACGCTGAGCCTTGTCACATCGATCCCGTCCGCCTCGACCTGCCAAGACAAGCTCAGCCCGGCCGAGGGCGGACGGATCCCGCTTTCCAATGTGGCCGGCAAGAAACTCGTGCGCGGGGCGCGTGAGATCCGACATGTCTGCGGAGAGCTTGAGGGAATCGAAGACCCTGGGCAGAAGGCCGCGTTCCTGAACGAAAAGATCGCGTCGTGGCAGGATAAAGGCATCGACGGCGTGATGTTCGTCATGCGGAACGGGCAGTGGTGGCGAATCCCGCCTCTGAGTTACGAAGACGTTAAGCCGGAAATCGACGCCTTCAAATCGGTCAAGGACTGGGGGCGACTGACGGACAACTTCCTGTGGACCAGCTCGACACTTTGGGTTGAGGGCCAGGTGCCGGATTGGTTCAACGACGAGGACTGGGAGGCGGTGCGTGCCAACACGCGCCTGGCCGCGAGATTCGCCCGTGAGTGCGGTTTCAAGGGTGTGCTGCTGGATCTGGAACAGTACGGAGGACGTGGCAGCGGCGTCTGGAAGTACCCCTTCCACTACGCAGGGTATGCCGCCGAGGGCTATAAAGCCGCGGGCGAAGCTGAGCCACGATCGTTCAGCGAGGTTGCCGCCAAGGTGCGACAGCGTGGGCAGCAGTACGCGGAGGCACTGTCCGGCGAGTACCCGCAGATCGTGCTCATGGTCGCCGCGTCGTTGTATGAAGGCGCATACCGAGTCGCATTGAGGAAAGAGTTGGAGGGGGAGGCGCAGAGGAGCTTGCTCGAGACCGGCTTCGCACTCATGCCAGCCTTCTTTGACGGACTCCTCGCCGGCTTGGACGAACGGGCGTCACTCGTATCGGCTTGCGAAGCCACTTATCTCGATTCGACCTACAAAGACATGCTGATCGTCCGCGATCAGGCGTTGCGGCTGGCACCGATGCTCAGCACGACTCCCGAGCTGGCCCGTAAACGAATCAGCTTCTGCACAGCCATCTGGACCGACGCGGGATGGGGCGACGATCGCTTCAGTCCGACGGACGTGCGCGCCAACCAGCGCGATCCTGTACGGCACAAACACGCGGCGCACAACGCCCTGGCCGCGTCCGACAGGTACGCGTGGCTTTATGGCGAAATGCCATGGATCACGGCGGAACCGACGCCTCTGATGCGCAAGTACTGGCAAGCCAATATCGACGCCCACCAGCCGCAGGACCTCGACTGGAAACCCACTCCCAATTGGGACCTGACGGACTACACCAAGCACGACCGACAGATGCGGGCAAATGATGTCGCGTTCTGGGCCAAAGCAAAGCAGGACGGCTGGACGGTCGCCGCTGTCCTGCCAGTGCATTGGCATTTCCGTTTCGATTCGCAGCTTCAGATCCGATACAACAAGCATTGGTACCGGCCAAACAATGATTTCGATTTCGGCCGCTGGCCGTTGATCAGCACACGGAAGTGCTGGCAGTCGCAGGGAGTCAAGGCGAACGGCGTGGGGATCTACAGGATCAAATTCGACGCGCCCCGGGATCTTGATCCGCAACGTGACGAAATCGTGCTTGCCTTCGGCGGACATTCCGCCGGCACTTCACCCGGCCCAGGGCTGCGCCCGGAAATTCTCGCGCTGGTGAACACCAAGCGGGGCTTGGGGATGAAGACAGGCCTGACAGATGTTTCCGAAGTGATCAAACCTGGCGAAAGCAATCAGGTCAGCATCCGCGTCATCAATCATGCAGGTCCCGCCGGACTGATGGGACACGTAAAGATCCTCGTGCGCAGACGATAAGAGTCTGACTGCCTCGTGCCCTCGTCCCAGGCGTGACATCTGACCCTGATGCGCGCGTGACGTTTTTGATCAGGTCACTGCCCAGCTGCGCAACAGTTTCGCTGGCGGTGTCCCCCCCGGTAAATGAATCCCAAGGAAAACAATCGCTTCTTTCGTGCTTCCGTCGAGTACGATGCCCCCCTACTCCAAACGGCGAGCGGTTTTTATATTGGTGCCAGCATTCGTGTCCGCTGCAGACAACGAGACAAGGGGCCACACATGAGACGACGACTGAGTTTTCTGCTGGTGATCGGAGTACTGGAGTGTGGCGCGGTGGCGCAAGATGCCCAGCCGTCATCCGAGTCTGGTGGCAAAGCGGCACAACCGCAGACGTCTGCTCGACAACGAATCCAGGCGATCCCCCAGCAGGACCACGGCCAACGTTCTCCCGCTTCGGTGGCCCCGGACGGAAAGCCAAGGGAGATCTCACGCGAAGGCGTGGAATATCTGAACAGGCTGAGGAAGGGTACGCCGTTCGGTACAACGGACTTCAATCTGCGGGCGTTGCGGGCGGGCATGGGGGCGCGGCACGAGCCCCGCGTCCCGGGGGTCAAGTTGATTCGCACGAAGATCGGTGGTGTTCCCTGTGAATGGGTGCTGGCTCCCGGTGCGGACCCCGATCTGCGGCTCCTGTACCTGCACGGCGGCGGCTGGGTTTCGGGATCGGGAGGCAACTATCTTCCGCTGGCGGCGGAAATTTCGGTGGCAGCCAGGTGCGCCGTACTCCTGCCCGACTACCGACTGGCACCAGAGCACCGTTTTCCGGCTGCGTTGGAGGATTGTATCGAGGCTTATACCTGGCTGATCACGAACGGTCCGTCTGGTCCCCGCCCAGCCACAGCCACATTCATCGCCGGGGATTCGGCGGGCGGCAACCTGACGCTGGCAACGCTGTTGGCGTTGCGAGACCGCAAGCAGCCGCTCCCGGCCGGAGGAATCGCTCTGTCGCCGGCCACCGATTTCACGCTGGCAAGCGCATCTCTGAAGACCGTCCATGATCCGATTATCAGCGCGCGCACCATGCCCGAATTTCGGGATCACTACCTGGGCAAGACGGATCCCCGCAACCCGCTCGCTTCACCCGTGTTTGGTGATTACCGCGGCCTGCCGCCGCTGCTGATTCAGGTTGGCGAACACGAGATGCTCCGCGACGACAGCGTCCGAGTGTCAAACAAGGCCCGTGCGGACGGCATCCGGGTGAAGCTGGAAGTCTGGCCGGGTATGGTCCATGTGTTCCAGATTCGGCGGCTTCCCGAGTCCCGCGCGGCGATCCAGCACATCGCTGACTTCATGCGTTCCTGCCTGCCTCGCGCGCGCTAAAGCCGCCCCGTAGGGTCAAGAAACTCCGCCGACCGGAAATCTCCGTACCCATCGGATGTTCGCGAAAGAAATCGATCGCGATTTCAGCCGACCAGCGATCGGGAAGGCCGGCCACAGGCTGTGAACAAGGCTTGTGGCCGCAGCAGAGACGCACCTTCATCGCGGGCAGAAGCCATTCACGGTGTGGCATTGAGCCGTTCACGCTGCACGTCGGTGGTCGTACTTGGTCAAGCTCCGCGCCCCGCACAACGTTCGATTTCAGGTTTCTCAGTGGCACACGGTTGACTCAAGCTGCGTTGACGCCTTCCCGAAAATCCTTGGAGTGAATCATGTCATCCAGGGTTGGCGAGCTGAGAAAAGTTCGAAACGTATCAAGGACGGGGGAGCCCTATATTCGGGAGCGAACTTTTGCTATCCACGGGTGAACAGAAAACGCCGAGCGCGCGAGTGCCGATGGCTTGAGGAAAGCCAGCAAGCGATGGAAACCGCACAGCATCTGGACAAATTGCCTAAGAATCAACCGGCTGAGATTACGATGTTTCAGATTTCGGAAGTGCAAGACTCTCCGGCATTTAATGGTCGGCGGAGTTTTTTGACCCTACGGTGTCCCCTGTGCTATGGCCCGCCAATTCGCTGGATCGGATGTTTCTCCCATGGTGCCTCCGCGTTGTCAACAACATACGTCGCTCCGCGTCGCGTTGCGAATGAGATAACACCATCAGTCTCGTCGAATGCGACTGATTCCAGTGAAGGCCAGATACGGATTCGGACGTCGCCAGCCCACGGTCGGACCAACATGCATCGCCGCCCGGCTTCGCTGGTAATCGTGGCATACGCCACGTTGCCGCCGGGTCCGATGTCGGCGGTCACCAGAAATGCGCCAACCGCGCGGAGATTGACGATCACAGCCCCTGTTTGCAGCTTAACCGGAGCCAGGCGAATGCGGCCATCATAGCTTTGCATCAGGTTGTCGTTGTGCCAGATACTATTGCCACTGCCATGCACCCAGAAGAACCACTGTTTGCCGTATGAAAGTGTGCCGTTGGACCGCGTTGTGGCTTGTAGTTGTTTTTCGAACACGTCCAAATGGTCGATGCCGAGCCGGGCGCGAATTACTGCTTTCATGAGTTGCTCGTCTCCCGAGTACTTCATCGGGGCAACCGTTCGTCGAGCGATTTCTTGAAGCTGCCGAGGACTGCCCAGTCCGATGTCGTCACCCGGGAACACCATGACGGCAGTCAAGGGAAAGTGGTAAGTGGAAGTCGAACCCGGGTACGCAGTGAAAACTGTGCCGTCTGTGGTCTTCCCTGTGGGATACTCCCGCAGGTTGGCCACGATTTCGCGCCAAGCCGTGCGTCGTTCATTGTCAACCTCCAAGATCTCGCTGGCCTGGACACATGCCTTCAGCAGATACCGGATGAACGACAGGTCCATTGGAAAGTTCCGGTTCGACTTCAAGTGCGGAGTAAAGTCGACGTCCCAGGCGGCAGTGGGCCAAATGTCGTAGCGACCATCGTCGGCTCGCGTTAAGTAACCTTCATAGAATTTCGCGCACTCGCGCATCAGCGGATACGCCTGCCGACGAAGATACTCCTCGTCTTGACTGTACAAGTAGTACCACCACATCGGGTGTGCAACCCACCCGTTTAGCGACATCATCTTGTCATAGTGCAGTAGCGGGAACGGATTGTGACCGTACTTGCGTGGATAGGACGTTAGAAAGAACTTGGCACCGTCGATCCCGTACGTCTCTTTGGCGTCAATCATTGCGGTCGGCAACAGGCGTAAGGCGGTTTCGTTGTAGGCGATTGCCTGTTCGAGTCGGTTGCTCGAATATGCACCCCAGACGGCCTGTTGCATGTTGTAATCCCAATGGTAGTCGTTGCCGAACGGGGGATGATCTTCCCACGTCCAGGCTCCAAACAAACCCGGGGCGAGTCTGCCGGGACGCCACGAGCACGCCAGGAGATACTGGCTGAACAACCAAGTTCGGTTCAAGAATGGCCGGCCAGACAACTCCACCAGCGAACGCTTCCAGTAGTCGTGCCACCATTTGCGGTGCTCCCTGGTAAGCTGTTGTTCGCCCGCCTGCGCCGCTTCCCTGACTTGCTGTTTCGCATGCTCGAACGGTCGCTCATGGTCTCGTGTCGTGACCACGGCAACCAGTAGCGTGACGGGTGTCGATGAGCGTATGTGAGCAACGGCCACACCCTCCCTGGTTTTGACCCGGTCCATCCCCAGCGTACCTTCGCGCCACTTAGATTGCGTTATCGTCTGAAAGTCGGTGATCGCCTCCGTACGAACCTGTTCACCTCCGAGAAGCCGGCCATACATCACGTACTCGAATCCATCCGGGTAGTTGGCCCGGTCAGCCGGGAAGCGGTAACGCACCCAGATGTCGCGCCCTTCGGCGCCGAATTCGGGGGCATTGGGAATTGCTCCGGTGGCGTCTTGATGTCGAGCCAGTTCGATGTCGAACCCTTTCACGTCGCCGGGATCGTAGCGACAGACGATCAGATTCCTCCGATAGCTCACATATGTCTTGAGCGACGGTTTACCTTTGGCAAACTCGGTCGCAACTTCGGCGTCCCAAAGACGGAGACGTGCGGCATAGTCAATTGCATCCGTCTGTTTGGTTCGAAACCGGATCTTGCCGGCAGGCTTGAGCGTCGGCATCGGACGGCCGTATGTCTTGCGGATCTTCACATTCCACGGATCAGACTTGGCATTCCAGATGTAGTTCTTGACGGGCGGTTTGGTCGGATCGGCGTATTTCGCCAGGAAATCGCGATGACGAACCGGTCGCTGCTCATCCATGGGATCCCGGTAATCCCAGATGTCGTTCTTCCCAACATGCAGGGTCAGTACGTCGGGACGTCCATAGAGCGAAACACCAATGTCACCATTCCCAAGCAACAGCCCCCGGTACGAATCCTCTGCCGGTTTGGTCACCACGAGATCGTGCCGCGAAATAAAGGCTTCCCAGTTCACCTCGATCCGAGAACCCGGGACCAGTGTGGGCTCCGCCCCAAGCACGGCTGCGCCTGCGCTTAAAAGAATGAGCATTACCGCCAGGTAGCGCATATCGTTTCCTTCTGTCAGAACATCGACCAAACAGGGCAATGAGATCCTGGTTGCCTTGGACGACCCAGAGTCTCTTCTTACGAAAAGAAAAACACAACAGTTCCCATCGGATATGGGACCTGAATCAATCAAATGGACAACACACGACACTGAGATTTCCGTAGCACGGACCAGACACCGTTTGTCCGTCCCTGGCACCGGATGGCACCAAGGACGAAAAGTGGAGGCGGCGGACTTCCAGAGACCTCTTCGCAAACCTCGTTTTTGCAGGAATTTACGACAACGCAATTTTCTAATTGGACCCGCGAATGGACCTTATTGGCCACCTGATTGGATCTCTGCTTTCTTAGCTCGAAACCATGCCAAAGCAGACGACTGCGACGCCGTTCTGGGCGGTGAGATCGTCACTTCCGCAGCCTGCTGGCACAGTTCGATCTCACGCCGAAGTCAACACGCGGGCTGGCTGCGAGTGATCCGGGTGAGGCGGTGGATCCGCTGGATCCGCTGGATGCGTTGTGAAGGGGGAGGGGGGCGAGTTGGCCGTCCTCGGCCTGCGAATTCTTCTGCTTGTTACGAAAAGTTCACAGGCCAGAAGTGATTGGTGAGGTCCCGGTGATAGGGTTCAGCCTGCACTCTGCTCTTCAGCCCATTTATGGAACTCATCCCACTTCTTTCTGACATCCTTCGAGCTAGAGTGAAGCATGTAGGCCGCAAAGATTCCAAATGGAAAGCAAAACAAACCTGTTAAGAATTCATCCTCAGCAGCAGGTCCAGAAGCTAAACCAAAACCATTTGTAGCCAGTGCTGAACCAACCAAAAAACAAAAAAGGACAGTAGCTATCGATGCGAACTTAAATTTCTTTGGGTTAACTGGCCAATAAGTGGGACCATCACAGACTTTACAACGGAGCTTTCTGTGTTGTTTATCTACCGCTCGTCCTTCATAAACAGAATACCAATCTGTATGAAGCCTACAGTTCAGACACCAAGGCTTCTTCTTATCTGGCAAAGCGGGATTGTGAGATTCATCATACGTCGAAGATTCTTTTAGCAATTGTTTCATCTTGACCTGCCTCCAATTCTCAACCAGCCGAGTCCTCAATCCGCTTCGCTTCTTCGTTCTTCGCAAGCGGCATCACCGGTTTTTCGCTGCCGCAGTTTTCACAGGCTGGAAGTAGGGAATGCCGGACCGCGTGGCACGACTCGCACTCTTCGTACAATTTGGTCACGCACATGGGACAGGTGTAGGGTCCATCAGGTTCTTGGACGGTTGTGGGTGGAATCGAGAGCTTCTTGATGCTACGGCGGTTCCAGAACAAGTACTTCAACGGCCCCCGCCGAATCGGATACTCACAAACTGGACAGAAGAATCGTTCATACGCTTCCCGGTATTGCTTGAGCAGCCACTCGCGTTTTGGAAACGCCACCGCCCGCAACAGAGACACGAGAATTCGTCCCACAATGATCAGCGACGTCAGAATTAACACATACTTGAAGTATCGCGTCGGAAAGTACTCGTGCATGACCAGGCCGACCTTGAGCAGCACGACGATGCCGAAAGCATACACCAGCGGCGCATACACAGCGGTCCGCATTTTCAAGAACAGCACAACAGCGACGATCAGCAAGGGAACCAGCACTGCGAGTTTTATCGTGGCCATTTTCAGATCGTGTCGGCGGCTCAAGTCCTCAAATTCCTGATTCACCGGTTGCCGCGCTGTCTCCAGTTGCTGCTCGTTGTCCCGCTGCTCTTGCTGCAAGTCCCGCAGTTGCTCGTCGAGTTGGGCGACCTCTTTGTTGAGCAACTGGTACTGCTTTTGGTTCTTCAGGAACAGCTGCTGACTTTCCGCCAACGCCCGTTGCTCTTCTTCTGAGGGCGTGACGTTCTTTTCCAGACTCAGACGCTGAAAATCCAACAACTGGCTCATCGTCCTTTGTGATTCGCTGGTGCTGTCACGAAGCACCATTTGTCGCGTTTGCTGATCCACTTTCGTTCGTTCCGTCTCTGCGATTTTATCCGACAGGTCATTCTGTTGATCCAGCAGTTTCGGGTCGAGCAGCCGTTGTTCTACTTCGCTGTAATCCGGCCCCGGCCAACTTCCAATGTCGTCAATCACAAAACCCAGCAACCAAAACATCAAGACCGTCAGGCCAACCGTGAACAGATGCACGAGAAATCGGTGCGTCCACGGACCTTTGCTCGTTCGTTGTTCTGCCATTGAAGTCGTATTCCACGTGAAAAGGTCACCAGCGGTTTGGCTACCAAGCAGCGACCACGACGAATGGTCGGCGGCACATCCAAGCCACAGTACTCAGGCGTGGCTGTCTCGTGAATGCCACAAGTCGATTTGCGGGATGAAGAAAAATTCTACCACGCCGGTACGCGACGAGTCTTGCATTCTACGAAAAACGGAACGGCGTCGGGTCAAGAAACTCCGCCGACTGGAGAGCTGTTTGACCATCAGGCGTTGGTGTAAAAAACCGACTGCGATGTCGGTCAAGCTGTTGCCAGGAGTGACGACCACAGGCTTCGAAACCAGCGTTTCATGTCGGCGTTCAGGTTCGGACTCTTCGGCGGCAGCAGGACGACCTTGGTCTCGGTGCTTTTCTCGATGAATTCCCGCATGGCGTTGAAACTCGTATCGCGATCCACGATCAGACGGCTGGCGATCCGGTGCGGGTTCGATGCGGTGAGCCTTCAGCACATTGGCCACAGTGGAATCGGCGATGTGGTAGCCGAGGTTCCTGAGGGCTCCCTGAATCCGGACGCCGCCCCACGTTGAGTTGTTTTTGGCGCGGCGGAAAATGGCGTCGACGATCTCCTGTCGGATTCGAGGCCGACCGGGTTTTCGCTTGTCGCTGGAGTCGTACTTCTTCGCGACCAGTTCACGGTGCCAGCGCAGGATCGTGTCGGGCGTGACGATCGTGATCAAGTCACGCAGGACCTTGCGGCCAATGGCCTGTCCTTTCACAGCCAGTAACCGACGCTGATCGTCGTCGAGCAGCAGTCGCTTTCTCCCGAGCTTCTTCAGCAGGGCGTCGATCTGGGCGTTCTGGAACTCGATGATCTGCTGCTGACGGTGGGTGACGATGCCACAGAAGGCAGCAAGCAGGATGTGCCAGGGCTCGAGCAGGAAAGACCTGTTCGGTGTTGTAAATCATCAGTTTCCGGTGCCGAGAGATGAAATCAAGCGGATGAAATCCGAGACTCTGGCGTGCCGTAGGTTCCGTGTTTCACGGCGATTTGAGTTCGGCGGAGTTTTTTGACCCTACGGGCCAAGAGGTCGTCCCAGCAAGAAGAGGCCCCTTAAAGAGACCTGCCCCCTTTTTCACTTCTTCGCCTTTCCGGTCAGCCATATTGTTTCAAAGGCGTTTCCGAGCTTCACCGGCGTGCGCGCGGCCCGTTGGAGCTCGGCGGGCTCAGTGCATTTGCCAATGATGCGAATGGGACCAGAGAACGCTGTGCCGTCGGTCGTGATGGACAGTTTGACTTTCTTTGACGTGTCGCCGTCCGGCTGCGAAACGACGGGCGCCGACGTCAGTCCTTTCGGCAGCCCCTCGACGGCAATCGTAATCGGCCCCAGTTTTCCACCGGAGCTATTGCGGCGCGTGACGACGACGTCCACCTCCAACGGCTTTTCGGGCGTGACGAGCAGCATGTCGGCATTGATGGATAACTCAAAATTCGTCTCTTCCGGAACGATCGTGACCTGGTAAAAGTGTCCGGGGCCATGCTGCCGGTAGCGGTCAAAGACCTGGACCTCGTGGGGACCATCCACTTTCGGCGAGAATCGCAAGTGCGTCTCCTTGCCTGTTCCCGGGTCCGAACTTTGGGCTGCCCGGGAACCGTCCGGAGCCATGATTCGCATCAGCGGAACGACCGGCAACTCGAACGTCGAGGATTCGGCAGACAACGAGTAGGGAGTTCCCTTCTTCAGTTGGAACACGTGCCGAGTGATTTGGTTGTGCGTGTCGAGACAACCGGTCACGGCTACCGGAGGGGCCAATGCAGCCCCTGGGCCACCCCCGGGACGGGCGACACCCACCGTTTTGAATGGGACCGTTCGGATTCGAGCTCGTCCTGCGAACTCGCGGCCTTGAACAAACCCGACCTCGCTTGAAGCCGGGATCTGTTTGGCAAACACGGACTCGACTTCTCGCAGCGCTTCTGCCTCGCCGCGCACGGGGACCTCGGTCCCCTCCGGGATGTTCCAGCCGAAAACGGGCACGCTCATCGTACCCGCTGCGACGGAAACCGGAGCTGCATTGGCGATGAATGGGCCCGTCGTGAGTGTCAGCCGATAAACGTAGGTTGCCGCTCCCGAATAGGTGATACTGGAATTGGGCTTCGACGGAAAACCGAACACGCGGACGATGTAGGTCCCCGTCTTGGTCGGTGTAAAAGCCAGTCGTGGATCGATCCCCACTCCGTCATGATTCTCGGCAACGACGAATCCATCTGGGGTGACGATCTGGAGGGCGGCGTCGACCGGCGAATTCAACCGAGCGTTGGCCGCCATGTCGGCCACCAGCGCCGAGCCGGCTTTGACGTACACGGCAAAGCCGTCCACGTCTCCTGCCGCTTCCAGGACGCCATTCGCCACAGCGTGGGATCCGGGGCGACTTGTTTTATCAGCCGCATCGCCGTCCTGTGTTGCCTCCTGCGGCGCTTCTTGAGGCGGCGCTTCTTGAGGCGGCGCTTCTTGAGGCGGCGCTTCTTGAGGCGGTGCTTCTTGAGGCGGTGCTTGTGTGCCCACCGGCAATGGCTGGGCCTCGCCGAGGCGGTTGTTCGGTTCCTTTTCTCGAAATTCGGGCAGGTTGCTGAGCAGGAAAGGAAACGCGGGTGACGCCCCTTCGGCATCGTACAACCGAATCCAAACCCGATCGGCCGCCAGGTCCGCCGGGATGGTCACTTGAATCTGCCCCGAGTCTTTCAAGGCGACGGCTTCCACCCCGGGCGCCCAGATCTTGACGGGCCAGTTGAATTTCCCGGTACACTCGACCGTCACCGTCGTGCCCCGTTGCCCACCGGCCGGAAACAGGCGAGTCAAGGTTGGCGCGTCAGCATGGCTGCGTCCCGGCCACAAGCTCAAAACGACGAGGGCAAGCCACACGATCGGCGACAGCGTGCGCGGTCTCGCGACATGCGCGATCGAGCCGATTCGCGGCAGGGCGCGCGAGCGTTGGCCGGGGCCGGGCCGTTTCGATGGGACGACCGCCCGGACCTCAAGGCTCTCGTGATCACGCGCTGTGGGAACTGTGGTCGTCACCGGTTGCTGATCTCGGATCAAGTCGGAGTTGAACGCCTCATGCAACACAACGGCCAGGCCGCTAACCCATCAGCTCCTTGATCGGGCGATCGTCGCTTACCAGGTGAGTCGGGCGTCCCACGCGGTTGTAGACGATCGTGTTGGGATCGATGCCCAACTTCAAGTAGACACTCGACACGAGGTTTTCCGGACCGTAAATGTTCTCCACGGCCGAATACCCGTTCTTATCCGTCGCGCCGATGATCTGGCCGGGAGGCGTGCCGCAACCGGCGACGAGGATCGACATGGCACTTGACCAGTGGTCGCGGCCTGGAGTTTTCGAGCCGGCCAGAGTCGATATCTTTGGTGTCCGCCCAAATTCGCCCATCACCAGCACCAACGTGGTGTCGAGCATTCCCCGTTCATCCAAGTCTTCGATCAGGGTCGCAACAACCGATTCCAGTTCGCGTCCCTGGGATTTGAATTGCGGGAAGATATTGGAGTGGTGATCCCAACCGCCGTTGTTGATCGTAACGAACGGGACACCCGCCTCGACGAGTCGGCGCGCCAGCAGGGCTCGTTGCCCCAGGGCATTGCGCCCGAATCGTTCGCGTACCGCATCGGGTTCGCGCTGTATCTCAAAGGCTTCTTGGGCCGCGGCGGATGTCACCAACGACAACGCTTGTTGATAGTTCTCGTCCGCGCCCAAAACGGGATCTGCTGTCGCGCGATCCCGGAAACGCAGCAGCGAATCCAGGTCGTCTCGGATCTGGCGGCGGCGTACCGCTCGTGCGTCGGTCAGGGTGTTGGGGATCGTCACATCACGAACTCGGAATGATTTGGAGTTCGGGTCATCGGCCACAACAAACGGTGCATGCCGAGCCCCCAGGAAGTTGGGGCCTCCCGATCGCGTTTGCGACGGAAGCGAGAAATACGGTGGGAGCCCGTTCTCTGCCCCGCGCTGTGACGAAACGACCGAGCCCATGCTGGGATGGAAGCTTACGAACGCGCCGCAGCTGACCGGGATGCGGGTGGGGGAACCGGTCATCATGTAGTGGTTGCCGGCACCGTGGTTGTTCTGGTTGTGCTTCACCGAACGCACGACCGAGAACTTGTCTGCGATGGCCGCGAGCCGGACCATGTTCTCAGAAAACACGGTACCGGGAACTTTGGCCTGGATGGTCTGGAACTCGCCGCGAATCTCCGACGGAGCATTTGGTTTGGGGTCGAACGTCTCGATATGGCTCGGGCCTCCATCGAGCCAGATCAAGATGCACCCGGTGGCGTTTTTCCGGGCAGTGCCCGCCACGGCCCGCAACTCCAGCGCGCTGGCAAGACTGCCCCCCATCAAGGCGCCCAAACCCAGTTTCAAACAGTCTCGTCGCAGCACACCCTCGCAGTTTCGGCCGAGTGTCATGGCAGGTCCTCGGATGATCACTTGTGTTGGTAGATTGTCAGTCGATAAACAAAAACTCAGGCGTGTTCAACAGTGCCCAAAAAAGGTCCTCCACCGCCAGTCGCCGATCTTTCGAGGGCAAACTGGCGGCAGCCTTCTTTGATTCTTCGGCTGTTGGACGCCGAGAAAACATCAGTAAATACGCTTCGTCGATGATTTCCGCGTTGGCCATGTCACTGGCCGCCATGCGCGCAACACATCCGCTATCACTCGCCAGTTTCTTGTTGAGCGCCGGCGAGTTCATCAGGTGCAGGATTTGAGGCGTTGTGGAGTCCGATGACCGTTCACACGGCGGGTCCTGATTCGGGTCCGGCCGCCCGAACGTGTCCAGAAACAGCGACGAAGAGCGGTGAGTCCAAAGTTGAGTCGCTCGGGAGCCGAGCGGCATCGCGGCGAACGTCTCCTCGGTTTCCAGCACGTCATTCACGGCGTCCAACAAGATTTCCGCTCGCATTCGATGCCGGTAAGCCCGCGCGAAGTTTCTCTGATCGCCCACGTTGCGCGAGATCGGCGTCGAACTCAACTCAAACACATGCGACTCCATGATGGTCGCGATCAGGCGTTTGACATCGTAGTCGTATGACCGAAACTCCGCCGCCAGGAACTCGAGTAACTCGTCATTCGTTGATGGGTTGGTCGCGCGAATGTCGTCGACCGGCTCCACCAACCCCCGGCCCATGATCTCTGCCCAGACCCGGTTTGCCATGACCTTGGCAAAAAAAGGATTCTCTGGCGACGTCATCCAGTCGGCGAGAACTTCTCGGGGATCCTGATCTGCACCGATGGTTAACGGATCGCCCAGCAGGACCTGAGGCAACACGTTTGCCCCCGTCCGTCCATGTCGGAGCGACCCCGACGGTTTGGTGAAAATCAATTCCTCGCCGCCAGAGATGGGCGGCGAAAGTCCACCGTTGTGCCCCACTCGAGCGAAGAATGCTGCAAATCCGTAGAAGTCGTCCTGGCTCCACACCTCAAACGGATGATGGTGGCATTTGGCACATTCCAACCGTACGCCAAGGAACAACTGGCTCACCGAGGAACCAATCTCGACGGTCAGCGGCCGATCGCGATGGATCACCGTCGCGCCATTCTTCCAAGTACTTCCCTTGGCCGTCACCAGTTCACGAGCGAACTGGTCGTAGGGAACGTTTTCCCGAAACGATTTGCGCAGGTAGGCGTCCAGCGTCCAGACCGCCTTGATGCCGACGCGATACGGATTGGGGCGGAGCAAGTCGGCCCACTTATTGGCCCAAAAATCGCCGTATTCTGGTCTCTGCAAGAGCTCGCCAACCAACCTGGAGCGTTTGTCCGAGCGGGTGTCCGCCAGAAAGGCGCGCACCTTCACCGGAGTGGGAAGTCGCCCAATCACTCGCAGATAGGCGCGCCGGATAAACTTGGAATCGTCGGCCACGTCCGACGGCAGCATGCCCAAGACTTTGAGTTTCTTCCAAACCAGCCGATCAATCTCGTTGTTGGCCGGCAGGTTCGCGTACGCTTCGTCTGCGACTTCGCCCGAAATTGGCAGCGCGATGTGGCAGACGGCGATGTTGTTCATGTACCGCGCCAGCACGGCGGTTTCGCCTGGGACTGGCCCCGCACTGACCACCCCTTCGTCCGTCACGCTGGCAATCGTGCGGTCATTGGATTGGTAGGCAGCGCTTTCTGTCACGTCTCGACGACTGCCATCCGAGTATTCCGCGAACACTTGGAGAGGCGCGGATTGTGCCGCAACAAGACTTTTCGTCGGCGGTTCCACAACGACTCGGACCAACTTAGGAGCGTCGGCCGGCGTTCGCGGATAGCCCCCTTCCAACCAGCGGAGAAGCAACTGAAACTGCTTGGAGTCCACCGTAAAACGCGCCCCTCCGCCATGCGGCAGACGGCCGGTGGCCTTATCCAACAACAGGCTCGATTCGGGGGCAGACGGTGAGATTCTCCGCCCCCGGCCCTCTCGTGTGATCGCCCCGTAATCGAAATCGGAATCAAACCCGAGCAACGACAAGGCGAAACCGTTTTGTCCACGCGACTTGCCGTGACACGCTCCCGAGTTACAACCGAACCGCGTCAGCAACGGTTGGATGTCGTGCTCAAAGGTAACGGGGCGCTCCTCGGCGGCGAGCTCGGCTATCGACGCACCGATACTCATCGCGGCGACCAACGCACAGACGCATTGGGGAAAGCGCAACATGGAGGTGACACGCTCTGGAGGGCGGACGACGTAAACCAAACGACAGGAACATTTTGTCGCAATCTACACCCGAAATCAAGATCGCAATCTTCTCGTTGGCCACGGAACAAAGGAAACAAAGGGGAGAACAAACAACAAAGGGGACACTCACTCTTGCTGATCACCGGCTGAGGCCGGGACGTGCAACATCAGCCCATGGGCAATGTGGGTACGAGAGTCCGAGGTGTTCCGGCCTCGTGGCCCAAACACGATCGGCGCCCCAACCGCTGCGCAGCCAGGCGGTGATGCTCAGAAATCGCGGCCGTACCGGACTCGCACCGTGAACTGGGTCGTGGACGTTATCTACCGCGATATATGGTGGTTACGGCATTTGGTTTCACTCGCAGCAGCAGGCAAATTCTGGCCACTGAGGAACAAGCGTGGGTGTCCCCTTTCTCGTCCCCTTTCTCGAGATGAAGCGGGTTAGTGCAATCTCGAACCGCTGTGGCCGAGGAGGCTCTCTGACCTGCCCCCATGAATGGTACCACTTGTTAAGTGGTAATCTGATCGCTGTGACTGGTCGTGAGAGCAGCCTCTGGTGCCGTTGGTCTGTAGCCCAGTGAGCCGTGCAGCCGCACAGTGTTGTCGAGTCTCGGCAACGTCCCGAAGTCTACAACACCTGCATGTCACCCCGAAACCATGCCGCGTGCGTCGGCAACGACTGCACTGCCATCCTGAGCAGTGACATCGTCACTTCCGCAGCCTGCTGGCACAGTTCGGGCTGACGCCGAAGTCCAAACGCGGGCTGGCTGCGAGTGATCCGGGTGAGGCGATGGATCCGCTGGATGGGGTGTGAGGGGCGGTGGGGCTGGTCGCAGTTATGCGGGGCAGGTCAGACCCTAAGACAATCTCGCAGAGCCGGGTTTCCGTTCCCGATTTGCTGCTGAGAAACCTCTGACGACCACTATTTCAGTTTGATTGATGCGATGATGGCGTCAATCTGTGGCATCAGTGCTACGACTTGTCCACCTCCCAGGCCTGTCGCTTGCACCACAAGGACTCCAGCGTCGAGCGGAACATAAACCTTGACGGTACGCGCAACAGAAACATCATCGGAGGTGTCGTTCAGCCTCATTTTCATGGTCGTCACGAGCTTTGTTGCTTCGCGTCCGGAGACCGTCGTTTGTGCCTCCGATTCCACATCTGCCATATCGCTCTTATCGCTAACTAACTTATCGACATTGAGTAATGATGCCACAAGGTCCTTAGGGGAGATTTTTTTTGATGTGGCCGGCAGGATGGAGACCACGAGTCGGACTGAAGCCACTGGGTTGTTTACGTCGAACGGACTGGAAACCCCGACACTACCGGAAGTCCTGCTGCGCACAGTCCAGTCCGCAGGAGCCTGGAAGCTGAATCCACTGCCCTCGACTGTCTGCGTGTTGTTGCCACCGGCAGGCGGAGTGGCATTCGGCGCACTGTTATTCGGCGCACTGTTTCCCGTATCGGTGTCCGTGCTCGCGGTGGGGCCACAGCCAGTGACAATGAGGGCCAGAAGAAATAATAATTGCTTAGCAAACATGAAAAGCCTTTCAGGATATGAAGTGAGTTTCTGCGATCGGCCAGAATTCAAATGTGAATTCGCGGTATCAAGCAGAACATGTTGCAGACGACGACTACTGATCTGCCCCTGTAAATGGTGCCACTCGTTCAGTGGTGATTATATTGCTTTGACTGATCGCGAGAACAGCCTCTGGAACCGATGGTCTGTAGCCCAGTTAACTGGTGTCGTCGAGTCTCATCACACCCATCAGTCTACATCACCTGCATGTCACCCCGAAACCATACCGACTGCGTCGGCAACGACTGCGACGCCGTTCTGAGCGGTGAGATCGTCGCAGGCCGCTACGTTCAGCTCGCGGTTGAGCGTCATCTCGACGACCTGGAGCACGCACACCAGCGTGGTCTGCATTTCGACGCCGAGATCGCCGGGAAGTCGCTGCGGTTCGTGGAAGCAGTCTGCACGCATCAGAAAGCGGAATGGGCGGGTCAGCCATTGTTGCTGTCACCGAATCAGCAGTTCATTCTGTGGAACCTGACCGGCGGGCTGACGGGTGCCGGCGTTTTCGGCGGACATACATCACGGCGCGGTCACTTCCGCAGCCTGCTGGCACAGTTCGGGCTGACGCCGAAATCAAAACGCGGGAACACAGGGGAGGGAACACAGGGGACACCCACATTGGGTGATCGCCGGTCAGGACGCAAAACAGGAAGACGCACTCTCCTCGGACACGGGCTGCGGCCGTGACGTCTCCGTTGAGTGAATGGACAATATGAGAACGCGCGGGCCAGGGTGCTCCGGCCTCGCGAGTCAGGCGCGATCGGCGACTCAATCGCTGCGCAACCGGCCGTTGATGCTCAGAAATCGGGATGGTGCGCGGCGCGGCAATGGAATCGTCACGCCCGGTGGATCGCGGACGTTATCTATTGTGATGTATGGAAGTTACGGCATTTGGTTCCACTCGCAGCAGCGGTCAGATTCTGGCCACTCAGGAACAAGCGTGGGTGTCCCCTTTGCTGCCCTTTCCCCTTTGCTGCCCTTGTTCGAACAAAAGTGGGTGTCCCCTTTGCTCGTCCTCCCCTTTGCTGTTCCCCTTTGCTGTTCCCCGATATAGTCTGGATAGCGACAACGAATCGGAGTTCCACCTTCGTTCCCTTTTCGTCTGGATGGTCTTCATGAGTACGCCTAACGTCTCGCGTCGCCGTTTCCTACGTTTGGGAAGTCTTGCGATTGGTGGTTTCAGTCTGCCGCATCTGCTGCAAGCCGAATCGGAATCGGGGATTCGATCGTCGCAGAAGTCCGTCATCATGGTCTTTCTAGAAGGCGGACCATCGCATCTCGACACGTGGGACATGAAGGAAGATGGCCCAACCGAGACACGCGGCGAGTTCCAGTCCATCGAGACATCCGTTCCAGGCATCCGGATCTGTGAGCATTTGCCGAAGCTTGCAGGACAGATCGACAAGTTCACGGTGATTCGTTCGATCGTCGACAGCATGGGACAGCACAGTGCCTATCAGTGCGAAACAGGCCACACCAACCGGCCAACCGAACCTGCGGGCGGCTGGCCTTCGATGGGAGCCGTCATTCAGAAGTTCGTTGGTGATGGAGCACCGGGCGTACCTTCTTCGGTGACGCTTTCACCGTACACAAGAACCGGGGGTGGTTTCTTCGGCGCGGCTTATCAGTCATTCAAGCCAAACAGTGGTGCGCTGGCGAATATGATTCTACGTGAAGAAGTGCCGCTGAAACGGCTGGAAGAACGCTTGAGTTTGTTCAACAGAATTGCCGCTGCAAGCCAGTTTTCCCCTTCTATGCCCACTGCTGAGAGCACTGCCGAGTTCCACCGAAAAGCCTATGAAGTCTTGTCCGCTCCCGACCTGGTTCGTGCTCTGGATCAGGACGCCGCCGATCCTGCAGAGCGTGACCGTTATCGCTCGACGGTATCGCGGCGCTATTTTCGACATGTCGATGCCTTTCTTTCAGCCCGACGGTTGGTTGAGGCAGGGGCACGCTATGTGATGATCTCAATCGGCGGTTTCGACACACACAAAAACAATTTCGGTCGGCTGAAAACAGAGCTACTTCCGATCCTTGACAGCGGACTGACAAATCTCGTTACGGATCTCCACGATCGAGGAATGGACCGGGATGTCTCGGTCATCGCATGGGGCGAGTTCGGTCGTTCTCCCGCCATTCAAGGCGTCGACGGCCGCGATCACTGGCAGCCGGTCAACACGGCCTTACTTGCCGGAGGTGGAATGAGAACTGGCCAGATCATTGGCAGAACGAACCGTCAAGGAGGCAGCGTGGTATCTCGACCCGTTTACACCGGTGAGATCTGCGCGACCCTCTACCGCAACTGTAATCTCGATCCTGCCAGGCTGATCGGCATGGATCTGTCAGGCAGACCTCGGAATCTGGTTGATCGAAACCAAGCTGCCATCGCGGAGCTCTTTTAGTCACCGAAAGTCGGTCACATCCTCGGCTCCAGCTCCATTGTGTGGCCGAAACGGCGTGCACGCGGAAACGGTTGTTTGTTGTAACAAAGGGGAACAAAGGGGTGATGCTCAGAAATCGCGGCCGTACCCCAAAGACGCCCCCGGTTTCATCATGTACGGCGGCAAAAGAGAACATCCCGCCACACCAGCCCAACAGGGGCACGACATGCAAGCGACCTTCAACGATAAGAAGATCTGGAGCAAGATGGTCTATATCGATTCGATGGGCCATGTCCCCGGCAAACGCGTGCTTTTTGGTCCCCGCTCACGGGACAAGGAGACCTACGAGGCTTTCAATCAGTTCCTCGATCTGGTTTGCCACGGCAAGGGAGAGCCCAAAGGCGGCGACGTGATCGAAGTGAAGAAGAAATAAGTGAATGTCACTCAAGTGACCAAAACGGGAGTGACGCAAGCTCCTGCCAGGTGTCACCTTCAGTCACGCACAGACAAAAAAAGGCACCGCCTGTCACAGACGGTGCCGAGTGGAAGCGGCGGGAATCGAACCCGCGGGCCCAATCTCGTAACTCCCAATTCGCTCCACGCTTATGGAACATGCTACAGGACGTGGGAGTGGACGGATGACGCCAATCGTCAACCGATGGCACTCGGGCACGAAGAACTGGCCGAGGTGCTCACCGCCTGGCCGCTGCTCTCGGCCGATCTCAGGCAAGCCATCCTGGCAAGTGTTCGCTCAGCGGACGTGATAGCCGAGGCTTCGTGTGCCGCGACTGAGTGAGCACCGATTCCCGACGCTGGGGGGCGTCTACGGATCTGGCGGTTACCGCCCCTGAGTTGAACGCCGGGGCTGGGGTGGGGAGACTGGGGGGCTACACCCTCAGCCGACGGGAAGTTGAGGAACAACTCGTGAAACTAAAGCGAATTCAAAAGCTCACACTGATACTTGTTGTGGCATTCTCGGCTGGCCAGACCATCTTCCATTCCGTCGGACAACCGTGAATCGCGCCATGCAATGGCTGGTTGCTGACGATGCATGATCAAATCAAGTATTCAGCAAGGACAATCATGAAGTACTCGGCGTTTGCACTGTTGTTACTCGGCCTAGCCCCCCTGTTAAATGCCGCCGACAAACCGCCCCATATTGGCACGCGGCTCGAAGTGTTTGTTGATGACTGGCTGGTGGACCGCTTCGAGGGCGATGCGGCACGTCACGTGCACAAACCCCTAGGCAAAGAGGTCGTGCTGATGAACGACAAGCCCTGGGAAGACACCACGTTGGGCTACGTCTCCGTGCTCAAAGACGGTGACCTTTTTCGTATGTACTACCGCGGACATCATCACGGTGGAGGCGAGGATGCTCGCGGCGAACCGATGTGCTATGCCGAGAGCCGCGACGGTATCCACTGGACCAAGCCCAACCTTGGTCTGTTCAGATACAAGGGGACGACAAACAACAACATCGTGCTTGGCGGGGATGGCAAGAAGTACTTACCTACGAAAAAGTGGCGGGGCAAGTTGGGATTCGAGACGGGTCTCGGTTGGCGCGGCGACATGGTTCCGTTTATCGACACCAGTCCAAAGGTGACGCCCGACGCGCGGTACAAGGCCCTCGTCCGCGGTGCTCGCGGCGCCCATCAGATCCCTGGCAAGCACACCGATTACGGCATGTACCCTTTCAAGTCGCCGGACGGACTTCACTGGACCTTGATGAGCGACAAGCCCGTGATCACCAAGGGGCGCTTCGATTCGCAGAACGTCGCGTTCTGGGACGCAAAGCACGGCCGTTACGTCGCGTTTGTGCGTGACCTGCTGAAGGGCTACATGCGTAACGTGCACATCGCCGTATCAGACGATTTCGTCAACTGGACGGAACCGGTCCCGCTGAAGTACTCGGACAAGGTCGACCGGCAGTTGTATACGAACGGCGTCCTTCCCTACGAACGTGCTCCGCATCTGCTGATCGGCTTTCCAACGGAATACACGGATTTGTTTGCCGTGGCCCAGGTGCATCCCATCCTGATGACCAGCCGCGACGGCGGCCACTTATTCCAGCGATACCGCCAACCGTTGATTCCCGGAGATGCTCCGCGGGAGCGTGACGGAAACCGCAGCAATTTCATGGCTCACGGTCTCGTTCGGGGTAACGCACGCGAGTACTTCGTCTACGCTACGGAAGGTTACGGCTATGAAGAGAGCGACGCGTTGCCGAAGTGGAAGAAAAAATCGTTCGCTCCCCGGACACGGATCAGGCGATTCGCCTTTCGAGTTGACGGGTTCGTTTCCGTTCGATCGGGGACCGCAGGCGGGACGCTCGTGACGAAACCGTTTGTGTTCAAAGGCAGCGGACTTCGGCTCAACTACATTGCCTGGCCCAGGCGTTCAGGGCGGCCCAGGTCTGCCGGGGAAATTCGAGTCGAGATTCAGGACGCGAACGGCCAGCCTTTGAAAGGCTTCACCTTGAACGACTGTAAACCGCTGTACGGCGACGAGATCGACCACCGGGTTACCTGGAAGTCCGGACTCACGCCCGCACGCTTCGCCGGGAGACCCATCCGTCTACGATTCCAGATGCGACACTCAGACTTGTTCAGCTTCCGATTTGCCGAGACCGGATCAATCAAGCCATGAGGCCTTTCGTCTCGATTTCAGTGTTCGCCCTGTTGCGAATGACAGTCCGCTGCTGAGCCGCTCGCCTTGAAGTGGGCAACAAAGGGGACAACAAAGGGGACACCCACATTTGCTGATTCCCGCCCAGCGAATCACGGTTTTCCGGCGCTGAACTCCGGAACACAAACCCAGTGCATCGCGGCAGATAAGAATGAATTTCCGCTCGCGTTGCCAGGTCGCTCCGGGCCTGTGATGCCTGATAATCGCGGAGCGGAAACCGGCCGCTGAATGCCCCTGTTCGGCCCAGACCGCCGCTGCGTCGCACGATGCAGTCACCTCGGCTGGCCTCGCTCACATTGCCCATATTCCCCGGGTGGCACGTCACGGAATCAGTCCGTGATCGGGAAGAGTGGGTGTCCCTCTTTCTGTAACAAACAGCATCGCAGACGTCGTTTGGCGCTCGGAGGCAGCCAGAACAATTGTGTTCGTCAGCAGGCTGTTCGCCGGAACCATGTGTGGAGTTACGACTTCGTGGCGGATCGGACCGAGGATGGGCGGGCGTTGAAGCTGTTGGTGGTGATCGACGAATTCACGCGCGAATGCCTGGCATTGGAGGTTGGCCGTTGCTTCCAGTCGGCCGATGTGATCAACGTGCTGTGTTACCTGTTTGCGGTCCGTGGGCTGCCGGAGCACATCCGCAACGAAAACGGGCCGGAGTTCGTTGCTCACAGCGTGCGCCGCTGGTTATCCCAGGCCGGCGTCAACACGCTGTTTATTGCCAAGAGCAGTCCCTGGGAAAACGGCTATGTTGAATCGTTCAACGGAAAGCTGAGGGACGAGTTGCTGAATCGAGAATTGTTCCTGGGATTGGAGGACGCGCGCTGGGTCACCGACCGCTGGCGTCTTGACGACAACCATCAGCGACGGCATAGTGCCTTGGACTATCAGACCCCGGCCGCCTTTGCGGCCAACTGTGTTTTGCAGGACTCGGCAACCCCGGAGCCTTCAGATCACAGTCCTACCACGGAACCCGGATTCTCTCACTCGGAGTGGTACAACGATCGGGGATAGGTCACCATGCACAGACTCACGAGTTATTCCGCTGTGACACTGTTTGGGCTATTGTCGTTCGCCAGCATAGCGGCAGCCGAGGATTGGCCCACCTGGCGGCATGACGCCGGCCGTACGAATGTCTCAGCCGAGAAGATTCCCGCTCCGCTGCGTCTGCAATGGAAGCGGCAACTTCCGCCGGTGAAACCCGCTTTCCGCAAGTCCCGGCTCCAGTTTGACCAGGGTTACGAGCCGATTGTTCTGGGCGACACAATGTACGTGGCGCTGCCGCACATCGATGCGGTTGTCGCCTATGCAGTCGAGACCGGGAAAGAGAAGTGGCGGTTCTACACAGCCGGTCCCGTGCGTCTGGCACCGGTTGCGTGGCGCGACAAGCTCTACTTCGGATCGGACGACGGACATCTGTACTGTTTGAATGCGTCCACCGGTGCGCTGCAATGGAAGTTTCGCGCCGTCCCTTCAGCTCGGAAAATCCTGGGCAATGGCCGGTTGATTTCTGTCTGGCCTGTCCGCGGGGGACCGGTGCTGGCCGACGAGACCGTCTATTTCGCTGCCGGAGTCTGGCCGTTGGAGGGCGTCTTTGTCTACGCACTCGACGCCCGGTCGGGCCAGGTCGAATGGGTCAACGATCGCTGCGGAACATTGTATGGCAAGCAACCGCACGTGGGCGCCGAAGCGTTGGGAGGACTCTCTCCGCAAGGATACCTGCTGGTGAATGGCGATAAACTGCTCGTCCCCTGTGGTGCGGCACGACCGGCCACCTTCGATCGCCACAGCGGCGAATTGCTCGATTTCACACTCCCGACCGAAGGAAGGGTTCCCGGCGGCTGGTTCATGCGGATGGACCCTCAACTTGTCCGCGATATTCGACTCGGCAAGATTGAGTTCGACAGTGTCGTCAATCGTGATCTGCATGAAGGTGGACTGCGCACGGGCAAAGGAACCGCTGGATCGCGGACACAGGTTACGCTTGGCGGCACACTTTTGAAATATGCCAACGGAGTGAACGGAGTCGACGGCGACATTCACAGCGTCGTCGCGGCCAACGGCCGGCTGTTCGTCACGACCCGCGAG
>Ga0315336_1002629_pt1 | contig 26708 bp, 20 predicted proteins | sample ASW5metaG_FD_204512 | JGI IMG/M metagenome (GOLD analysis project Ga0315336, IMG submission 204512) | Ammonia-oxidizing marine archaeal communities from Monterey Bay, California, United States - ASW #5 | ecosystem: Environmental > Aquatic > Marine > Intertidal zone | place: USA: California... | reverse complement strand
TCGAACAGCGAAGTCAGCTTCGACCTCGCGTGCGTACGCGCGCGCGTCGCCCTGCGTACCAACGCCGTGAAAGCGCGGCGAGAACTCGTTGATTCCGCCGAAGAGCTCGCGCGGAGTCCAGAACAGGAACAGCGGGTGGCCAACCTGCGCGCCGAATTCGATCTCCGCGACGGCGTCGTCAGACAAGCGCTGGTTCACGCCCTTCACCGAGGCAGCAACGAAGCGGGCCGCGCAGCGATCCGCGCCCGGTTCATCGCCATTCACTGCCGACTGTCTCTTCGTCAGATCCCGGATGCCCAGCGAGAGCTACAGCGCGCGCGCGCCGTGCTCGGAGACAACCACTTTCCCATTCTCGAGGCACAAGCTGAAAACTGGGCGGCGGAGATCGCATTCAGAGCCCACGAACTCCAGCGTTGCCGCGAGTATTGTGACCGGGCGATTCAGGTGTCTGACGCTCACAGCTATGTACGCGGAAGGGCCTTCGCGACCGCCCGGCTCGGTCGCGTACTCCGCCAGCTGGGTCAGCGACGAGATGCCGAGCGGCAGACGCTGGCTGCGAGAGAGGCGTTCGCCCAGACCGGAGACGTCTTCCTGGACGCCGGAACGGGACTTGCCCTCGCCACATTGATGGCAGAACGGGGCGAGGTCCTTGGGGCCCGCCATCTCCTCGACCAATCCATTCGGCGAATCCGCACGTTACACCTCGATCATTTTCTTCCAACGGCGATGCGTCTCACCCTTCAACTCGCGACTGCAAGTCTCGATCAAACCGAGGCGTCTATGGCGCTCTCCGCTCTGGAGGAGCTGCCGGCCACCGATGCGGAAACCCCATCGGTGCTAGCCCGCTGGTGGCGCGTGCGCGGCGATTTCGATCGCGCCATGGCCGTGCAAGAGCCGCGACCGGGGACCTACGGACATGCGGCGTGGCGCATAGAACGCGCCCGGGCTGCTCTGGCATCTGGGGACCTCGCCACCGCCCGTCGTGAAGCCGAGGCGGGAGCCGAGCAGGCCATACCCGCGGGTCTTACGGAGCTGGCCACCCACGCGTCGCTGATCCTCGCGCTACTGAACGAGGTATCCGCTCAAACCTGGAATGACCTCATCCGACGGGCCTCGAACAGCCTCTGGACAGAGGTCTACCTGGCCGCATTGGAGGTGGACGCACGCCGACAGTCCAATGCGGGAAACACCGAGGAAGCAAAACGGAAATGGCGAGCGCTCCACGCGCGAGCAGCCGAGCTTGGTTATCGACCGGCAGTCGAGGAGGCTGAGGGATGGCTCTCGATCAGCCCCGAGTAGATACCGAGCGGAAGTGGCAGGCCATGCTGGAGAGAGCTCCCGCATGGCTGGGATTGGTTTTCGTCATCCTGATGGTGCTCGCCATCTCGGTGATGTCGGGCGTGCCGGCGGACACGCGAGACGTGAGCGGCCCGTGGACGGTGCTCAGCCCGGCGCAACGGGGAGGCGCCATTATCGAGCTGCCAGGTCTGTTCGCACACCAGGGCTACGACGGCAACGCACGGGTGCTCCTTGAGCGCGAAGTCACATCCTCCGGCGGACCCGAAGCGCTGTGGATCGATACGCCCATGTACGCCGCGCGCGTGCTCTGGGACGGCGTCGAGATCTCTCGGTCGGGAGACCCGGATCGAGACGGCCACGCGAATCGCACGAGCGAATCGCTCTTCGTTCAGCTCCCTCCCGCCGAGGCCGGCACGATCCACCGACTGGGCCTGGACATTCGCGGCGACTATGGCAAAGGCGGTGTTGTCGGCCGAATGCTCGTGGGGCCAACGGCCTCGATCCATAGCGCAGCCAGCACTCTCGAAGTGGAGCGCCTGTCCCTGGCCCTCGGATTGTGCCTGCTCGCATTCCTCCCGTTGGCGATAGCCACCCGTTCCCGCCGGAGCGCCTACATCTACTACGGACTGTTTGCCACTTCGCTGGCGGCCATGTCCTACGCGCAGTCGAATCACGTCTACGAGATCCTTCCTCAAGCGATCGACAACCTGCGCCTTCAGCGCCTCGTGCTCGGCCCGTTGGCTCCACTGATGCTGGCGTTCCTCGCGAGCTATGTCTACGGCGCGCCTCGGAAACCAGAGAAGTACTTCCTGGTGGTAGGCGTGACGCTGGCGATCCTGGGTGTCGTCATCCCCGCGGACGGCCTCTATGCGGTCGAAACCGTGGCCGACATGACACTGCTCATTGGAATCCCCTGGTACGCCGTGCTCATCTGGCAGGCCGCCCGAAGCTACGATCGGGCCAATGTCGGCTTCCTGTTCCTGACGTTTCTGCCGATAGCCTATGGCGCAGTCAGCGAGATCTCACTCACCCACGGGATGAGAGGCGGCTCGTCGCATCTGTTCGCCAGCTCGCTGCTTTTCGTGGGCGGCTGCGGAGTGGCTCTGCTCCTCAAGGACGCGCAGGCCGCGGAACGCCACGCCCGTCTGGTAGAGGGCTCGGTAGACGCGATGGTGTGCATCGGACCCGAAGGGACACTGATCGACCTCAATCCAGCCGCCGAACGCATGTTGGGGGACGGAGCGTTTGGGCGCAACATCCTGGAGTGGGTCGTCGATGAAGACCGCCCGCTGGCCCGCGCCCATATGTCCAGATCGAATCTGGCCTACGACAGGGCCGAGTTCCGCCTTGGCCTGGACGAAGAGCTCGTGGTGGAGTCCCTGGCAACGCCGATGCGTCCACAAATGGTGCTCCTCGTGCTTCGCGACGTCACCCAACGCCGAAAGATCGACCAGGGCATGCTGCACGCCGCACGCATGGAAACTGTAGGCATTCTCCTTGGCGGAATCGCCCACGACTTCAACAATATGCTGGGCACGCTGCTCGCCCACGTGGGGTTCCTCCAAGCCACCCTGGCAGACGAAACGGCCCTACAGCGGGTCGACAGGATGGAGTCGACCATCGCCCGCGCGAGCCAGCTCACCAGGAGGCTTCTCACGGTCGCGCGCGGGACAGGCGCTGACCTGGGGCCCGTCGACATCCTCCGAGTCTGCCAGGGGGCCGTCGAGCTGGTCGTACCCACCCTTTCGACCGGGGTCACGCTGGAGGTGGACGTGCCCGAAGGCCTTCCCCCGGCCCACGCCGATGCGGGGGACCTCGAGCAGGTCCTGGTCAATCTCATGGTGAACGCCCGAGACGCGGTTGACGGCGAAGGCAACATTCGGCTGGTCGCTCGGGAATTCCAGGTCGGACCCGGCGGACGCGGCGTGGCGCTCATGGTCGAGGACAACGGACCCGGCGTGCCAGAGGCCATGCGGGTGGAGATGTTCCGGCCTTTCGTGACCACAAAGAGGCAAGGCACAGGCCTCGGACTCGCCGTCGCCTCACAAATCCTCCAGGACCACCACGGGCGCATCTGGCACGAACCGCGCCCGCAAGGGGGCGCACGCATCCTCCTCGCGCTCCGTCATGCCGACACTGTGCACGAAGCCCCAGCACCGCTCCCAGATGGCAGGAAGGTGATGCTGGTCGAGGACGAAAAGGTGCTTTTGGAGGACTTCTCCAAGGCGCTCGCCCTCGCTGGCTACGCCGTGACGTCATTCTCCAGCCCCATCGATGCCGCCGGGCACCTCGAAGAAGACAAGCCCGACATCGTCGTCACTGACGTAGTGATGGAAGGTCTGAACGGGCTGATTCTCGCCGCACGCTGCCAGGCCCGATACCCCGATGTGCCGATCCTGGTCGTGTCCGGTTTCATCCCGGAAATCGACATCCCCGAGCTGGAGAATGGCACCTGGCATCTTCTCCACAAACCCGTCCGGTCTGCACGGCTGGTCTCTGTGGTCGGCAAGCTCCGTCGGCGTGCTGAACGCGCCCAACGGGGCGAGCTCGACATCACGCGGGTCAGCTACCTGTTCCCGCCGCTCGAGGACTTGTCGTCGAACTCGCTGGGCATGAATCGGCCAGCGGCGGTGCGAAGTGGCGACATCAGATCGGCTGATAGATAGCCGCTGCGCGCACCTGCTCGATGCGATCATCCTCGACGATGTAGCCGCTGAGCTTCTTGCCGTACACGCAGCCGCTGTCCAAGCCGACGATCCATGAAGCGCCATCGCGGCGATGACGAACGAGTCCCCGCCTCGCGTCGTGCCCGAACACGACCTTCCGCTTTCCGGTGTATTGCTCGTGCCACCGGCGCGCGTTGGGGTCCGTCATCGGGAACCAGCGCATGTTCAGCGCCATGTCGCGGCTCGTGCGGTCGAGATCGCCAGTGGGGTGCAGCCCAGCGTGAACGACCGTAACGCCAGCCACATCCAGAAACAGAGGCAGGTTGGACAACCACGCCCGCCAGCTCGGGTCTTCTGCGTCCAAGGCGGCAATACACTCGGCCAGTGCGCGCCTTGGAGGGCGGGCAGACGCGACCGCCACCAAGAGTCGATCGTCTTGGTTACCGAGAACAGCTCGCCAGCCGCGGTCGCGGATAAGTCGCCACACCCCGGCCGGATCTGGACCCTTGGTGTACAAATCGCCGACCAGCACCACCTCGGTGGGCTGAACGGCGTTGACGAGACTCTCCAACTCCCGAGCACACCCGTGAACGTCGCCGACGATCAGGGTGCGCGGGTTGTCGGAAATTCTACTGAGTCTTTCTGCGCGGCGCGCTGACCGGCTTGCCCGAGGTAGGCGACGGACGTGGACGCGGCCGGGCCCCACCAGGGCGCGGCTTGGGCTTCTTTTCCTTCTTGGCGTCGTCATCACTGCAGTTCTCGCTGTCGGCCACTTCGCACTCGCCATCGGCGGAGCTGCATGACTTCGGCGTGGTCAGCTCGAACGCGTCGCCCTTGTCGGCGTCGTCCGGGTCCTTCTGCGTCTTGCAACAACAGGGGATACACTGGTTTCCATCGACATAGCGACCGTCTTGGTCGCCGTATTTGGTGTTGCATTCTGCGGGGCCATCGACGAGCGCGTATTGGGACGAACCCTCGCCGTCTTTGTACTCACAACACCAGTCGCCTTCATCGTCGTCGTCGCCCTTGTCGTCATCGTCGCCTTTGACGGGAACTACGACCGGATCTTCTTCGGTGGTTTCCCCACCCGTACACATCGAGCCGAATGCGAAAACCAGGGTGACAGCCAGCAACAACCGTTTCAAAGGACCTCCAGGAGCCTTGTCTGAATCTGGGCAAGAATCCTACCCCTGGGGCCGCGGGTCAAGTCTCAATCGCGCTTTTTCCGCGATCAGCCGCGCTGAGGATCCCAACCACCCAGGGCTGTCTGGACCATCGGAAGGCGGTCTTGACCCCAATAAAGAGAGCCGCCGTCGACCTGAAAGGTAGGTGCTCCGCACACTCCTGCGGCCTCGGCACGGGCTGTGTTTCGACGCAAACGATCCTTGATGGCGGGGTCCTGAGTTCCAGCAATGAGCGCGTCGGCATCGAAGCCGGCAGCATCGAGCACTTCGCGGAGCACCTCGGGATTTCCGATGTCGCGATCTTCGGCCCAAGCCGCCGCGTAGATGTGGTGCGTCGTCGCCGGATCCTGGAGCGCGACCCGCAGCGCGGCGACCGTCCTGAGGGGGAAGGTGCTCGGAAATTGGAATGGAACATCCCACCAGGCGGCCCAATCGTGCATGTCTCGCCGCTGGTACGCCTGGCGCGCCTCCGAGAAGGTGAAAAGGGGGACCATCGGCGTGCCAATCGATTTGAAGAGCGCACCTAGAAGAAAGGGCACGTACTCGAGATCCGCGCTCCCCTCCGCCGCAAAGCGGGCGACCTGGGTGGACGCGAGGTAGCTGAAAGGGCTCGAGAAATCGTGGAAGAAGGCGAGCTTGCGACCACCCCTCTTGGCGGCCGGTGGCACGGGAGCCAACCCGAGCGCGCGCCGAACCAGATGCATGCGGTCGGCGCCCCAGAAGATCGCGCCGTCGACCTCGAATGTGGGCACCCCAAACGCGCCTGCAGAAACGGCTTCTGCGGTGGCATCGAAGAGCCCCTGCCGCACATCCGGATCGACTGCGACCGCGCGCGCATCGAGCCCATATGGGGCGGCGATCTCAGCCAACACGCCGAGATCTGCAACGTCCTCGCCCCCCTCCCAATAGGCGCGGTACAGATCCGCAGTGAGGGCGGGCCTATGCACAGATTCCACCGCGATCAGCAAGCGCATGGCGTTCACGGTGCGGATGGGGTGCGCCTGGGGGTACTGCACTGACAAACCGGCCAATTCCGCCTGCCGGTACGCGTCGAGCTCAGTCAGTCGCAGCTTCGCGGCATTCATGGCGTCCATTGGAACCACGGGCGAGCCGACGCCTTTCAAGAGCCCTCCCAGGAGGATGGGCCGGTACTCGAGCTCGACGCCCGCTTCGGCCGCGAGGGCGGCCACGCGGGTCGACGCGATGTAGGCAAATGGGCAGACGATGTCGTAGTAGAAGCGGAGTGTCATACCGCCCCAATACCGTAGAAGCCTTGACGTAGCAGGCGTTCGCCGGATGAAATGTTTGTATACGCCCAGTTGTTCTACAGGTGTATGCCCTTGGAGATCTCATGATCCGAAGCACCCTTTCCCGCTTGGTCCGCCCGCTGCAAAGTCGTCGTCGCGCCCGTGAAAAGGCGCGGGGAATCCGCACCGACGTGTCGATTCCGTTCGACATGTTCGACGAAATCCGGTCGGTCAAGGACGCCAAGTCAGCCCGAAAGTTAGCGGAGATCTACCACAAAGGCCAGAGCAAGGTCTGGGATGGCCGCCAGGTGATGGACGACCTCAAGTCAAAGCACGGCGGCGTGCACCTCTCGCAGGAAAAGCGAGAGGCGCTGACGCGAATCCTCGCAGTGCTCCTCTGGGGCGAGCTCGCCGCCTGGAAGATCAGCGCCGACCTCGCGCTGCACCTGGAGCCTCTCGAAGCCAAGCTGGCGGCGACGTCCCAGGCCCACGACGAGGCCCGGCACTTCTACGTCATGTACGAGTACATGGCCCTGCTGGGTGATGTTCCACACGAGCTCGGTCCGACGGCTGAGGGCGTGTTGATGGGCACCCTCGAGACGCGGGATCTGACGCGCAAACTCATGGGCATGCAGATGATGATCGAGCCCATGGCGTTGACCTTGTTCCAGCTGCTTCGCAAACACGATGTCGACCCCATGCTCACCGACCTCCTCCTGTTGTACCAACGGGACGAAGCGCGTCACGTGGCACTCGGCGTGCTCCACCTGCCCAAGCTCCTCACCGACATGGGCCACGTCGAAGCGCTGGGCCTCTGGATCTGGCAGTTCCAACAGTTCTGGGCCGAGTTCAGCCTCGTGCGCGCCATGGAGGCCGATCTACTCACCCTCGGCATCGATCCGGCAGATGTGGTCCGCATCGGACGCGGAAAACAGGTGCGCGCCAATCAGATGTTGATGACGGAGATCGGTGAGGACCTGGCAGTCTTCGACTGGTTCGTCAGGTTCTTCGACGGAAAGGCCGAGTGGGAGTTCCCCACAGAGTGCACCCGCCGTCAGTACCCACAGCGTCTGGCCAACGCCATCGCCGCTACCCAGCAGGGGCTGGGAGCGGTTCCCCAGAGTCTGGTGACGACGTAGGGTCTCCCCTGCCCTTCCAGATCTCCAACGCCATCCATCCAACCAACACCGACAGATAGATCGCGAGCCCCATGGAGGTCGTCGTGGTCGTCGTATACCGATCCAGATTCCACACTTTGGTGGCCTGGGTCGCTACCTCGGTCAGGAGCAGAAGCCCCAGCAGAATGCGATGAGACGGTCGTTCGTCCAGGCGGGTTGCATGCCACAAAATCAGCACTAAACGCAGGTTGTAGTAGTTGATTTGCGGATTGGTGATGCAGTAGAAGGGAAGGACGGCAAGACCGATGAGCGCCCAGTCTTCCCGGCGCGTTCGGAACACGTACAGCGCAACCCACAGCAGGGCGAGTACACCGGCACCCTTGAGGAACGGCTGCATGTCCTGCACGGCGTGTTCTTTGACGATGATCCCGCCGCCCTCGTTGATCTGGGCGCGCGTCGTCTCTCCCCGGTAGACGAGCAGGTCGCCCAGACCGACGCGGTGGGAGCTGTACGACTCGTTGTGCATGACCAGATTCTGCGCAGACGACTTGAAGATCGACGGGCCGTAGTCGGCGGCCGCTCCGCCGGCGAGAAGGATCGTCGTGACCGCGGCCCCGGCGATGAAGTGCATGTGTCGTTTGTGGAGCTTTCGTTCGCGCACGACCTCGATGGCCGCAGCGAAGAACCAAGGCGCGAAGAAGATCGCCGGAAAGATTCGGTTCATCGCCGCATAGGCCATGAACATTCCGGCCGGCAGGTGCTGCTTCTTCTTGAGAAAGCACACCCCGACCACCAGAGCCGCCACCCAGTCGAACCGCATCAAGGACTGGCCGAGGATCGGCCAGCGGCCACTGAACGTCAGACAGAAGAACAGGATGCCGAACATCATCGGTTCGAAACCGTACGCCCAACCGATCAGGGCGAACATCAGCACGACGATCACCGTGTCGACGTGGGCGATCCAGTGGATCTGTTCGACAGGCGTCCAATTCGCCATGGTTCCGCCGATGATGCTCCAGGTGGGTGGCGGGTTGTAGCCATGGTCGACAAAGAAGTTGGACCGCAGGGCGTTTCGATCCAGGCGATCGAGGAAAAACACCGCGTCTGTCTTGAAGAGCTCCCAGCGCTCGGGCGTGAAGTTCTGGTCGCGGATCTCGCGGCCGTGCACAAATCCCTCTTTGACCGGTACGACTTCGTAGTTTCGCAGATCGCGGTACTGCCGGATGTGGTTGATGTGGGTGCCCTGTTGCTCCTTGTCGGCCTGCAGGACCGCCGCATACAACCCGAAGTATCCGAGCTCGTCGAGGTACTTGGAGTTCAGGTAGTAGTACGTGATGTCGGTGTAGTCGTTGATGCCCTCGAAGATCTGCCGATCGAACTGGTAGTAGTTGAAGACACCGCCAACACAGGCCACGACCATGACGCCGTGCAGGAGTTGGGTCCAGACTCTCGAGGCCTTCAGCCATTGAATGGCGACGCGAGCGAGGACGAATCCCAGGGTGATGCAGGCGAGCACCATTCGCCACAAGTGGGAGTCGTTCCTGTTGATCGGGTCGACCATGCCGCCGACGATCACCGCGACGATTGCCGTCAGCAGATACGGCCAATAGGCGTGGAAGAGGTCCTCGAGCGTGGCTGCGAACTGTCGCACAACGCCTCTTAAGCGATTTCCTGAAGCTTTAGAACTTTCAATTCACCCGCCCGCATGCTGCGCAGGGCGTCGACACATGCCTTCGCCGCCGAGAGATTGGTGATGCAGGCGATGCCGTGCCGTAGACCCGCCATGCGCATCGCGAGCTCATCCGCCTGGGCTTTCTTGCCGAATGGCGTGTTCAGCATGAGCTGGATCTTCCCGTTTTCGATGTGATCGACGATGTCGGGACGGCCCTCCATGTGTTTGTACACCGACTCGCACTCGATGCCTTTCTCGGCGAGGAAGCGGGCGGTCCCAAGGGTCGCATAGAGCTTGAAACCCATGTGATCGAGCGCGCCGGCAATTCCCGGAGCTGACGGTTTGTCGCTGTCGCGGAACGACAGGAACACCCCGCCCTCGGTGGGCAACTGCATGCCGGCCGCGATCAGAGCCTTGGCGTAGGCCTCGCCGAAGCTCCAACCCACGCCCATGACCTCGCCAGTGGATCTCATCTCCGGCCCGAGAATCACGTCGTTGCCCGGAAATTTTCGCCACGGGAACACCGGCGCCTTTACGAAGAACATGTCCTTGCCACGGGGCTCGAAGGGTCCGATATCGCGGAGCTTTTCGCCCAGGACCAGGCGGGTGGCGATCTTGGCGAGTGGGATGCCAGTGGCCTTGGCGACGAAGGGAACGGTGCGGCTGGCGCGTGGATTGACCTCGATGACGAAGACATCTCCGTCTTTGATCGCGTACTGGATGTTCACAAGCCCGACCACGCCGAGGTTGAGCGCAATGCGGTGGGTGTGGTCCTCGATCACCCGTTTTTCAGATGCGGAGAGGTTGACCGGAGGGATGACGCCGGTGGAATCGCCGCTGTGAACACCCGCTTCTTCGATGTGTTCGATGATGGCGCCGATGTGGACGACCTCACCATCACAGAGTGCATCCACGTCGTATTCGCGGGCTCCCTGCAGGTAGCGATCGAGCAGGAGTGCTTTGGCGTCGGAGGCCCCGAGCGCCTCGCCGACGACCCGGTCGAAGTCGGCCTCGCTGTAGCAGATGGCCATCGCGCGTCCACCCAGCACATAGGAGGGCCGAACCAAGAGCGGGAACCCGATGCGTATGGCCGCGGTCCTGGCCTCTTCACGACCGAAGGCAACCGTTCCCTCGGGCTGTGGGATGTCGAGTTTGGCGAGGAAATTCGAGAAGCGCGCTCGGTCTTCGCACAGGTCGATGGCCTCGGGTCTGGTGCCGAGAACCGGCCCGATCGCGTGGGCGAGCTTGAGTGGTGTTTGCCCTCCAAACTGGAGAATCACACCCAGGGGCTTCTCGCGATCGAGGATGGCCTGAACGTGCTCTACCGTGCAGGGTTCGAAGTACAACTTGTCGGACGTGTCGTAGTCGGTGCTGACCGTCTCCGGGTTGCAGTTCACCATCACCGAGGTCAATCCGAACTCGCGGACCGCGAACGCGGCGTGACAGCAGCAGTAGTCGAACTCGATGCCCTGGCCGATCCGGTTGGGTCCATTTCCGAGAATCACGACGCGATCAGTGGTTGATTCCCCAGATTCATCCTCGTCTTCGTAGGTACTATAGAGGTATGGCGTATGGCTTTCGAACTCGGCCGCACAGGTGTCGACGCGCTTGAAGACCGGGACCACATTTTCTGCTTTCCGGCGCTCGACGATGGCGGATTCCCGGCAGGCGAGGAGTGAGGCCAACTGGGCGTCGGGGATGCCCATGCGCTTGGCTCTACGAAGCTCAGCGGTGCTGATGGTGCCGATGAATCGGCCCTCCAGGCTCTGCTCGAAGTGGATGATCTCGCGGAGCTGGCGCAGGAACCACCGGTCGATGCGCGTGATGTGGTGGATCTCCGATCCATCCCAGCCCCGACGGCACGCCTCGAAGATCGCGGCGAGCCGATCGGGAGTCGCCTTGGAAAGCGCCTGCCGAATTCGGTCGTCGGTCCACCCAGACACGACGGGATAGCCGCCTTCGAGGGATGAGATTGCCTTGAGGCAGGCTTCCTGGAAGGTGCGTCCGATACCCATGACCTCGCCGACGCTGCGCATTGCGGAGCCCAGCGTGCGGTCCGCGTCGGCGAACTTCTCGAAGTTCCAACGGGGAATCTTGACGATGACGTAGTCGAGGGCCGGCTCGAAGCACGCCGGCGTCTTGCGGGTGATGTCGTTGTCGATCTGATCGAGGGTGAGCCCCACGGCCAACTGCGCCGCGATCTTGGCGATCGGGAACCCGGTGGCCTTGGACGCCAACGCCGATGAGCGACTGACCCTCGGATTGAGCTCGATGACGACGATGTCGCCGTTGTCTGGGTTGACCGCGAACTGAACGTTTGACCCGCCCGTCTCTACGCCAATCCTGCGGATGATCTTGATCGCGAGGTTGCGCAGGTTCTGGTACTCGCGATCCGTCAGGGTCATCTGCGGGGCCACCGTGATCGAGTCGCCGGTGTGGATGCCCATGGGATCGAAGTTCTCGATGGAACAGATGATGATGACGTTGTCGGCGAGGTCTCGCATGACCTCGAGTTCGAACTCCTTCCAACCGAGGAGGGATTTTTCGACGAGTATTTGATCGACTGGCGACAAGCGGAGCCCATCGGCACAGATCGCTCGGAACTCGTTGATGTTCCAGGCGACACCGCCACCGGCACCTCCCAGGGTAAACGCCGGCCGGATGATTGCGGGAAGCCCGATCTCCTCGAGGAGGGCCTCTGCCTCGACCAGCGTGGTTGCCGTTCCGGACTCGGCGACGCCCACGCCGATCTCGAGCATCGCATCTTTGAAGAGCTGGCGGTCCTCGGCGAGGTTGATGGCCTCGGGATCAGCCCCGATGAGGCGTACATCATGCTTGGTAAGGACGCCCGCATCGTGGAGCTCGAGGGCGAGGTTCAGGGCCACCTGGCCGCCGACGGTGGGGAGAATAGCGTCGGGCTTCTCCCGCTCGATGACCTGCCGCACTGAAGACAGCGTCAGGGGTTCGACGTACGTCGCGTCGGCGAGTTCGTCGTCCGTCATGATCGTGGCTGGATTGCTGTTGATCAACACCACGCGGTAGCCCAGTTCCTTGAGGGCCTTGCACGCCTGGGTTCCGGAGTAATCGAATTCACAAGCTTGACCGATGACGATCGGTCCCGACCCAATCACGAGGATCGAAGCGCCCACGGGCAGGCGAGTGGTCATGAATCTCCTTTGGAGAAATCGATGAACTGTTGGAGCAGGATGGAGCTGCTGTCGTGAGGCCCAGGGCAGGCCTCGGGGTGGTACTGCACGGCAAAGACTCGCTTTTCCGGATGCCAGAACCCGCTCACGGTCTTGTCGTTCAGATGGCGGTGGGTGACCTCGGCGCCGACGGCGAGCAGGGACTCCTCATCGACCGCGAAGCCGTGGTTCTGCGAGGTGATCTCGACCTTGCCCGTTCGCAGGTCTTGAACGGGCTGGTTTGCACCGCGGTGACCGAACTTGAGCTTATAGGTGGTCGCTCCCAACGCCAGCCCCAGCAACTGATTACCAAGGCAGATCCCAACGATTGGCTTCTTACCGATGATCTTCTGGAGCTCGTCGGTGACCCCCGGAATCGCCGAGGGATCGCCGGGCCCGTTCGAGACCAACACCGCGTCGACGCCGTCCATGATCGCCTCGGCTGTGTCGTGGATGGGATGCACGCGCACATAGCAACCGGCTTGTTCGAGCAGGCGCAGGATGTTCTTCTTGACGCCGCCGTCGACCACCGCAAACCGCAGCTTCGGCACGTCGGGATCGGCGTGCACATAGGTCTTGTTGGTGGAGACCTCGGACGCGAGGTCGCGCCCGTTCATGCCCGGCCAGGCGTCGAGGCGTTCGCGCAGCTTTTCTTCCGATGTGCCGTCTGTACTGACGACGCATTTCATCGCGCCGCGCGATCGCAGATGCCGGACCAGCGCCCGCGTGTCGATTCCCTGCATGCCGGGCACGCCGTTTCGCGACAGATACTGGTTCAGTCCACCTCGACTGCGCCACGACGACGGCGCTCGGGTGAGCGAGCGAACTACGTATCCGGCCACCCACACCTTCTCGGATTCGGGATCCTCGAAGTTGACCCCTGTGTTTCCGATATGTGGAGCGGTCATCGTGACGACCTGCTCCGCATAAGAAGGATCTGACAGGACCTCTTGATAGCCCGACATGGCGGTATTGAAGACCGCCTCTCCAACCCTGGTGGTTACAGCACCAAAGGCATCTCCCGTGAACTTTCGACCGTCCTCGAGGAGCAGGATCGCACCCATGCTGGCCTCCGCGCGACCGGGTGACTATCTGTTTGCCCTACCTCCGTCGACAAGGATGCGGCCGCTAGTTTGTGGTGCTACGTTTCTCCGCGTCTGGGGCGGACAACGGGAGTGTGGATGCGGGTGATCGTCACTGGACTGATTTTGATGGGCGGATGTGGGTCCGACAAAGTCGACGACAAGGGAAAGGGGAACCGTCAAATCGACACGGCCCAGCTCACTGACGGCGTCGATGTGGACGGCGACGGGTTTGTCGAAGACGACTGCAACGACGAGGATGAAACCGTCTTTCCAGGAGCATTGGAAGTCTTGGGAGACGGACTCGATCACGACTGCGACGGAGATCCCAATCGAACCGCCCTTGTCTGGGCAACCGGCATGACCGGGGTGCGTGTGCCCACCGTCGGAGCCACCACTGAGCACTACGTACTGACCACCGCTGCAGACACCTACACGCCGGACTACACCGATGTCGGCATCTCCCTGATCTTCGACCTCACGGCCAAGGGGCAACAACAGCCCCGTGAAGATGTGCTCTGGACGGGAGCGAGCAGCGACGAACCGCTGGGGCCGCAGGTCGACATGCCCAGTTTCGGTGAGAATTTCTTCGGTATCGGCAACTACCAGCGGCCGAGCGACACGGCCTACTACACCACCATCGTGAAGACGAACTGGGATTGGACGGTCGAGGCGTTCAAACGCACGCCCAGCAGCGAATACCACGGTCTCTCGGGACCCTTCAGCGATGTGTCCGCCAGGTTGGCAGGGACCGAACTTCGCGTCGCTTCTTGCGGCCCAGGCGCGATTCACGCCGTCGCGCTCACCGCGAATGACCTGCCCTTCGGCGCATATGCCAACGTGAGTGCAGAGATTCCCGGCGAAGGCGCCACACACTGCGGGCTGCAGCATGGAGACGGCAACAACTCGGTCCTGCACATGGGCGACGGTGGGGGCATCAGCAGCTGGGACATCCGTTTTGGGTCCGAGACGATCTCTGCAGCGGCCGAACAACCTTTCGCCAACCTGTCGGCCAACAACATACGCATCGACAGGCAGTGGATCGTCATCGCTACAACGGACGGCGTCACCCTCAGCGACGAGTCCGGTGACTCCGAGTACCGGTTCTTCGTCGGCCAGAATGTGCTGGATGCCGATGTTTCCTGGTTCGAAGGCCACGCGGTCGCCGCCGTAGTCATCAGTGGCGATCTGCACCTCGCCTGGGGGCCGGATCCCGACGACTTCTCCGAGGTTCGAATCCCAGATATCGCAGGAATTACCGGAGTTTCGATCTACCGGGACGCAGACAGGGTATTCGTCGCTGTCTCGGACGAGGACACAGTCGGCTGGTTCTTCTTGGCACCCCCGCCTGTCTAGGGACACCGAGAAAACGAGCCCGACGACCTCCCTCCGGTCGATAGTCGGCCTCGAAACATCAGTTACGTGACGAGCAAGCGCGCCACTGGCCGATTCCATTCACAGGCGACACTCAAAACGGGCGGCGCAAGCGCCTTCTTCCCCGTTTTGAGCGCCGACCGTGAACGGAATCGGCCTCCAGTCATCAATTGTCCCGACGATTTACGAAACCGGCGGGCCGGACCGTTGTCTCCCATAGTGGGAGTACCGATGTTCGACTGGATCTACGAGCTAGCAACACACTGGGGCGTCGTCTTCGGGGCCGTGGCCCTGCCCTTCCTCATCTCCGCCGCGGCGCTCACGTTGACCCAATACCGCCAGCACCGGCGCGAGCGTGGCGCCCTTCTCCCCGCATCGGCCGGCGACTGGCTATCGAAGCAGGTCAAACGATACGCGCCAAGCGTCGAAGTCCAGCTTCATTCGCAGGAAGGCCTCGACGCATACTTCCCCGGCGTCGACGCCATCGGGCTCTCACAGCGAACCTGGAACGGTCGCCACATCGAGCAGTGGACCATTGCTGCCCACGAGCTCGGACACGCCGTCAACATCGGTCGGTCACCAGAAATGGCGTCCCTGCTTCCGATCGCTCGCCTGGCCACCGATGCCGCCTGGCGGGGATTCGCCGCCGCATTCCTGGTCGGTGCGCTCTTCGGCTCCAGCTGGGTTTTGGGCATCGCCTGGACGTTCGCCCTGTGTGCCGTCCTCGCTGGAGCGGTGGTCCTCGCCGACGAGGCCTCGGCCAGCATCAAGGCCATGGAGATCCTCCGTGAAGAACGCGCGGTCCCCGCCGACGAGCTGGGCCGCGCTTTCGCGGATATGCGCGACGCGTTCAGCCTCTACGCGGCCATCTGGGTCGGCCAGGTCCTGGTCCTCATCTGGTGGCCGGTACTCCAGTCCACTGCCGTCATCGGAACCGGCGTCGAGATGACCCAGGATTGGTCGATACCGGCGCTCTGGTTGTTCTTCGTCTTGATGCCGTTCTTCCTGCTGCGCGCGGCACATGTCGTGACGCAGATCTGGAGTCCAGAGCCCGTAGGAAGCGAATTCCGACTGTTCACGGTCATGCAGCGTGAGGCCCAGTGGGAGTTTTTCACGGGCTTCTTCATTCTCGTCATCGTCGCTGGTCTGTACGACCACGCCAGCGGGCCCGTCTTTGTCCTCTCGGTGACCTTGGCGGCCATGACCGCTATCGGACCTCTGTCAGCTGTGGGCCGCGCGCTGGTGCTCTTCCCCATCCTGCTGACCCTACGCAAGTACACACAGAGAGAGCAGGCCGACGATGAGGCGCTGTTCCCCGAAACACGTCCAGAGGGCGCCGCACCGGCCCTGATGGCGCTGTACAACAACCCGCCCTGGTATCTACGGCTGAGCTGGGTGACGAACCTCGCCTACCTGCCGCTGGTCATCGTGCTCGTCGCCCAGATCGCGTTCTAGCTACGTCTCGAGATACCGAATCGACGCCAACGTCAGCCCCCTCGCCGGTGCGGTGGCGGCAGCGGCAGACCGATCGCGCCTCGCCAGCACTTCACCCAGGTGCTCGGAATCATACTTTCCTCGTCCAATCTCGTTGAGGGTGCCGGCGATGTTTCTGACCATATAGCGGAGAAATGCGCGGCCCTCGAGCTCGAGCACGACCTCGTCTCCACGCCGCTCCACCCGGGCGGATTCCACAATACGAACGGGGTGTTTCGCCGAGCATCCGGCGGCCCGATAAGACGAGAAGTCGTGCTCGCCTATGAGGCTTGAAACCGCCGCCGCCATGGCAGCGACATCGAGAGCGCGGCGCACGTGCCACACGCGGTTTCGCCGCAGTGGGCTGATGGCCGGCCGGTCCAGCCAGCGGTAACGGTACTGCTTGACGTGGGGTGTTCGTCGCGGATCGAACTCCGCGGCAACCACCTGGGCCGCCACGACGGCCACGTCGTCTGGCAGATTGCCATTCAATCCCCCCACGACCGATCTAGGCAGCCGCTCGACGTGGGTCACAAAGCTCGCCACCTGTTGCAAGGCGTGCACGCCAGCGTCGGTCCGTCCCGCGGAGGTCACCCGCGCCGGATGGGTGCAGAACACCTCTACCGCGTCCTCAACCACGCCCTGAACGGTCCGCTCCCCCGGCTGCAGCTGCCAGCCGGAGAAGTTCGTCCCGTCATACTCGATGTCCAGCCGCCAACGGTTCATGCGCCGCCGCTAGTAATCGAGCTTCAACCCGAGCGTGAACATGCTGCCTGCGAAGTTCAGGCCCCTGACCTTGGTGGGCTTGCCCGCCAAGGGGCTGCCGCGCTGGTCGATGGCCTGCTTGCGATACTCGATGACCAGGTAGCTGTCGTTGATGCCAGTAGTCGCCTCGAGCAGGCTGGCCCGCTCTTTGGCGAATGTGTCCAGGAGGATATTGACGCCCGCGCCCCAGTGGTTGCCGAACTTGGAACCACCAATCACGTTCTTGTTATCGCCGCGAATGGCGTCCCACTTCTCGTTCCAGATGACGTAGTCGAAACCGGCGCGCACATACGGAACGACGAATTGCTCGTCGATGATGTGGGCCCGCAGAGTGGCATCGAGACCAAAGGGATACCAGGTCAGCATCGTGCGGTCGCCGCTCTGGGCGCCGCCATCGTCGATGGTGAACGCGAGTTCCTGGAAGAAGCCGATGCCGAGATCGATCTCGACGACCTTGAAGAACTGCGGGCCGAATTCCATCTGGAGGATGTTGGCCGGATTGTCCTTGTAGACGGCGTTGATGTTCTTGTCTACGAGGGTGATCCCGCCATATCGAATCTCCCAGTCGCCGTAGGTCGGGGTGAGATCCCGCTCCATTTCGCGCTTGCCCTTCTGGTCCTGTGCCTGGGCAGCGGGCGCCGCCAGGGCGAGACCGAGAATCGCCACCATCGCCGGCGTCGAGCGACGACGAAGGACGGCTGCGCCACCCAACAGAAGGGCCATCCAACCCACCCCGGTTCCGGTCGTGCTACATGGACCGCCGCCATTCTCGCGAGCGAGGGCGGCAGCTGTGTTGGTTGGACGTGGATTTTCGCTGATAACGTTGCTCATCGGGCCCACCAGGCCTCCTTCATCGACGGCGCGAACACCGACATAGTACGTCACGTAATTTTCCAGGGGCTTCAAGGTCTTGTCGACCGCCTCCCCGGGCTCTGCCTGAATGATGATCGGGAATTTCTTCCGCTTGATCCCGGCGTCTCCGACGTAGTCGGGGCCACCGCTTTCGTTGTCCTGCCAATCGAGAGACGACCACTCGGTCTCGGTGATGTACACCTCGTAGTGGGAGAGGTCGGCGTCGGCGATGCCAGGAAAGCGCAGGAACAGCATCTCGTCGCCGAACTGGAGCTTGGCGTTGGTCAACCCCGGTGGCTTCGGCGGGTTGTCGACGAAGACCGATGCAGCGGCGTGGCCGGTGATGTTGGCGTTGTCTTCGACGATGACGATGACGTCGTTTTCGCCCTCTTCCCATGACAGGTCGATCTCGAGCTCCACGACCTCTTCGACGAGCTCGGTGCAGCTGCCGCTGGCCATGAGATCTCCGTCACCATTGCGGTCGCCATTGATCCGGATCTCGTAGTCTCCGCTCGTGTTCGAAGTGAAAGAGACCGTGACGACGTCGCCGAGGGTGACCTCGGTTGGAGACGCGGGGTCGACGCTCATGAGTTCTGGAAATACCCACGGGCGGGCGGTGCCAATGTGCAGGTTGCCCGCGGTTCCTCCGCCAAAGAGGTAGCTGTCCGAAACGACGGAGTCCTGGATCTTGGAGCCCGCGTCGACAGCCGTCTCGAAATACGGACTGTTCTCGTCACCGATGATGTTGAAGTTCGAGTCCAACTCCCAGACCTTGACCTGCTCTCCAGTGACGACCAGCCACGGATCTTCGGGGTCGAGGTTCGCGGCGATCCCGAGCGGATCGACCAGGCTGGAGAACATCGTCGCCCACGTGGGAAAAGACCACACGAGCTCGGCGGCGATTCCGGTGCCGCCGACGGCGTAGACCCCACTGGGGCTCGGCGAGATGTCCTTGATGTTGAAGTTGAGGTCGCCGCCCTGCTGAAAGGTGACGAGGGAGATCGGCCCATCGGGAAGCTGCATCCTGCTCATGTCGGAGCTGGAGTGGTTGATGATCAGCTGGTCGCCGGAGATCACCGCCTCGTTGTAGCTGTTGTAGGCCACCGTCGCGGGCCAGGCGCCATAGGTCGAGGCGTCCACGTTTCCGGCGAGGTCGATCACGTGGACCCGGACCTCGGTGTCGGCGACCGTCAAGGCGTAGAGTTGGGCCACGACGAGGTCGACATCGAAGTAGTACCAGATGCCGGACAGGCCGTCCTCGTCGACCTGGATGGCTGACGGGAGCGTCTCGATGTCGGTGAGGTCGTGCCCATCCCACAGCTTGGTTTCGATCGAGCCGTCTTTGCACGAGAACCAGAGCTCCTGAGCATTGAGGAAGTCGATGATAGCGACGCCGGTGACCTCGCACTCCCCCTGGAGGATGCCGGTCTGGGTCTCCCAGGTGTCCACGTCCAGGAGCCACCCGCTCATGGTGCCTTTGTCGCGTCCCGCCACCAGACTGCCGTCGGCGCTGACGGCCATACGGCTGATATAGCCCTCGCCAACTGGGAACATCCCAGGTGTGGAATCGGGAGGTATCGCCAGTGCGGCGGTAGCGAGGACAAACAGGATCAAGAGGAACCTCTGGGGCGCTTTAGAAGACAGCAAACATCGTGCCGCCCCGATCCGCCACAGGAGATGTGCACCGATTCCCTTCCAACCAGAACAATCGCGATGTGCTCGGCCATCGGATCCCAGGTTTCTGACAGGCTGTCATCCACAAAGAAGGGGCGTCTGCCCGGCCGACAGGTTGTCAACTGCGAACCAGGGCCCCACAAGTGGAGACGGCGACGGCCGCAGAAGCCCGGAGGTTGTCCATCGACAACCACAGGTGCAGGTTGCCGCTGGTGTCGGCTCGGATGCGCCCGGCGTGCGCAAAGGGCTGGCCCTCTACGCGTCGCGGCCGGGGCACATATCGGGCGCCATCGTCGTCCCCGATGACCACGCCCCCATCCGACAGCACCTGGCGCGCAAGCTCAGGCGGCACGTGCCGGCCAGGCCGAAGCTCGCAGTTCGCAGAGACACCTGAGAACAGGGGCACCGCTACCAATGAAACGTCGAGTTCGGTCTCGATCCCCAGGATCTGGCGAAGTTCGCCGACCACCCGAAGCTCGTCCTCGGTCCACCCGCTCTCAGTGAGGTTTCCGAGCTGGGGAAGCAGATCGAATGCCAGCCCATTTTCGAAGATCTTCCGAGGGGGCGTGCCCGCGTTGAAGAGGGTCACGACCTGCCTGGAGAGTTCGTCGATGCCCGCCCTCCCCCAGTTCGACGCGGGCACCATCACCGTGGCATTGAAGGCCCCGTCGACTCCTGCGCGGGTCAGCGGTCCCAAAGCGGATGCGAGCAGGGTCGCAGCGCTGGACGGAATCGCGACAATTCCCCGCAAGGGCTCTTCGAGGGCCGCCGGATTCACCCAGGGGATGCACGTCGGCACCTCGGGGTCGTCCAGGAAGGCGCCGGAGCAATCGACAACCAGAGTCCCCTCCTCGGCGGCGCGCTCGGCGGCCCCGATCGCCACATCGGAGGGCACCGCGAGAATCAACGCGTCGAGGCTATCGAGGGCCTCTCCCGCCAGGTCGTCCACCGCGATCCGTTCGCCTCCGTAGTCCACGAAGGGAATCGTCGTCGACGCAGATGCGAGGGGCACGATGGCGTCTGGTCGCCACTTCGCCTTGTCCAGCAGAGCGACTATCTCCTTGCCCAGGGCACCCGTAGCGCCCGCGACTCCGACTCGGACGTCGGCCATTCCATCACCTCGATCGCGTCAGCGCCTCAGCGCTTCAGCTGGATTAGACGCCGGTTTTTGGCGGTTTGGCGTCCGGTTCTCGCAAATACAGGGGCTCTACCGTAACCGGGTCGACGCCCTCGCCCCTCCTCAGGGCTGCTGCTCCCCGCTCAGCCAGGGCCATGACCGCCGGATTCTCGGCGTCCTCGACGACGATCAAACCGGCGGCCTCGAACTTCTCCCGGAAAACAATGGCGCCTTCTCCGGTCGCGGCGAGGCGGGGATGTCCCCACGAGATGGCCACATCGGGGTCGACATCGCCGGGACCCCGCACGACCTCGCCATCGCCGTCGAACAGTGCGGCATAGACACGGCCCTTCCGAGCATCGAGGACGGACAGGACGGGACCGCCCACCCGCCAGGCCCGAGTCGACAGCGACATAGCGCTCCAGAGGGGAACGCCCAGGCCATGGGCCAGTCCAGCCCCGGCGGCCATGCCGACGCGTATGCCTGTAAAGGCGCCTGGCCCCTTGCAGACAGCGACCCCCTGTACGTCCGCCATCTTCAATCCTCGCTCCTCGATCAGCTCGAGCGCCCACGGAACCAGTCGCCCCTCGGCACCGCGACGGACCCTCTCAGTCCGCTCCGTCGCCCGATCTCGCGCCCACAAGCCGACGCCTACAACGGGACCGGCGGTGTCGATGGCAAGGACGACCATGCCTAGCCGCCGAACCACTCGCGCCCGATATCCCCGACGGTGACAACGATAATCAGGGCGAACAACGCCAAAATTCCCACCATCTGCACCCGCTCGCGGAACTCGAGTGCCAGCGGCCGTCCCCGAATGCCCTCGATCAGGTAGAAGACGATCTGACCGCCGTCCAGCACCGGGACCGGCAGCAAGTTGATGATCCCAAGACTGAAGCTGATCATCGCCATCATCTCGACGTAGTCGAACAGTCCGCGCTGTGCAGCCTGACCGGCGGCGCTGAAGATAGCGACCGGCCCTCCGAGGCTCTCGGTCACGTATGTCGTCCCCGTGAGGAGATTTCCGAGTCCTCGGAAGATGCCTCGGACAGCGTTGTTGCACTGTTCCAATGCGACCGGCGCCGCTTCGAAGACCGAGTAGTACTTCTTGGCGATAGGGCCGGCACGATACATCTGCGGATACGGATAGATGCCGATGATCGGGCGGAATCGCACACCGGTGCGGACCAGCTCTCGGGTCACCCGGGGTGTGAAGTTCAGGACGATCGGCGACCCATTGCGGATGAGCGAGATCTCCAACGCCCGTGGAGAGGCCTCTTCGATGAGCTCGTCGACACTGGCCTGCACGAGCACCGTGACGTCGGTCCAAGACCGCACCGGAACGCCATCGATGGCGTAAATGCGGTCGTTCGCCTTCATTTTCGCGGCTTCTGCCGCCGAATCTGGGACCACGTCGCCCACGAAGACCATCGCCGGAATGAACCCGTATGCATTCGGGATCGGCTCGTCGGAGACGGGTTTCCAGTCCCCCACCGCTTGCAGCGTCGTCTTCTTGGTTTCGACCTTGCCGTCGATGGCGCGCCGATAGGTGACCTCGTGGGCACCGCCGTCGACGAGGTATGCCTCCATCTCCATCCACTTGTCGACTTCGTTCCCGTCGATTTCGACGATGCCGTCACCGGTGCGAAGACCGGCCAACGCCGCCGGCGATGTCAGGTCCGAGACGCCGACCTGCGAAGAGACGCGCGCCGAGCTGAGGCCCAGCGCTGTGGCGTCCAGCAGACCGTCGACCGTGCGGGTCACCGAGCCCCTGGGCAGATCGATGCCCACGGTCTGGCCGCCCCGTTCCACGACGACCTCGATGTCCTCCTCGATGTTGACATCGAGGGCCCTCGCAAAGTCCAGCCACACGTCGATCTCTTCGCCGCTAGCCTCGAGGACCACGTCGCCGGGGAGGAAGCCGGCCTGTTCTGCTGGAGATCCAGGTACCACCGAGCCGATGCTGGCGTCGGGCTGCGGACGGCCGAGCATCAGAACCGCTACGAAGAGGAAGAACGGCAGGACGAGGTTCACGCCCGGTCCGGCGACCATGACGATGAGGCGCTGCCAGATCGGCTTCTTCATGAAGTTCTCTTCGGGCGGACACCACTCGTCGGGGTCCTCCTCTCCGAAGGGATCGGCCCCGGACATCAGCACGTAGCCACCCACCGGGATTGCGGAGACCCGGAAGTCGGTGCCACGCCATTTGTAGCCGAACAGTCTCGGGCCGATTCCCACCGAGAAAATGGGTGTTCCAATGCCAAAAATACGCGCAGCGACCCAATGTCCGAACTCGTGGACCACGATGAGTACGCAGATCATCACCAAGCCGGCGATTCCGTACGTTGCGTATGTCATCCGTACCCCTTCACCCATACAGCGTATCCGTACAGGAGCGGAGCCACGAACAGCATGGCGTCAATCCGATCGAGAATGCCGCCGTGCCCGGGCAGGATCCAGCCCGAGTCCTTGACGCCAAAGGCGCGTTTGAGCATTGATTCCGACAGATCACCGAGCACGCCAGCTCCGCACAGCACAACTCCGAGAACGACGCAGTCCACCGGAGTGAGGGACGGCAAGCCGACCGCCCGTACGACAAAGACACCGGCGGTGGCAAAGGCCATCCCTCCGAACACGCCCTCCCAGGTCTTCTTGGGACTGATCCGCGGGTAGAGCTTGTGACTTCCCAGGTATTTGCCAACGAAATAGCCGCCCGTGTCGCCACACCAGGCGATGACCATCACCAGGAAGACCCAGGCGAGGCCGTGATCGAGGCGACGCAGGTAGATGAGGAAAGGCAGGAGGCCGATCCAGCCGATGCCCACGAGGTAGCGGCCGAAGCGATCGGCAGCGCCCGAGAGTTCGGGTCCAGGCCTGACCGTGACGAACATCATCGTGGCGACCACTACCGCAGCGACGGCAGCCGGCAGCAGCGCCGGATCGAAGTAGACCCACGGGACGTAGACGCCCACTGAACCCAGCGTGAGCCAGAGCATCGCGACGTTGCGATCCTCCGGGAAGGCCATCGCGGCGTATTCCTGGAGCACAATGAGGGTGAAGAATGGAACCAGGATCTCGACGGCGAGTTCACCGCCGTAGATGATGGCGGGAAGAAGGACGGCGAGGCCCAGCAGGGCGGCGGCAACGCGGGTCAGCAATCCGACGCCTCAGTTCCGATCTGTTCGTCGGTCTTGCCAAACCGGCGGCTGCGCTTTCGATACTCGCCCAACGCGCGCTCGAGCTCGGGCTCCCGAAAGTCGGGCCAGGCGACCTCGGTGATGTAGAGCTCGGAATACGCCAGCTGCCAAAGCAGGAAGTTCGACAGTCTCATCTCGCCGCTGGTGCGAATGAGCAGGTCCGGATCCGGCGTTCCCGCGGTGTAGAGGCGAGCGTCGACCAGAGCCTCATCGATCTCTGACAGGTCGAGATCTCCGCTCATGGCGTCGAAGGCGATAGTCCGAACGGCGTCGACGATCTCGGCCCGAGAGCCGTAGGAGAGCGCGAGCGTGAGAAGAACCCCGTCGTTGTTGGCCGTGATCTCCGTGACCTGCTCCAAGAGGCTCGAAACGTGGCGCGGAAGTCGATCCAGGTGGCCAATGCCGCGAAGACGAACCTTGTTTTCCATCAGCTCGCCCACCTCATCCTGGAGGTAGGCGGCCAAGAGGCCCATCAACGCTTCGATCTCGTCGGTCGGTCGCGCCCAGTTCTCGGTAGAGAAGCTGTAGAGCGTCAGCGCCTCGATGCCCAATTCTCCGCACCGGCGCAGGATGGCGCGCACGGACTCGGCCCCGGCCTCGTGGCCCTTGGCACGTGGTAGACCGCGGCCCGTCGCCCATCGGCCGTTGCCGTCCATGATGATGGCGACGTGGCGGGGCAGTCCCGGATCGCGGTCCTTCAGACCTCGACCACTTCGGCCTCTTTGGCCTCGAGAAGGGCGTCGACCTTCTTGATCTGGGCGTCGGTCGACTCTTGCACTTTGGCGAGAAGTCGGCGGCACTCGTCCTCGGAGACGTCTCCGTCCTTTTCCGACGACTTGAAGATGTCGTTGTACTCACGGCGGACATGCCGCACGCGGATCTTGGCTTCTTCTCCCATCTTTCGGACCTGCCGGACGAGATCCTGGCGCCGCTCCTGGGTGAGGGCCGGCACCGGAATGCGGATGAGCTGGCCATCGGTGCTCGGGTTGAGACCGAGCCCGGCCTGCACGATGCCCTTTTGAATGTCGGCGATGGTGGTCTTGTCCCACGGGGTTACCGTGAGCAGCCGCGCGTCGGGGGCCTGGATCGTGGCCAGCTGGTTCAGAGGCATGCTCGCCCCATAGGACTGCACGGTCACCTGCACGCCGTCCACGAGCTTGGGCGTTGCACGACCCGTGCGCACCTTCGCCAGGTCTCTGGCGAGGGCGTCGAGCGCCGCTTGCATGTCTTCGGTCAGCGACTCCAGATACTCGTCCATGCCATCCTCTCGGTCCGCAGCCGGTCTAACCTACTGCAGTGCCGATGGCCTCGCCGTTCACGACGCGAACCACGCTGCCCGGCTCCATCTTGAAGACGATGATGGGCAGGTCGTTGTCCATGCACAGGCTGATCGCGGTGGAGTCCATGACTTTCAATCCGCGTTGGAGCACATCGAGGTGCGTCAACGTCGAAAAGCGCTTCGCGTCATCGTGCACGGCCGGGTCTTTGTCGTAGACCCCATCGACCTTTGTGGCCTTGAGGATCACGTCCGCGCCGATCTCGGCCGCACGGAGCGCGGCGGCGGTGTCCGTGGAGAAGTAGGGGTTGCCGGTTCCAGCGGCGAAGATGACCACGCGCCCCTTCTCCATATGTCGCGTCGCCCGCCGTCGAATGTATGGCTCTGAGACCTGATGCATGCGGATCGCGCTCATCACCCGGGTATGGCAACCGCGGCGCTCCATGGCGTCCTGCAGGGCAAGCGCGTTGATGACCGTCGCCAACATGCCCATGTAATCGGCGCTGGCCCGCTCCATGCCCTCAGCGGCACCGGCCAGGCCGCGGAAAATGTTGCCACCGCCGATGATCACGGCCGTCTCAACGCCGAGCTCCGAGACCTTGTGGATCTCTTCGGCGAAGGCCGCCAACATCGCCAGATCGACGCCGCCCCCAGCCTCGCCACCCAACATCTCTCCCGAGACCTTGATCAGGACGCGCTCGTATTTTGGGCTGCTCATCACATTCTCCGGGCAAAAAAATAGGCGGCCCGAAGGCCGCCGTTGATCAGGCGATACCGGCCGCGCCGGCAACTTCCGCCGCGAAGTCGTCTTTTCGCTTCTCGAGACCCTCGCCGAGGACCATCCGGGTGAACCGGCGAACCTTGATGTTCTCTCCGATCCGCGCGATGGCGTCCGTCACGATCTCGCCAACGGTCTTGTCGTCGGCCTTCACATAAGGCTGCTCGAGGAGACAGACCTGCTCGTAGAACTTGCCCATACGACCGCTGACGATCTTCTCGGCGATGTGCTCGGGCTTGCCCTCTTCGATGACGCGGGCGAGCTGCACCCTCTTCTCGCGCTCGATGGCGTCGGCGGGCACGTCGTCTTTGGACACATACTCGGGGGCGCTTGCGGCGATGTGCATGGCGATGCCGCTGCACAGGTTGCGGAACTCGTCGTTCATGGCTGCGAAGTCAGTCTCGCAGTTCACTTCGAGGAGCACGCCGATTTTTCCACCGGCGTGGATGTAGCTGACCACGCTGCCTTCGCTGGCGATGCGGCCCGACTTCTTCGCAGCCTTGGCAATACCCTTGGCGCGAAGCCAATCAATGGCGCCATCGATGTCGCCATCGGCTTCGGTCAAGGCCTTCTTGCAGTCGAGGATTCCCGCTCCGGTGCGCTCGCGGAGCTGTTTGATTTCAGCCATACCCATAGTTGGCCTCCAGTTTCTGAATAGTTGGGTGAGAGTTGCTTATTTGGCCGAGGCGTCCGCGCCTTCTTCGACTGCGGGGGCCTCGGGAGCGGCCTCGGGTGCCGGTGCAGCAGCT
>Ga0315336_1002628_pt1 | contig 26734 bp, 20 predicted proteins | sample ASW5metaG_FD_204512 | JGI IMG/M metagenome (GOLD analysis project Ga0315336, IMG submission 204512) | Ammonia-oxidizing marine archaeal communities from Monterey Bay, California, United States - ASW #5 | ecosystem: Environmental > Aquatic > Marine > Intertidal zone | place: USA: California... | reverse complement strand
GTGAGGCGCCGATGACGGTAGCACGGATTCCTTGTCCGGGGTCCATCACCTTGTAGGGGATGCGTTTTTCCTTAAGGGCATTTGTCATGGCATCGGCAAGATTCCGGCCGATGTCGTTGTGATCGCGGGTTTCACGTCCGTAAATGAATTCCGACACACCGCCGGAGAAGGTGACTAGGTCGGGCACTGGAGATTTGGGTAGGCTCTCTGTGACCAAAAGGTCCTTGGCCAGACCTTCAAGGTCTTGTTGCATCACTGCTGGGATCAGCACGTCCACCATTGCATTGACCAGTTTTTTGATCTCTTCTTCATTGAGTTTCTTACCCATGGCAAGTTCGACACCGGCGGTTTTTGCATGAGCAAAGGCAGGCCCTTCAATGCGTTCGAGCTTGCCGTCGTCGTCAAAGGCAATCAGACGCCCGCCGACCTCGATAGCCGACGTCGCCAACAGTCTACCGCCGTGACAGAGGCCGAGCTTCGTGGTGCCGCCTCCCATATCGATGTTTAGTACGTTGTTGTGATCCTTGCGCGAAAGGGCGATGGCGCCGGAACCATGGGCAGCCATAGCACTTTCCATGTGATGACCGGCAGAGGCACAAACGAACTTGCCGGATTCCTCGGCGAACAAGTGGGTGATGGCTTCGGCGTTGTTCCGTTTCAGTGCTTCCCCGGTCAGAATAACAGCGCCAGAATCAATCTGATCACGCGTGAGATCGGCCTCCTTGTAGCCGCTCTCGATGAAGCTCTGCAATTGCCTGACATCTATAGTGTTGTCGTCGAGATAGGGGGTTATCAGGATGGGTGAGCGCCACAGAACCTCGCGGTTGACGACCACGAAGCGGGAGCTCAGCGCCGTGGTTAGCCGTTGCAGGTGAACCCGCGCGAACATTAAATGCGATGTCGATGAGCCGATATCCACACCAACAGTGATGAGTTCCACATTGTCTGCAGACCAAATAGCGTCCGCAATGGCCTGTTGTTCTTCGGGCGACATGTGCCCGTGATCGAATCCGAGTTCGTGCATGTTATTTAATTCTCCTTATATTCGGCTTGAACCGAGTGTGATTCGGTCCGGTTATTTCCCTATCCATTAATTTACTAAAAGATGTATTGCTCCTTCTTTCAGCCGCCGATGAAGGCATCCATTTTGGGTGTGACACCGGCTTTCTTCATTTCATCTAACCATAGACCGTGGATGCGTGGGTCTTGATCTTCATATTCGATCTGCATGCCGCCGTCCTCGACCTTCTTCGCGAACATGCCATCCGGTGCCCAGATGTCTTTTTTGCCCTGGACCATAGGATAGCGCACGCTCCCCATTTGCAGGGCCAGATAACGCGACGGTTCCGCCGACAAATTGAAATGCTGGTGGAACATCTGATCTGGCGGTGAATAGACCACGCCATGTTGCCAATCGGCGCGTTGGAATTCTTCCTCCCCTTCGTGCCAGAGCAAGGAATAACCAAGTCCGGTGACGGCGAAGATGACCACGCCATTCATGTGGCGGTGCGCTTTTTTGTAGGTACCTGGCGGCATCTCTGAGCAATGGCAGCCGATGGAACCTTCGGCTAGAATGAAGCGCAGGTTTGTGCCGCCGGCACCCCGGGTCGGCATCGCTTTCAGCTCGAAACCTGAAATGTCGGAAACAAAATTTGTCTCCCATTGGTGGCGGCCCTGGAGCACTTCGAAATACTCGCCTTCACCAGAAAAATAGTTGGCTTCACCAAGGCGGTCGGGGAAGCCGGCCGGATTATCCCAGATAAAAGATTCGCTGCGAAATAAATTGATTATGTTGGTCAAATTATTAGTAGCGCCCAAGCGCGCGGGCTCCCGTCCCGATCCGTTGAAATGGCGATAGCGGGCATTGAGTGGAACTGAAAACAGGCTTTTTGGTCCCCATTCAAAACTGTGGGTACCTTCCTCCGTTTCTACCGTGGTGGATCCATGTCCTTCGAGTACATAGATCACTTCTTCGTAGATATGTGATGTCGGCGCCGAAGCAGCTCCTGGGGGCAATTCGTAAACGAAGGAGGTGAGAAAATCGTCCCGTCCCTTGATGTGGCAAATGGCGCCATTCAGTCCTAAGAGGTCCCAGGGGGCTGTCTCCACTGCCAACATATTGACGGCAAAACCCTCGTAGATAGGGACGCTTTGCGCCTCGGCCCAATCAAGGTAGGGGTCAAGCAGGAACTTGCGTTCTTTGTCGCGTGATTTGGGGACGTCATCGGTCTGTGGCATGTCCATAAGAGCGTCGTTTTGCCTTCTCGTCATGGTTAGGTCTGAATAGTCACATCTTCGCGCGTATTTTGTCTTCGTCGAAGATTTCGCCCATTTCCGATTTGACCTGGTTCTTCTCGAGTTCGCGCAGCCAAATCTCGTGCACGGCCGCTGGCTGGTCTTCGTATTCAAGCTGGTTGCCGCCTTCTTTCAGAGAGGTGTCAACACCCTGGTCCCAAATTTGTCGCTTTACCTCGAATAGGGGATAGCGCGTCGAACCAAACTGGACAGCTAAATATCGCGACGGTTGAGTGGCCGTGTTGAAGTGCTGGTGGAACATATTCTCAGGCGGCGTATAGAGCACACCATGTTGCCAGTCTACACGCTTGAAGTCTTCATCTTCGTCATACCAGAATAGGCTGTAGCCTTGGCCCGAGACGCAGAAAACGTTGGTACCTTTGGTGTGACGATGGCCTTTCTTATAGGTGCCCACAGGCATTTCTGAGGTATGGCAGCCGATGGTGCCGTCGGCCAGGATCCAGCGTAAGTTTGAGCTTCCTGCGCCGCGCGCTTCCCAGGCCTTGAGCTCGAAATTGGCAATATCGGGCACAAAATTGGTTTCCCATTGATGGCGGCCCGGCTTGACTGGAATTAATTCTCCCTCGCCGGTGAAATAACCTGCAGCACCGAGCCTGGCCTCGAAGGGAATGGGGTTATCGAAAATGAAGGTTTCGTTACGAAACAAGTTAATCAGGAAGCGAAAATTATTGTTGCTGGCGAGCCGCACCGGTTCCTGTCCGGACCCGTTGAAGTGCTGGTACCGAACATTGAGGGGTACCTGAAATAACGAATTCGGGCCCCATTCAAAGGTGTGCTTAGTGCCGTCGGGGAGTTCCACACTGGTCGAACCGTGGCCGGAAAGCACGAAAATTACTTCTTCGTAGACGTGGCTCATTTGCCGAGAATTGCCGCCTGCCGGGATCTCGAAGCAGAAGGTGGAAATAAAGTCGTCGCCTCCCACCAGTTCGCAGATGCCGCCGTTCATGCCGTAAAATTCCCACGGCTTCAGTTCCATGGTTAATAAGTCAATACCAAAATCTTTGACGAATGGCACACCTTGGGTGGCGCACCAGGTCAAATAGGAATCATGAAGGTAATAGGAGTCCGTATCTTCGGACATTACATGTTCTCCGTGATTATATCGACGCCGGTCGAGCAATCGTATGGTGAGTGTTGCGACTCCGGCCCCACCGCCTAAATCGGCGGCATGGTTTTAAACTTGTGCTTCTGCCTCGGCCCGGTGGGATGCCTCATCGATGGTCTCGCCCATCTGAGATCTGACCCCATTCTTGGCGAGTTCCTTCAGGAAGATTTCGTGGATGCGGTGGTCCTGGTTTTCATACTCTATTTGGTTGCCGCCTTCTTCCAGCGAGGTATCAACGGCGCCCATCCAATGTTTGCGCTTAATGTCGATGAAAGGATAGCGCATGGACCCCAGACCGATCGCTAGATAACGCGCCGGCGTCGGGCTTGTGTTGAAATGCTGGTGGAACATGCCGTCGGGTGGCGCGAAGACCATGCCATGCTCCCAATCAATGCGCTCCACTTTTTCGTCCATATCGTACCACAGCAGTGAATAGCCGGTACCATGGACACAGAAAACGTGGAAGTCGGCGGCGTGGCGATGACCCTTTTTATAGGTCCCAACAGGCATTTCCGATGAGTGGGTATGCATTGTGCCGTCGGCCAGGATGAATTTCATATTAGACGAGCCACCACCGCGCTCTTTCCAGGCCTTCAGTTCGAATGCCCCGACATCGGGCACGAAGTTGGTTTCCCACGCATTGCGCCCCGGTTTGTGCGGAATGTATGTGCCCTCACCAGTGAAGTAACTCTGTTCACCTTCACGGTCCGGGAACCGGTAGTCATTATTAAAAAGGAAATCCACGTTGTGGAGCAGATTCAGCATTACGCGCAGGGTGGTGGTGGAAGAAATTCGGGCGGACTCTGTGCCGGAGCCGTTGAAATGCTGGTGCTTGGCATTTAGTGGCAGTGCGAATAGGCTTCTCGGTCCCCATTCAAAGGTATGCTTGGTTCCCTGGGAGTCCTCCACCGTAGTCGAGCCGTGGCCGGAAATGACGTAGATCACTTCTTCAAATAAGTGCTGTTGTGGCGCGGACTTTCCACCAGGTTCCAGGTCGATGACGAAGATCGAGATGAAGTCGCCCCGGCCTTCCAGCTCCACCGATGCGCCTTTGGCGTCTAGGCGTGCCCAAGGCTTGGTCTCCACCTTTGTGAGGTCCGAGCCTAGCCCATTTATTCTTGGGATTCCCTCGTTATCGACCCAATCGCCAAAGGGATCTAGTAGGAATTTCTTTTCCTTGTCCGGCTGCAATAGTTCGCCCATATTGATGCGTCCTTGTACATGAATTTGCATTTGGTACAGTGTAGCACAGGCCGTGAATCCATGAAAACTGGCCTCTCGACACGATGCTGGCCCTTCTTGGGACTTCCCCCCCCCCCTTCCGGTTGCGCATGGTCACTTAGGGTCCAGTGATAGTGGGTCGTTGGCAATATCGCAAAGATAAATTCGTACTAAGAGGCAGCATGGTTTTGAATTATAGGCAGGCTGCGTCTAGGCCCGGGTGATCAACCTTCAGGTGATGTCGGGAGCGATCTTGCCGTGTTGCATGGCGCCTCCCACGTGGGCGTTGGCTCAGGTCGTGGCTCATGGCATGGACGCTGCCGATCGCTGCCTTCACGATTCGCACTGCAACGATCTGTAAGAGCTCGCTGTATTCGTCGCAGTTGACTATTTATCCTCTTGCCTGTTCAATCAAAATGGTCATGGGCATGCTTGTTTAATTATGACAGAAAACCAGAATGGCTAGAGCCGGCAAGGTACTGAATTAGGTGATAGAGAGAAACGAGAAATGAGTGAAGAGATTATTAGTGATCAAGAAACCGATGTGTATATCAAACCAGGCGATCCTGGCCACAATGCAGGCAAGGAAGTAGTTTGGACGCGCTGGCAAAAAAAGCGCACCTTCGTGCGCGCGCTCGAAGGCACCTATGGGGAGGTCTATAGGAGTTTGTACGATCAACCCCGTATCTATCCCCATGGTGACTGGGCTTGGAAAGGCGGCCCGGGATATTATGACAAGGCCGTAATCAATCCTCAGGCCGTCGAGATCGCCCAGGCTATAGAATGCCATATCAGTGCGTTTGCTCCCCATGGTTACGGCCAGAAACATGGGCACATGAATTCTGCCGTTTTTTATATTCTCAGCGGTAATGGGCACGATGTTCATGACGGTGTGTCTTTGCCTTATGCTGCGGGCGATGCCTGCGTTGTCGAAAATGGTTGCGTGCACCAGCATTTCAACGATGGCGATAACGAGCTGATAGCCCTTGTCATGAAGGCGAAGCCATTATTCTTGTTCATGCACATGTTGTTCCAAAAAGTGGTAGAATATCCGCCTAAGGAACTACCGCCTGGCACCAACGAGTACACCCCACCAAAGAATCTCTGACTGCGCTACCTTGGAGCACATCGACCGTTGTTGCTGTGCGTAGGTTAGATTTGAGTGCAAGGTTTCCAACCGTTGGTGACCCATTGTGTGCCGATGACTACTTGTTGGCAGCATCAATAGTCATAACTTGACGCTTCAAGACGATGACTGACTAGCATTCCAATCTAGATATTCGATCCCGAGGTCATCATTTTTTATTGCTGAACAAGGCAGTCGGTGACCGAGCCCATGGCGTGACAACCCGTACCTAAGCCATTATGTATTGCCCAGCGCGGGCACTGTTTGTACCGCCCGGCCGGGAAAGACAAACACAGCTTACAAGGTGGGAAACCGCGGATTCCCGCAGGAGAGAAATATGGCTGATGCTTTTATTTGTGATGCGGTGCGCACTCCCATTGGGCGCTATGGCGGTGGGCTTTCCTCGGTTAGAGCTGACGATTTGGCCGCTCATGTGATTGGGATACTCATGGAGCGTAGTCCCGGGCTTGATCCCGCTGCCATCGACGACGTCATGCTGGGCTGCGCAAATCAGGCGGGCGAGGATAACCGCAATGTTGCCCGCATGGCGGTCCTGCTTTCGGGGCTACCCAACAGCGTGCCTGGGACCACCATCAACCGGCTTTGTGGTTCCGGGCTCGATGCCGTGGGCCAGGTGGCAAGGGGTATCCGTTCCGGCGATATCGATCTTGGCATCGCCGGCGGCGTCGAAAGTATGTCGCGAGCGCCTTTTGTCATGGGTAAGTCGGAAACAGCTTTTTCCCGCGCCACTGAAATTCATGACACCACCCTTGGTTGGCGTTTTGTCAATTCCTTGATGAAGAAACGATACGGTATCGATTCAATGCCCGAGACTGGCGAAAATGTGGCTGAGGATTTTCAGATTAGCCGCGAAGACCAGGACGCCTTCGCCTACCGGTCCCAGAAGCGTGCGGCCGCTGCCCAGAAATCAGGACGTCTGGCCCGGGAAATAGTTGCCGTTACCATTCCCCAGCGGAGCGGAGATCCCAAAGTCATCGGGAGCGACGAACACCTGCGCCCCGACACCACACTGGAAGCCCTAGCCAAATTGGTGCCGCCCTTTCGCGAAGGTGGCACGGTCACCGCAGGCAACGCCAGCGGTATAAATGATGGCGCTGCAGCTTTGATCGTTGCCTCAGAGGAGGCGGCCAAGAAACACGGCCTCACCCCGCGAGCCCGAGTGGTTTCCATGGTTGCGGCTGGTGTGCCGCCGCGAATTATGGGCATTGGCCCGGCGCTGGCGACGAAAAAATTGCTGGCCATGAACGAAAAATCAATCGGCGATATTGACGTGATTGAGCTAAACGAGGCCTTTGCCAGCCAGGGCCTCGCCGTGTTGCGCCAGCTCGGACTCGCCGATGATGCCGCCCACGTCAATCCCAATGGCGGCGCGATTGCTCTGGGCCATCCCCTCGGTATGTCTGGCGCGCGACTAGCGCTGACGGCAAACGAGGAACTGCATGAAAAGGGCGGAAAATTGGCCGTTTGCACCATGTGCATTGGCGTCGGCCAGGGCATTGCCGCCCTGCTAGAAAGGGTTTAATGATTCATCTGGTAGATCAGAAAATTTGGCATCTACTGAGTGATAACTGTAATTATTATTAAATTTAATAGCGTTCCGTACGCTCATATATTTATAGCAGCGACAAAGCGAATCATTGGACGCCATTGGTGCCGCTGGAGAATTGACGTTCTCGGCCCAGGTTACTAGGCTTGCATTCCCGGGCCGTGATGTTGGCCCGACGTCTTGGAGGAATGCGTCAATGAACACTACATCGGAATTGTCGACGTCGACCATGACGGTAACGCCTCTGAACGACGCGCTGGGCGCTGAGATGAAAGGGATCGACATTTCCGATTCCCCCGATGATGCCATGATCGCGATGATCAACCAGGCGCTTCTGGATAATTTGGTGGTAGTGATACGCGACCAAAGCCTTTCGCCGACAGCACAGATAGCCTTTGCCAAGCGCTGGGGAGATCTAGTACGGCGTATCGCTACAGACTTTCTGCATCCCGAACATCCTGACGTTTTGGTGCTGTCCAACCGCAAAGTGGACGGGCAGTACGAAGGCGCAACCCAAGCCTATGCTGGTTTTACCTGGCACCAGGACCTGACTTATGCCGAGCGGCCTTCCATGGGTTCTATGCTGCATGCACTTGAAGTGCCTGAAGAAGGAGGGGACACCGCTTGGGCCAATATGTATACCGCTTATAAAACCCTACCTACCGATATCCGCGCCAAAATTGAAGGCCTCAAAGCCCTTCATATACGCGACAGACGCAGAAACCCTCGGGCGGGAATTAGCGATTTAGAAAAGGGGGAATTCAGCCACGATATTGATAAGTATTTTGATATTCCAGCGCCGGATTCGGTCCACCCCATGGTGCGCACCCATCCCGAGACTGGGCGCAAATCATTGTTCGTCTCGCCGCGTTTTACCGTCGCCATTGAGGGCATGGATGACAAGGAAGCGCAGCCGCTTTTGGATATTTTATTCGAACATCAAAAACGGCCGGAATTCATTTATCGCCACAAATGGCGGTTGGGGGACCTGGTGTTTTGGGATAACCGCTGCACAATCCACTTGGCCTGCGGCGGTATCGTGCCGCCCGGAATCCGCCATTTGCACCGCACGTCGATTGCTGGCGACGTACCGTTTTAGGAGATAATCCGATCAGTTTAAATACCACCGCATCACCTTCGACTAGCGCTCCTCATCCTGGGCGGACGATCGACCAGTCAAAGGAAAATAAACAAAAGTTCAGGACGAGGGCGAAAATGTCAGGCCGCGTCGGACTTGGTGCCCAGTAGTTTATCAACAGCATCTTCCACCACGGTACCCTTGAAGTAATCTGGATTCAGCCGAGTTGTGAAGCGGGCTGGATTGGTGAAGACGAAATCGCGGAAGTCATGCTCTGTCATGAGGCCTTTATCAGTTTGCTCATGGGCTTCCGCCAGCACATCGCCGAAATCAACCACGTCCCAGTGCCCTAGGTCGGAAGAGAACATGGCCTTGAGTTTAGCCCCATACTTATTGGCTTTGGTGTTGAAGGCTGTGTAGTTCATGGCGTCGTCTGCTTCGCAACCAAAGTAAAAGTTATCGACAAAGAGGTCACGGATGTCCTCGCCGCTTTTAGCGTCGAGGGCGCTCCAGTCGTCGATGAAATCTGGGTTTACACCGGGGCTGGTGCGGCCATCGTTGGTGAAGGCGTCTTTGTTCTCCATGAAGCGTTCGGGTGTCAGATATTCATTACCGAAATCCCTGTAGAGTTGCTCTGTCAACTCGACGTCGAACTTGGCTGGGTCGTGGTTTTCGAGCAGCGCGTCTACGTTGCGTTTCTCAAAAAAATCAATGAGATCGTTGTACAACGACACCGCCCACCAAACGCCGCCTTCCAGGAAGCCAATGTTGAGCTCTGGGAATTTTTTCGTCACGCCGGACAGAAATAGTGCACGCGTGGCGGCGTGGGCGAAAGTCGCGAAGACGCCGATGCGGTTGTAAACGTAGTTAGTGGTAGATGCATGGGTCCCGGAATAGTTGATGCTATGGCCAGCGGGGACGACCTTAAGCTCCACGCATTTGGCCCAGAAAGGGTCATAATCATAGGGACTGTTCATCGCCAGGGGTGAATAGCTCCGCGTGGCGTCAGCGTATTGCGGGGCCTCTGCGCTTACTCTTGGGTCGGGGCGCAGCACCTCGTTGGCGCTCATGATCGCCTTGAGGCCAAGTTCATTTACGACGAATTCGAGCTCCTTGATGGCTTCTTCGGGAGTATGCATGGGAATTACCGCTGCCGGTGTCATGCGATCACCCACGTGCTTGAACATGTCGGCATACATCATATTGAGCGCCCGGCATGATGCCTGGCGCATTTCGTCGTCGGGCATAACCTGGCAGCGAAAGCCATAGGTGGGATAGAGAGTCGCGAAGTCCACGCCAGCTTCGTCCAGGCGCTGGGCATAGAGCCGGGGTAGCATGGTGGTGACGCGGTCGATGGTGAGGTTGCCCGAATGGCTCCCCCAGAAGAGCGACTTGGCGCTGCCGGGCCGGGCAATGGCAACGGCCTTATTGAATCGTTCGACGATTTGCGGTCCGCCCACCTGTTTCAAAAAATCGGGCAGGACGAAGCGGGATTCAATAATATGTCCATCGACGTCGATGACAGGGTGATTGAGGCTTTTGTGCAGCTTCGATGAGTCCGTTGTTCGCTTGGTGTAACTGCTCATGATGTCCCCCTCCCGTGATTCCTCAGGAATCCTGCAATATAATTTTCCTGGAATAAAATTCACTGAAAGAGTAGCTCATTTTAGATCAGTCAGACACCTATTGTGACGAGGTCCAGATTTCCATCCGCCACTGGCGGGTGCCAGGATTAGATTCCCGAGATTTACTGAGAAAGGCGGAAGAGGTCGAAGATGGCGTTTTGACTAGCCGTGCCCTCTATCCGCTGTTGAGGTCAGAGAAGGTCTTGCCCTCGGCCACCAGACGTTCGAGAAGCGGAGCCGGGGCCCAATAAAATTCGTCTTGCGTTGCGTATTCGCGGATATTTGAGAGCACCTTATCCAAGCCGATGATATCGCCGGTGCACATGGGTCCGCCGCGCCAGCGCGGGAAGCCGTAACCCATGATCTCAACCATATCCACATCAAGCGGGCGCGCGGCGATGCCTCCCTCGACGATCTTGGCTCCTTCATTGATCATGGCGTAAAGGATACGGTTCTGGATCTCTTCAGCAGTGAAGGAGCGCCGGGCAATCCCTTTTTTTGTTGATTCTTCCAGGATAATTGATTCCACATCGGGATTGGGGTTGGGTTTGCCGTCCTCATAGATATACCAGCCGCGCCCGGACTTCTGGCCGAGCCAGCCGGCCTCGCAGAGTCGGTCGGCAATGGCAACGTAGCGTTCCCGTGGATCTCGGTCCGGCGCCTGGCGCTTGCGCATGGCCCAGCTGATGTCCAAGCCTGACATGTCCATAACCCGGAACGGCCCCATAGGCATACCGAAGGATTCCATGGCGGCATCCACCTCCCAGGGCAGAGCGCCGTCCTCGATCATGGCATCGGCTTGTTTGCGGAAGTTGGCGAGGATACGATTTCCGATGAAGCCGTCACAAACCCCTGACAGAACGCCGATTTTTCCGAGCTTACGCGCCACCGCGAAGCCGGTGGCAATGACGCCATCGTTCGTAGCGGCGCCACGGACGATCTCGAGTAAGCGCATAATTTGGGCTGGCGCGAAGAAATGCAGGCCGATGACGTCGCCGGGCCGCGCTGTGGCTTGGGCGATTTCATCCACATCCAGGTAAGACGTGTTGGTGGCGAGCACGGCGCCGGGCTTGGCGCTGGCGTCGAGCTTGGCGAACACGTCCTTCTTAACTGCCATGTCCTCAAACACGGCCTCGATGATCAGGTCCGCCCCGGCAAGTTCGCCAAATTCTACCGCGCCGGTGAGTTTGCCGAGCAGTTCAGCCTTGTCCTTAGCGCTCATGCGCCCGCGGCTGACATAACCTTCGAGGTTTTTCTCCACATTACCCCAGCCGCGGGCCAGCGCTTCGGCATCGGCCTCCACCATGGTTACGGGAAAGCCTGCACGCAAAGCGGCTACGGCGATACCCGCGCCCATGGTGCCGCCACCGATAACGCCCATGGCAGCGATCTCCCGTGGCTTGGCATCTTCAAGTTTGGGGATCTTTGCGACAGCGCGTTCGGCGAAGAAGGCATGACGCAGCGCCTTGGCCTGGTCGGAGCCGCGCAGTTCAACGAAAATCTCGCGTTCGCGCTTAACCCCCTCGGCGAATGGCAACCTCGCCGCCTCGAGCGCCTCTAACGCCCGCAGTGGGCTGTCCTGACCCCGGGCGCGGCGCACGACATCGGCCCGGGCAGTTTCGAAATGGTCGTCGAAGTCCGGTGCAGGCATATCTATGGAGGAAAGTCGAGGGAGGGCCATGCCGATCCGCGCGCGAACGAATTCCAGCGCCACTGCTTTCAGTTCGCCTTCGGCGATGGCATCGACCAGGCCCATTTCAGCCGCTTCCGCCGCGCCCGCTTGGCGTCCTGTGGATATAAGGTCGAGAGCGCTTTCGAATCCTATTAGTCGCGGCAGGCGCTGAGTGCCGCCGGCGCCGGGAATGATGCCCAGGTTTACCTCCGGCAGACCGAGTTTGGCGCCCGGGTCGGCGACACGATAATGGCAGCCCAGCGCGATCTCCATCCCGCCGCCTAGTGCCACCCCGTGAATTGCTGCTACCACCGGTTTGTCAGAGGATTCGATGGCGGTGATTGCTTCGGGCAAGGAGGGAGGAAGTGGTGGTTTGCCGAATTCGCGGACATCGGCGCCGGCGATAAATAGACGGCCCGCACCAAAGATGATCGCGGCAGTGATCCTATCGTTGCCGTTGACTTCGGCCATGGCGTCGATCAATCCTTGGCGGATCGCCTGTGAGATGGCGTTGACCGGCGGATTATCCACAGTGACAATGGCGATGCTGTCTTCTACCGCGACTGTCACCGCCGCGTTTGTTGTGTTTGTCATGTCCTTGATCGGCCTCTGGTTCGGCTCTTCCCCGTAAACCGGCAGTCGCGCCGGGGTCCATACATATCCATTATCCCATTCATATCCAAGGGGGGGGGAGATATGCAAGGGAGATGCTTCACGGGCGGAGTTCGAGGGTTATAATTGGACGGTAATTCGTCACAGCGTTCACGGAGGAAGAGAAGGAATGAGCCAGGCAAAGTTGGAAGACCTGATGGGTGAAATCGCCACTGCCATAGGCGATAGGCCGCTTGACGGCGCGTTGGCCGCCTTCCTCAAAGAGGCCTTCGCCGAAGACGGGGAGACCTTCATGGCGGTTGAGGCACTATGCCACTCGGGCGAGGAGGAAGGCTGGGTCTGTGAACGCGAAATGGGAGGTATCAAGTTCGGTAGAGTCATCAAGCCGGGGGGTGTTGCGGGAAAGTTCAGCATCGATGTGGTGCGGATGAGGGATATCAAGGGTCCCCATCATATCCATCCCACCGGCGAGATCGGCATGATTATACCGATCGCCGGCGATCCCAGGTTTGATGGAATGGGGCGGGGTTGGTACGTGGCTCCACCGGGCTCGGACCATTGGCCGACAGTGGAGGGGGGCGACGCCTATGTGCTCTACCTCTTGCCCGATGGCGCCATCGATTTCACGGGCAAATAGGGCAACTTTATAATTCTATTGAGAAGATATCCGTTGCCATTATTCCTTGTCGGGGGAGCGACTTCAAAAGGGTAGCAAGGCTGATTGACTTCAGGGTGGCGACGGCGAATTCGTCGACCTCGGTCAGCACCCGGCCGAGGGCTTGGGCGATTTCGGTCTCACCAGCAGGGCCAGGCATCACGCTCGCGTCTGTAACGATGTCACCGAACAGGTCGATCACATCGTAGAGCGAGGTACGCTTGGCGTTACCACAGAACCGGTAGCCACCGCCGACACCGCGCACCGCTTCCACCAATCCAGCACGGCCCAGTTCACGCAGGACTTTGGCCAGATGATTGACGGAAATACCGTAAGCTTCGGCAATCTCCGCGGCTGATATTTGTCGCCCGGGATCGCGGGCCAACTCCAATACGGAAAAGAGCGCGAATAGGGTCGCTTTCGTCAGGTTCATCGGTCCTCACGTTCTTTGCTGGATGGTGAGTTTGGAACTTCGTCGGAAAAATTTGTTTCCAGTTGGATGAAGGCGCCGCCCATCATGCCCTGGCTGCGGAAGAAGGCCATATTGAGTGCATCGTCACGGGCCAGCATGGTGCGCACGGTCTTGAGTCCGGCCGCGCGCATGCGCGCGACGATAGCTTCGAAAAGGCAGCCACCGATGCCGCTGAGGCGCCAGTCAGGTGCGACTCCGATGGCGAAGACCCAGCCGCAGGGAGGGGAGCCGAATTCCCAGGCCCTCTGTTCACCAAGGATGAATCCTGTGACCTGGCTTTCAATTTCAGCAACCAGGAACCAACGGTCGTTACGGCTGCCATAGCGTTCGAAGGCTTGGCGCCAATATTCATGTTTTGTGATGCTGGTTATGCGAGCGTCTATTCGTTTGACCTCTGCCATGTCTTGTGCCCTGGCATCGCGGATTTGTGGCTTAGTTTGAGTCGGGTTGGCGACTGCTTGTTTGATGGATTGTTGTCCAGGCATCGCGGCGGCTCGGTTGGGGGCGCGGTGCGCACACCTTTGGGGCGTTGATACTTGACAGCATGGAGGGGTCTGGAGTATTTGTAAATAGGTATTTATGTACGTATTTACGTATTTAATGAGAGGGTGAAGATAACACATTCAAATAGTGTCATTATTTTGGATTTTTAGCGATTTACGGAAATCCAGGGACTCGACGCAAGGCGCCGAATAAACTCTTAGAATACGTACATGGGGACCATGGAAAACAATGCATTCAGGTGGAGACCCAATGATTGATTTCAGAACCCATCCCGACCGGTACAAGCATTGGAAGCTGAGTATCAACGGGCCAGTCGCGACCATTGCCATGGATGTCAGCGAAGATGGCGGGCTCAAGCCGGGTTATGACTTGAAGCTGAATTCTTACGATCTAGGCGTCGATATCGAGCTTTACGATGCCACTCAGCGGCTCCGGTTCGAGCATCCGGAAGTGGGTGCTGTGGTGTTGACCTCGGGCAAGGACAACATTTTCTGCGCTGGCGCTAATATCAGGATGCTCGGTCTGTCCGCCCACGCCGAGAAAGTGAACTTCTGCAAGTTCACCAACGAAACCCGCAACGGAATCGAGGATGCCAGCAAATTCTCCAGTCAGGCCTATCTCTGTGCCATCAACGGCACCGCTGCCGGTGGCGGCTACGAACTGGCCCTGGCCGCCGATCACATCATGCTGGTGGATGACGACGCCTCTACGGTTTCGCTGCCGGAGGTGCCGCTGTTGGCTGTGTTGCCGGGCACGGGTGGCCTCACGCGGGTGGTCGACAAGCGCAAGGTGCGCCGCGATCACGCCGATTTTTTCTGCACCCTCACCGAAGGTGTTAAGGGTGCCCGCGCCGTCAGCTGGAAGCTGGTCGACGAGGTTGTGCCCAAGTCGAAGATGGCCGATACCGTTACCCAGCGCGCCCAGGAGCTTGCAGCCAAGACCGACCGCCCAGCCGATGCCAAGGGGGTTGCCCTGACTGAATTGAACCGGGAGGCGAGTGAAGACGGTGTCGAATACGATCATGTCACTCTGAAATTCGACCGTGCCAGAAATGGCGTGAACATTACCGTACGGGCGCCGTCTGCCTCCGTACCTGCAAGCCTGGCCGATATACACGCCGCCGGCACCGCGTTCTGGCCGCTCGCATTGGCCCGCGAACTCGATGATGCGATCCTTCACCTGCGTACCAATGAACCGGCCTTGGGCATGTGGATCGTGCGCACTGAGGGCGATCCCGATCTGGTAGCTCAGGCCGACCAGGTGTTGGCGGATAACGCCGGCGACTGGTTCGTGCGGGAGGTAACCCTGTATCTGAAACGGGTTCTCAAACGCATCGATGTAACCTCGCGCAGTGTCATTACCCTGGTCGAGCCCGGCAGTTGCTTTACCGGTACGCTTGCCGAACTTCTGTTTACGGCGGACCGCAGCTTCATGCTCGATGGCGTGATGGAAGGCGACAACCGCCCTGCTACGGTACGCCTGACGGAAATGAACTTCGGCGGCTATCCCATGTGCAATGAACTCACCCGCCTGGAAACCCGTTTCCTTGACGATGAGGCGAGCATCGAAGCGGCACGTGCCCAGATCGGCGCTGATCTCGTGGCTTTGGAGGCAGAGGCGTTGGGGCTCGTGACCTTCGCACCCGACGATATCGATTGGGAAGATGAGGTGCGCATCGCCATTGAGGAGCGTGCGAGCCTGTCCCCCGATGCCTTGACTGGTATGGAGGCGAGCCTGCGTTTCGCCGGGCCGGAAACTTTGGAAACGAAAATCTTTGGACGCCTTACCGCGTGGCAAAACTGGATTTTCCAGCGGCCCAACGCGGTGGGTGATGAGGGCGCGTTGAAGCTGTTTGGCACAGGCAAGCGTGCGGCCTTTGACGAAAACCGCGTCTGACGGTTGGCGGTGATCCTCGAACAAATCTGAGAGAGGGAGAGACGAGATGGCGGGCATAGATTACGACGAAAGAATACCCAACAACGTGAATTTATCGGGCGACACCCGGCTCCAGCGTGCGCTGGAGGATTGGCAACCCAACTTCCTTCAATGGTGGAATGATCGCGGCCCAGCCGATAGTACGGACCTGGACATCTACCTGCGCACCGCCATCAGCGTCGAGCCTTCGGGCTGGGCTCATTTCGATCACGTCAAGATGGCCGACTACCGATGGGGCATCTTCCTGGCACCCGCTGAGGAAGGCCGCAAGATCAACTTTGGGGCACACAAGGACGAGCCCGCCTGGCAGGAGGTTCCCGGCGAATACCGCTCCGAATTGCGGCGCCTGATCGTTACTCAGGGCGACACCGAGCCTGCCTCAGTGGAGCAACAGCGCCGCCTCGGCCAGACTGCGCCGTCGCTTTATGACCTGCGCAACCTCTATCAAGTCAACGTCGAGGAAGGCCGCCACCTCTGGGCCATGGTCTATCTGCTTCAGGCTTATTTCGGCCGCGATGGCCGCGAAGAGGCGGAGGCATTGCTCCAGCGCAGTTCCGGTGATCCTGACAAGCCACGTATTCTGCAGGCTTTCAATGAAAATACCGACGACTGGCTCTCGTTTCACTTCTTCACCTATTTTCAGGATCGCGACGGCAAGTTCCAACTGGCAGCGCTTGCCGAATCGGGTTTCGATCCCCTATCGCGCAGCTGCCGATTCATGCTGACCGAAGAAGCCCACCACCTGTTCGTCGGAGAAAGCGGCATCACCCGCATCGTCCAGCGGTCATGTGAGATCATGAAGGAGAATAACCTCTACGATCCCTCCGATGTTCGCCAACACGGCGGTATCGACCTGCCGACCATCCAGAAGTGGCTTAACTTCCACTTCTCCATCTGCCTGGATCTTTTCGGCCAAGAACTGTCGACGAACGCGGCGACCTATTACACCATGGGTATCAAGGGCCGCTATGATGAGAACAAGATCGACGACGATCATGTGTTGGATGGTGCGACCTACAAGGTGCCTGAAATTCAGGGTGATAGGATAGTCGATGTAGATGAGCCGGCGCTCAATGCCATCAATCAGCGGCTGCGTGACGAATATTACACTGACAGCCAGCGCGGCGTGGACAATTGGAATAAGATGATCCGCGAACAGGGTATCGATTTCCAACTAGTCTTACCCAACAGGGCGTTCCACCGCAGTATCGGCCCCTTCGCCACCGTCAAGGCGACACCAGAGGGCAAGATCATCTCTGAATCTGAATGGGACCAGAAGCACGGCCAATGGCTACCGACGCCCGAGGATAGGGCCTTTGTCGAATCCCTCATGAAACGGGTCATCGAGCCCGGTAAGTTCGCCAATTACATCGCTCCGCCAGCGCGCGGCATCAACCGCCAGCCCATGGACTTTGAATACGTGAAGTTCCACTAAGCGTAGCCGATTTAAACCCCGCGATCGAGGCGCCGCCTCGGTAACCCGGCGACCCGGTGCGGTTTCCCTATTTGGCGCGCTGCCCTTCGACAGGCTCAGGATGAGGCACTTTGTTTAGTGTTGGCCTCACCCCTAATCCGAAGCCTGTCGAAGGATTTGCGGCGCGTACAAGTGGTTCAGATTTCAGGGTTCCGAGCTCGATATGAACATTTCCAATTCGGCAGGGGATCGAAAAGAAGCGCCAACGCGGCGTTGACTTGTGCGGACTCTGTTCCCACAATTAGTTCGCCCAGCGAACAATTGGACGGATTTCGTTATGGCCAGGACAGCGCGTCGCGCGGCGCCGGACGATAAGATCGAGTATGGCGTGTTGACGGGACTCGTCGGTTACGGCCTGCGCCGTGCCCAGGCCGTGGTGTTCAGCCATTTCCTCAATAGTGTGGGAAAATTAGGAATCTCACCCGGCCAATTCGGTGTCTTGGTCCTGATCAAGGAGAACACCGGCCTCAGCCAGTCCGCGTTGGCCAAGGCGCTGGGGATCGAGCGTTCAACCATGGTCGCGGTGATCGACAGATTGGAAGCCCAGGGTTGGGTTGCGCGGGTCACGTCGGAGACCGACCGGCGGTCCTACGCCTTGGCATTGACCTCGTCGGGGGCCAAGTTTCTTGCCCGTGTTACGCCTGAGGTGCGCGCCCATGAACGCCAAATCGCCGCCCGATTGAGCGCGCAAGAAAAGGCTTTGTTGATCGAGATGCTGGAACGTATAGCCGGGGATACGGAGGCTTCATAGGCTAGTCGCCCTGGTACAGCTTTCGGATCACCGAACGGGTCAGTTTGGCGACGACGCGGCGGCGGTAGCCCGGTGGGGTGAAGGTGCTGTTCATGGGCTGAATCTGCTTGCCCATGAGCTTGTCGAGAGTGTCCAACATGGCATCGTCCGGTGGGCCGCCGGTCAATCCGTCGGTTCCTCGGACGCTGAGCGGCATGGAATTGGTGCCGGTCAGGGCGATGCGCAACTCGGCGATGGCCTCACTATCACGCCTGAGAGCGACGGCGATGCCGGCGAGGGGAAAATCGATGGCGCTGCGCACTTGAGACTTGGCATAGCCGGTCCTGATGCCGTCGCCGAGTGCCGGAACACGCACTGCGGCGATTATTTCGTCGGGCCCGAGCGTCAGATAGTCCATGCCGTCATCGCGATAGATCTCCGTCAGCGGGACGATCCGCTCGCCAGCCGGTGCGGCGATTTCCACCTCGGCGCCGAGGACGATCAAGGCCGGCGCCAGGTCGCCCGAGAACGCGGCGAAGCAATGGTTGCCCTTGGGCGCGACATGGCACACGTCGCCCCGCGATTTGAGGCAGTAGTCGTTTGACCGCCGCCACCATTCGCTCTGGTTATAGAAAACGCAGCGCGTATCCAGGCACAGGTTGCCGCCCACCGTGCCGACCTGGCGATGGGTGTTGGCGGCTATGCCGCCCGCCGCCTCGACTAGGCCGGCATAGGCGGCGCGCACGCGGTCATCGCCGGACAGTTCGGCCAGGGTTACCGCCGCGCCGATCCTGAGGCCGCCGTCGAGGGCTTCGATCTTTCGTATTTCATCGATGCCGTTGAGGTCGATGACGGAGGGTGGGGCGACGATGCCGCGCCGGATATTGGGGATGAGATCGGTGCCACCGGCGAGAAAACGGGCGTCCGGTTCGGCGGCTTGAAGCGCCAGGGCCTCGGCCATGGTGGTTGGCCGGGCGGTGTTAAATTCGGGCATGAATTCCATCAGGCGACATCCCGGTCGCGGCGCGCGTCGCGTTCTTTTCGAACGATCGCCCCGACCACCCGGTCGGGGGTGATGGGGGTCTCGTTCAAGCGCAGGCCGATGGCATTGTTGACGGCATTGGCGATCGCCGGAATGACTGCGGCGAGCGCACCTTCGCTGGCTTCCTTGGCGCCGAAGGGGCCGTTGGGATCGATGCTCTCGATCAGTTTAACTTCGATGTCGGGTGATTCGACAATGGTCGGCACCCGATAATCTAACATATTAGGTCCATATGGCAAGCCATTGAAATATCGTATTTCTTCGCTCAATGCCTGCCCCAAGCCCATCCATACCGCGCCCTGGACCTGGCCCTCGCAGGCAAGCCTGTTCAAGGCATACCCGCAATCATGGGCGACCCAGATTTTCTCCATCGTGACCAGGCCGGTATCTTCGTCCACATCCACCTGGGCGGCGACGGCGGCATAGGAATAGGCCATGGAAGGTCCGACGCCGGCACCGCGATAGCGGCCGCCCTGGTGCGAGCGGGGAACCGTGAAGGTGCCCTTGACGGTGATGGAGCCCTCATCGGCCAGGGCTTCATCGACCACTTCCTTGAAAGACAGGCCCGGGTCCTGGCCACCCTTGACCCGGTAGACCTCGCCCAGGCATTCGATGTCTTCGGGTTTGGCGTCGAGTCTGCGCCCGGCCGCCGCGCAGAGCACGCCCTTGAGCCGTTCAGCCGCCTCGACGGCGGCGTTGCCGACCATGAAAGTGACTCGGGAGGAATAGGACCCATTGTCCTTGGGCGTGATCCGGCTGTCATTGGCGATCACCGAGACGCGGTCGAGATCGAGCTTGAGCACTTCGCCGACCAATTGGGCCAGCACGGTGTTCGATCCTTGGCCGATATCGGCGGCTCCGGTCAGGACCGTGACGCCGCAATCGAAATCGAGCTTGAGATTGACCACCGCGTGGGGCTCGCCGGTCCAGTGCACCGGCTTGGCAGCGCCACTGACATAATGGGAACAGGCCAGGCCAAGGCCTTTGCCCTTGGGCAGGTTGCCTTGCCGCTCAGCCCAGCCGGACGCATCCTCGACCCAGTCGAGGCATTCGGGCAAACCGTAGGATTCGACCATCAGATCGTTGATGGTCTTCATGGGCGGGATGAGCAGATTGCGGCGTCTGATCTCGAAGGGGTCGAGGTCGAGTTCCTCCGCCATTTGGTCGAGCAAAGATTCGAAGGCATAGCGGACATTGACCGTGCCATGGCCGCGCATGGCGCCACAGGGCGGCGTGTTGGTGTAGACGCGGTAGCCGTCGAACTTGACCGCCGGAATATCGTAAATCGCGTTGAGCAGGGCGCCGGAATACAGGATCGTCACAATTCCGTAGCCGCCATAGGCGCCGCCGGCCTGCATGGTTTCGCAGGCGCAGGCGGTCATGCGCCCATCCTTGGTCATGCCGATCCTCAGCTTGATCTGCGTGTTGGGGCGGCCGCGATGGGTGATGAAGGTTTCCTCGCGGCTTAGCTTCATCCGCACCTTGCCGCGCGCGGCGCGGGCCAGGATACAGGTGATGATCTCGAAATTCAGGGTCTCGCTGCGATGACCGAAGCCGCCGCCGACATGAGGTTTGATGACCCGCACGCGCGATGTGTCTAGCCCCAAGCACTGGGATGCGCGCAGATGCACGTAATAGGGAACCTGGGTGCAGGTATGCAGGGTCAAGCGGTCGCGTTCGGCGTCGTAGTCGGCGAGAGAGGCGTTGGGCTCCATCTGCACGTGGGTGACCTCACCGCATTCGAACACGTCTTCGCGGATGATCTCCGCCGCGGCGAATCCCGCTTCGACATCGCCGAACTCATGATGGACGTCGCGCTCCAGGTTGCCCGGCCGATCCTCATGCAGGTCCACGGTTCCTCCCGCGCGCGCTTTTTCGGGCTCGTAATATGCGGGAAGTTCCTCGACTTCCATTTCGATCAAGCCGAGCGCGGCCTCTGCTGTGGCCTCGTCGACGGCGGCGACGGCGGCGACCGGTTCACCGCGATAGCGCACGCGATCGCGCGCCATGGGGAATTCATTCTGGGCGATGGGCAAAACGCCGAACGGCACGTCGCAATCGGCGCCGGTCACGATGGCGATCACGCCGGGCAGGGCAAGTGCCTTGTCGACGTCGACCTTGATGATCCTGGCATGGCTATGGGGGCTACGGTAAATGCGGCCCACCAGGGCGTCGTGGTGGTCGAGATCGGCGGTGTATTCGGCCCGGCCGGAGACCTTTTCGATGCCGTCGATCAGCGGCACATGGGTGCCGATGGCACCGGCGCGGGTGGGCGTCACCGGTTGCTCGCTCATGGGTTCGGTTCCTCGGCCGCGTCGCGGACCGATTCGATGATTTTCACATAGCCGGTACAACGGCAGATGTTGCCGCTCAGGCCTTCGCGAATTTCGTCGTCATCAGGATTGGGGTTGGACCTCAGCAATCCTTCCGACGCCATGATCATGCCCGGCGTGCAATAGCCGCACTGAGAGCCGAGCTTTTCATGGAAGCCACGTTGAAGACGTGACATGCGCCCGTCTCTGATAGCACCCTCGATGGTCTCGATCCGGTGCCCAGCGACGGAATGGGCGAGGGAGATACACGACAGTCTTGGCCGGTCGTCCACAAGCACCGTGCAAGCGCCGCATTCGCCGCCGTCGCAGCCCATCTTGGTGCCCGTCAGCCCGGTGACCTCACGCAGGTAGTCGATCAGCAGCATGTTGTCGGCCACGGCATCGTCGCGCGCCCGGCCGTTTAAGACGAGGCTCAGTATGGATTTGGCCATGATCACCCGCGCCCTATGGTTCCAACGTGTGGTCATCTTTATATGTTCGGGTCCCGAACAATTAATTAATATACACCGATTATGCCAAGGACACAACCGGTCATCGCCGGCTCGCTGGTAGGGGGCGTGAGACCGCGCCGAATACCTTGTGAGCCCTTGATTCTGGGTACATCACGGCGGTGCGGGGAGGGGCACGGGAAGGCCAATTGAAGGGCGCTCATGGCCGTGATAGCTTGCCTTCCATCATGAGTGACAGTGAAAATTATCGGCCGATCAGGGCGGTCATCGCGGCGCAGGCTTCGCGCATTCCCGACAAGACCTACGTTTATTCCATCGCCCAGGATAAAAGCCTGACCTATGGCGAGTTGTTTCAGCTCGGAAACCGGATGGCGGGGTATTTCCGCGCGCGCGGCATCGGGGCCAACGACCGGGTTCTGCTTCTGTCGGAAAATTCGGTGGAGTCCATGGCGATCTTCCTCGGGGTGCAGCGCCATGGTGCCACCATCGCCACCGCCAATGTCGAAATGAACCGCGCCCATATCGCCGAGATCATCGAGGCGGTCGCACCGAAACTCGTATTGGTCCAGGAAGGGCTTGGGCTCGAAGGCCTGGGTGAGCAATCAGGCGGGGCCGAATGGATGACAATCGGCGAATGGAACGCCGAGGGAAATTTCACCGGCTTCTTCGGCGCCATCGCGGAGTATCCCGGTGATGAAGAGCCGGCGGAAGTTTGCGCGCCCGAAGACATCGCCGTGATCTTCTATACCTCGGGGACCGAGGCAAAACCCAAGGGGGTCCTGCAATCCCATTTGAGCGTCTGGGCCAATTTCGACGGCATCGCCGATTGCGTGGAACTTGGCGCTGACGACCGCATGCTCGAATGCCGGTCCTATACCTGGCTGTCGGCGCAAAACATGACCCTCGGCGCTCCCCTGGTCGCCGGGGCCACGGTCTACATGGCCAAGAAGTTCTCGCGCAGCCGCTATTTTGATTGGGTCAAGGACTACCGCATCACCGTGGCCATCGCCGTCCCCACCATCTTGAACATTTTGATGAGCGAGCCGGTCGATATTCACGGCGATGACTTGCCTGATTTGCGCTTCCTGATGACTAGTTCGGCGCCGATGCTGCCGGAACAGTGGCGCACCTTCGAAGAGAACTACGGCATGCTTGTCTGCCAATCCTACGGCTGCAGCGAAGCCGGCCTGATGTGCAGCCATCGGGGGTCGAAGCGTAAGATCGGGACCGTCGGGCCGCCCTTGAAGCATCAGACCCTCAGGCTCCTGGATACCGAAGGGAACGAGGTCCCCGTGGGCCAGCCCGGTGAAATCACGATTTCCGGCTCGCAATTGAACCATGGCTACCTGCGGGCCGACGGAAGCATTGAGAAACTGCCCCAATTGGGCCACCGCACCGGCGATCTCGGGGTGATGGATGCCGACGGCCACGTCTCCGTAGTCGGCCGGCTCAAGGACCTGATTATCCGTGGCGGCGTCAACATTTCGCCGGTTGAAATCGACAATATCCTCAGCCGCCACCCGGAAATCGTCGAGGGCGCGACCGTGGGCGTGCCCGACAAGATCTACGGCGATGAGGTGGTCGCCTTTGTCGTTCCCCGGTCGGGCAGCGGCCTTTCGAGCGAGGACGTCATCGCCCATTGCGGGCAGTTCCTGGCACCGTTCAAGACGCCAAAGGATGTCCGCTTCGTCGAGGAACTGCCCAGGAACGACCGCGGCAAGCTCGACCGTGAGGCCCTGGCGGCCTCATGGCAGGGGCAGGGCCCCTGACCCCCGTCAGACTGTCAGCCCTCCCTGCCGGTCATGGCGGTGCGGAAGCGGCGCGACACATACGTACCGTCGCGCGACACGTCGAGCCTGGGCCCAGTCACGGTCTTCACCTTGACCACCGCGAAATATGGGCCGGGGCGGTCATGGATGTCGGCCATGGCGGCCTCAAGGCCGGAGCTGTCGGTGATCAGCGCGGTGCTGGCAAAGCCCGACGCGGCCGCGATAGCGACCAAATCGACGCCGGCCGCCGTATGGGTGAGCTGGTTGCCAGTAGCGCCAAAAGCCTGGTTGTCGAGCACCACGATGGCGAGGTTTTTAGGCTTTTCAACGCCGATGGTCAGTAGGCTGCCGATGCCGGCCAGCAATTCGCCGTCGCCAGTGATCACCAGGACACGGCGCCTGGGCTGGGCCAGCGCCACGCCGAGCGCGACCATGGAAGCGCCGCCCATGATGCCGGCCAGATACATATTGCGCGCATCATCGCCGCACGACGCAACGTCATGCACGGCGTTGCCGATGCCGGTTACCACCGCCGCGTCACCGCGCTGGCTCAGAATGCTTGTGATCACATCGCGGCGCTTCAGTGTGATTGCCGCCGGTTTGGTTTTCCGCGCCGCCATCAGCCCCGCTCCCCGTTCTTGGTGATCCGCTGCGACACAATTACCGCGATCGCGCGATTGGCGTCATAGGCCAGCCGCGCGGCTGCCTCAACCGTCTCGGCTACCTCATCGGCGCGATCGACCGGTTGGACGATGACCTTGGCGGCCTCAAGCGCCGCCGTCGTTGCCTGACCCATCGGCACCTGCCATGGGAAGGCCTCGCCCCACTGGCCGCGCATCGACACAATGGCGAGCAGCGGGATGCGGCATTCCTGCATTATCGACAGCATGTTGATGCAGTTGCCGATACCGCCCGACTGGGTCAGAAACACGCCGCGCTGGCCGCCGAGCCAGGCGCCGGCCATCTGGGCGATGCCCTCTTCCTCCGTGGTCAGCACCACCGAGCGCATTTTATTATCGGCGTTGCAGAGATCGATCAGTCCCGCCAGCCCGCCATCGGGCACATAGGCCACCTGGCGCACATCCGCTCTTTTCAGAACGGCGTATACGTCATGCGACCAATGCCGCGCCTTTGCTTTCGCCTTCGCCATGGTCATTCGTCCCTCGTCAAGCCGCCGATAACCGTGTGGAGCCACTCCAAGACAACTTATTAGGCGAATTCGGGCCTTGAGGCCACCTCGATTGCCGCCTTTTTGTAAGTAGCCGTATGTCATCTTTGGGTCATAAGTGGACATAAAGATTGATACCGGCTACGCCTTCTCTTAAACCCCATTCGGACCAACACGAAAACTGGACCTGCTGATGGGGGTAGGTCATGTATATTACGGGATTCATGCATTTAATTTACACCCCGTATCAGGTTGTTGAAGAGATAAGACGTCATCCCCAAATCGACAGGCGGGCGAATGAGCCGAAGTGATGATCCTGAAAAGAACGACGCCGAGGCTCTGGAAGCAGAGGAGCCAACGCCTATGGGGCCGCCGCCCGGTCATACGCTGGAAGACCATTCCATGGGGGACGTGTTCTTCCACGAGCATGGCCCCAATGCGGACCATGACCATGACGACGATTATGACGACGGTCCTCTTGAGGAGAATCCCCTTTGGGTCGCGGATAACGTTCGTTTGACTAGCGTCGGTATCGATATCGGCTCCTCGGGGACCCAGGTGATCTTTTCGCGGCTTCATCTGCGCCGGATGGCGGAGGACATGTCGAGCCGCTACTTCGTGGTCAATCGCGAGACCCTGTTCCAATCGCCGGTTTTCCTGACGCCCTACGAGAGCGAAACCCGAATTTCCGACGAGGAGCTGGGCCGAATCCTCGATCAGGCCTATGAGGCGGCCGGCCTCGGCCCGGATGATATCGACGCTGGCGCCGTGATTTTGACCGGCGAGGCATTGCGCAGGGAAAACTCGCAGGCCATAGCGGCGACGGTGTCTGACCGCGGCGGTGATTTTGTCTGTGCCACTGCCGGCCACCACATGGAAAGCATGCTGGCGGCGTTTGGTTCCGGCGCTGCCAAGGTTTCGCTGGAGAATGAACAGTGCATCCTTAATGTCGACATTGGTGGCGGTACAGCAAAACTGGCTGTCGTCGAAGAGGGACAGGTTAAATTAACCGCGGCCATTCATATCGGCGGTCGCCTGCAGGTCGTGGACGAGAGTGGAGTGACTGTCCGGCTGGATCCGGCCGGTCGCACCCACGCCGCCCGCGCTGGCTTCGAGTGGGCGATCGGCGACAAGGTGGCGATGGAAGACCTTGATAAGGTCGCGGATGTTATGGCGGCGACCCTCATTGACGCACTGGTTAAACGTCCGATACCACAAGACATCGAGAACCTCTATCTGACCGACCCAATCGTCGACTTGGGGCGAATTGACGGGGTCATGTTCTCCGGTGGCGTGGCGGAGTATGTGTATAAGCGCGAAGACCGAGATTTCGGCGACCTGGGGCTGCGGCTGGGACACGCCATCGCGCGCCGGCTGGAAGCGGGAGGTTTGCCATGGCCGATGCTGCCGGCCGGTGAATGTATCCGTGCCACCGCCCTGGGCGCATCGGAATATTCCGTACAGTTGTCGGGAAACACGTGTTTCATCTCCGATCATGGTGCGCTGCTGCCGCGTCGGAATTTGCAGGTCATCCAGCCTCCTTACGAATGCCCGGAGGTGATTGTGGCCGAGGAGGTGGCAAGTGCCATCAAAGCCCATCGCCGGGCCTTCGAGGTGGATGGCGACGAGCGCGAAACAGCACTGTCGTTTCACTGGCGGGGTGGCCCGGACTACGAGCGCATGCACGCGTTTGCAGCCGGCGTGGTACTCGGCCTCGATGATATGATTGCGGCCGGCAAGCCACTGTTCATCGTGCTTGATGGCGATATCGCCCAATCGTTAGGGCATCTCCTCAAAGACGAACTGGAGGTGCCTGTTGACGTGCTGGTGATCGACGGGGTGGTACTTTGGGATTTCGACTATATCGATCTGGGTAAGATT
>Ga0315336_1002627_pt1 | contig 26764 bp, 24 predicted proteins | sample ASW5metaG_FD_204512 | JGI IMG/M metagenome (GOLD analysis project Ga0315336, IMG submission 204512) | Ammonia-oxidizing marine archaeal communities from Monterey Bay, California, United States - ASW #5 | ecosystem: Environmental > Aquatic > Marine > Intertidal zone | place: USA: California... | reverse complement strand
TCAGCATGGAGGATCACGAATCTGCATTCAAGCGTTGACGGTGCCTGTACGCGTGGCACGGCGCCTTCGGCCCGTGTCGGAGCAAGGCCTGGCGAAGGAGAGACCCAAAAAGGAGCCTGCGCATTACGTGGCCCTGCTCCTAATCTTCTATTTGTGCTGGCACGGGGCTCCGTTACACGGGTCGCATACCCGTGCTACGTAGTGTTTTCGACAAAGTCGAAGGGAAGAAACTCTCTACCTTCGATCTTCAACGATTAGGAATTCCCCAAATTCTTATTGTCGCTTTCGTCCTTCACGGTGTATCCGCTATCCTGTCGGTCGTGATTGACCTTATTCTTTTCCACGTAGAGGTTATGAACATCCTCCGCGGACATTCCCATGACCTGCGCGAGGGAGATCAGGAAGTGAAACAGGTCTACGATCTCGACCCGGGCATTCTGCTGATCGAAAGTCTGGTACTTGGCCCACCACTTCCAGGGCACGCTATCCGTCAGTTCCGCGATTTCCTGGGTCATTGCACGGCAATAATTCAGGGTCCACGTGATTTGGTCATCCTCGGTCATTTTGGGCGTATCCACGCCAATCCGGAGGTTCAGCTCCTCCTGCCGATCCCACAGGTCCTTCAACATATCCTTTTCTGTCATCCCAATCCTCTGTACAAAGCCCGCTATTTTCGAAATGGGTGTTCACCCTAGGATATTGGGATAGAGTAAGTACAGACAGATACGAGGCAATCAATGGAGAAAGTAGTTATTATCGGTACGGGGGCCGCTGGACTGACCGCGGCTATTTACGCTGCGCGCGCCGACCTGGATCCGCTTGTCATCGAGGGGCTGGAACCCGGCGGGCAGCTTACGACCACGACTGATGTCGAAAACTTTCCCGGTTTTCGGGAAGGAATCATGGGGCCGGACCTGATGACCGAGATGAAAGCGCAGGCGGAGCGTTTCGAGACCCGTTTCGTCATGGACCAGGTGGTCAGCACGGATTTCGGCAATCGGCCCTTCAAACTCGTCCTGGAGAGCGGGGACGAAATTGAGTCCGAATCAGTGATCGTCTGCACCGGGGCCAGCGCAAAATATATCGGGTTGGAATCCGAGCAGGCACTGATCGGTCACGGGGTGACGTCCTGCGCTACCTGTGACGGAGCTTTCTATCGGGATGTTCCGGTGGCAGTGGTCGGCGGCGGAGACACTGCGATGGAGGAATCTCAATTTCTGACGCGGTTTGCGTCGAAGGTTTTTCTCATTCACCGGCGCGACGAATTTCGCGCTTCCAAGATCATGGCCGAGCGGACATTAGCCCACGAAAAAATCGAAGTCGTCTGGAATACGGTGGTCACGGATGTAAAGGGAGTCGAAGAGAACAAGGTGACCGGACTCGCCCTGAATAATGTTCAGACCAACAATGAAAGCACTCTCGATGTGGAAGCATTGTTCGTGGCAATCGGGCACCGCCCGAATACCGACGCATTCAACGGCCAACTCGAGATGGATGAGAACGGCTACCTGGTAGCGAAAGACACGCGGACCAATATTCCTGGTGTATTCGCCGCGGGCGATGTACAGGATTCGGTCTACCGGCAGGCCATCACCGCCGCGGGCTCGGGCTGCATGGCGGCACTGGAGGCAGAGCGGTTTCTTGCGCATGGTTGAAGAAACGTCAGCTCGGTCCGCGCCAAAAGACGGCGATTGGGCGACCTACTGGCGGCTTCTGGGTTACGCGCGCCCGTATTGGAAGCGGCTTCTGGCGGGCGTCCTTTTTGGTGCACTCTTTGGCGGATCTACTTTCTTCGCGTTGCTCACCGTGTGGCTCGGGCTGGAACAGAGTCCGATCGGCGGGGAGAAAACTCCCATTTCATCTAGTGGGAATTTTCTTGAAAACTTCGTCGAATCGTTCGTATCCGACCTTGGAAACCCGGAGCAGACGACTCTGTTTTTCGCGCTGGGTATTTTCGTGTTGGTTTTCGTATTCGTAACCTTGAGGGGAATCGGTTTCTTCTTGAGCAAGTATCTTGTCGAGTGGGTGGGGCAGCGCATTGTCATGGATATTCGCAATGACCTGTTCGGTCACATTCAGAATCTGTCCGTGGCCCAGATCGGATCAAGCCGCACCGGCGAACTGATGTCCCGTACCGCAAACGACACCCAGATGGTTGAGCACGGTGTATCAACGGTGCTTGGAGACGTTGCGAACCAACCTTTTGTCCTCCTCGCCGGAATTGCAGTTCTGGTGCAGATCGACTATCGGCTGGCAATCGTAAGCCTGCTTCTTTTCCCGATCTGTATTGTTCCGGTGATCGTCTTCGGGCGGAAGGTTCGGAAGTTCGCTAAACAGGGTCAAGCCAGGCTGGGTAGCCTCGCCTCCGTACAGCAGGAAGCCATCGCGGGCAGCCGCATTGTGAAAGCGTTCGGCATGGAGAAGCAGGAACAGAAGAGATTCAACCACACCGCGGAAGGTGTGTTCAAGAATCAGGTGCGGGTCCTTCGGTCCCGAGCTGCCATCACGCCGCTAATTGAATTGGTCTCTATTGTTACTGGATTTGCCCTTATTACCTATACCCGCTTGGCGGACATGTCCATTGATGATCTGCTTATTTTCTTGGGAGTATTGATCATTATCTACGACCCCATCAAGCGGCTGAGCCGTCTTCACCTCGGTGTGCAGCAGGCATCCGCGGCGGCGGACCGGATTTTCGAGATTCTGAATGTTGAAGCCGGCGTTCAGGACTGGCCAGGCGCCAAGCCCCTTGCGGGAGAATTGGAGAAAGTTCGCTTCGAGGATGTACGCTTCCGATACGAAGAAGATTGGGTACTCCAGGGAGTTGACTTACGCGTGAATGCCGGAGAAGTTGTCGCGATTGTTGGCGGATCGGGCGCGGGAAAGACAACATTGGTCAGCTTGCTGCCGCGCTTCTTTGACCCGTCGAAAGGCTCCGTTTCTATCAATGGTCGTAACATTCGCGACTACACGCTCGCTTCGTTGCGCTCGCACATCGGCCTGGTCACACAGGAGACGTTTCTCTTCAACCGGACCATTGCGGAGAATATTGCCTACGGTCAGGAGTCAGCTTCCCAGTCGGACATTGAGGATGCGGCGCGACGAGCCTACGCGCATGACTTTATTTTGGAGGAAGGCGGATATGATACCGTGATCGGCGAACGCGGCGAACGGTTATCCGGGGGGCAAAGGCAGCGGCTCGCTATCGCGCGTGCCCTGTTGAGAAACCCGCCGATCCTGATTCTCGATGAGGCAACGAGTTCTCTCGACACCGAGGCGGAGCGATACGTTCAGGCCGCTTTAAACGAGTTAATGGAAGGTCGTACCGTGTTTGCGATCGCTCACCGGTTGTCCACGATTCGGAACGCGGACCGGATCCTGGTGCTGCAGGACGGATCAATCATTGAAGAGGGTCCCCACAAGGACCTCATCGAAAAGGCCGGCGCCTACAAGTACTACTACGATCTGCAGTTCGCGCACGCCGCAGACTGAGAGAACGAGCGGCTTGACCATTCGATGGAGTCTTGAGCCTCGAAGCCCTGGCCCGAGCGGTGCCAGGGGAGGGCCATGAAACAGCGAACGAGTGGTGTCGGCTCCCCTCATTCTCCCGCCACGATCTCGCCTTGCTTGGGGTCGGCCTTGATAGGCCAACCTGCATTCATCCGTACCTGGCTTTCAGAGTTTTGCCCGCTTTTGCGCTGCGAATCGCCAGGTCGAGAACGTGAATCGGGCGGCGCGCCCACTCCGCGGTGATGACGAGGGGAGCTTTTTTCGTGAGGAAATCCGCGATGTTCCGGTAGTACGCTTTCCAGTCGCCTTGCGGATTCCTTCCCGTGGTCCGCTGAACGCCCGTCCCCTTCGGCAGCACCTGTTCAAAAATCTCTCCGTTGAACAGATAGCTTCCCCGGGTGCCGGTGATTTCCAGCCAGTAAGGGGAAGCATTGGAGTCGAGCGATGTTACGTTCAAGGCCAGGTGTTGACCCGAACTGAAGCGAACCAGGGCGAAGGCATCGTCCTCGTTGGCATCCGCTCCCCAGGGCGACGTTGCCGCCCACGCGCCATGATGCGCAAATCCCGACACTTCCGAGATCTCCCCATCGAGAATCTGCAACGCGTATTCCACGAAATGCGCTCCGAAATCATACAGGATGCCTCCCGAGATGGACCGCGATCCCCGCCAGGTATCTGTAGGTTTCCCATGCCTCCCGATGCTGGCGCAAATGCGCACCACCTCTCCGATGGTTCCCTTTTGAATTGTTTTCACCGCCTGCATTATGCAGCCGTCCCAGTGTCGATTGTGATAGGCGGAAAGGAGGCAGCGATTCCTCTTGGCGACCGCGATCATGCGGTCACACTCCGCCGTGGTCAGTGCCATCGGCTTTTCGGTGACTACGTGACGACCGGCATTGAGCGCCTGGACGGCAAGTTTTGCGTGGGTATAGTGGGGTGTGATGATGCTGACCAATCGAACATTGGACTTTCGATACATTTCGGCTGCGTTGCGATAGACTTCAATGCCCGGGAAATCCTTCCGCGCGACCTCGCGGCGCGCGGCATCGATCTCGGCGACCGCCGTCGGCACCATGCCCGCGGCCCGCGCCTGTTCGAGATGGGCCCTGGCCATATTGAATGCGCCGCCATATCCGACCACGCCTACCGATATTTTGTCCGCAGAGCTATATTTTCTCATGGTTTTCGTACGCGGAACTTTTCGAGGATATCATCCACGTAGTTCCGGGTCGTCGGATAGGTAATCGCGTTCAGGAAGTCGTCGCGCTTCTTTCCGCCTTCGCTGACCCAGGTGGCAACGGTGCTTCGGCCTGCATTGTATTCGGCAAGGGCAAAGGGGAGGGGGTCGCGACACTTCTCCCTTTCCCAGTGCTTGATGGCGCGTCCGAGATACCAGGCACCCACCGTGATGTTCGTTTTCGGATTCCAGAGCGAATCCTCGGGGATCGGCTCCAGGCCGTGTTCCCGGGCCCAGTCCTCCGCGGCTCCGGCCGTGATCTGCATCAGGCCGATTTCCCCCGCTTCACCCCGCACACCCGGGTCGAATCGGCTTTCCTTCCAGACAACGGCGGAGAGGAGGCGGGGGTGGACGGACTCGAGCTGCGCGGCTTCCAGGATCAACATTTCGATTTTTCGGGAATGCCGGACCTTCATGGAAAGACCGATGAAAGCCAGGATCACGAAACTGACCAGTGAAATGTAGGTTAGGCGAATGGCTACGGATTGTGGAATACGGGTCATCTGGAGTCTGGTCAACTACCCTGATCCTCCCCTCGGCGCAACTGTTTTTGCGCCATCCAATTCGCCACCGAGATACGTAGCACGGGTATGTGACCCGTGTAGCGAAGACTCAACCGGAGCCCGCGCAGGAAGGGACGAGTGCAGGGGTACGAACCAGCCTACGGCTATGCGACCCGTGTAGAGAAGACTCAACCGGAGCCCGCGCAGGAAGGGACGAGTGCCGAGTACGAACCAGCCTACGGCTACGCGACCCCTGTAGCGAAACCTCAACCGGAGCCGCAGAAACAAATTGCAGTCCTCCTCGCTCGCAGAGCCCACCGTCCGGCAGGCGGAGACAACCGTGCAACACACTTTTCGAAAATAGTTTTGCCCTTTCCCGACAAACCGAATATTGAAATGCGGATGTGCACGATTACATGGGTACGCGAAGACCGGCAGTACGATCTGTTCTGCAATCGGGACGAGCGCAAGACGAGAAAACGCGCAATTCCCCCTGCCGTGCACCGAACAAATGATGTCTCCTTTCTTGCTCCCATTGACGGCGATGCGGGCGGTACCTGGATCGCCGCCAATGAATCCGGACTGACACTCACGCTGCTCAACTACTATCATGCGTCGGTGGCCGTCGAACCGCCGGCGGTTCGTAGCCGGGGACTCCTGGTTGCGGACCTGGTCACTTGTACGGATTTGCAGGAAATCGAGGACGCCCTGCGGAACGTCGAACTTCAGCAATACAATCCATTCGTGCTAATCTCGTTTTCTGCATCGGACGATCCTCTCCGGAGCCGATGGGACGGGTCGATCCTTCTCCATGATCGGCTTTCCGATTCCGATCTGCCCCTGACAACCTCAGCCTTCGAGCCCGGCCGTGTCGCACAGGCAAGGCGGAAAACTTTTTCCGAGTACAGGGACCTCTGGGGCGGAATTTCTATCGATATGCTCAATGCGTACCACCGTAGCGTGGAGGACGAGGATTCGGCCTGTGCTGTTTGCATGGATCGGTCCGATTCCTCCACCGTGAGTTTTACCCACGTAACAATTTCTCCGGACGAGATCTCCATGGCATACGCCGAAGTCGAGGGTCGGACGGGCACTTTCGGCGAATCTCACGATGTCGTCCTTCCTGTGGCCACCGAAGTGTGAGCGTTGAGTGTTTTGAAGGCTGATTCTCCATATCCTGAGTCCCTCATCATTTCCCGCGGCACACTCCGCTGCTGCAAATCACCACATCCCGGCCGCGATGGGACAATCCATACAAATTATTTTGAATAGACCGGGTTGATTCATGACTTCGAAAGCCCCCATCCGAATCTCAGACCCGGTTTGTACGGCACTGGATGCCGGTCGCCCGGTTGTGGCACTGGAAAGCACGTTGATTACCCACGGCTTTGCCCGGCCCGTGAATCTCGAGATCGCTGTGGCACTCGAGGCAATCGTTCGTGAGGGCGGATGCGTGCCCGCCACCGTAGGAGTAATCGACGGGGAGCCGGTGGTTGGACTCTCTGCAAAGGAGATCGAGCTGCTTGCGGGCAGCGACGACGTTCGAAAGTGCAGTTTGCGGGACCTCGGAATTGCTTCAAGTGGGAACGGGCTCGGCGCAACCACCGTCGCATCCACGATGGCAATTGCGGCGCAGGCGGGGCTCAGAGTCTTTGCCACCGGTGGCATCGGCGGGGTTCACCGGGGCGATGCAATGGATGTCAGCGCCGACCTGGAAGCATTGGCGCAATTTCCGCTGATCGTCGTCTGCGCGGGCGCGAAGGCGATTCTGGATATACCGAGAACGCTCGAAGTCCTTGAAACCAAGGGAGTGCCGGTAATCGGGTATCGGACGGATGATTTTCCCGCCTTCTACTCCCGCTCCTCCGGAATCCCGGATTCAATTGACGTTCGATGTGACCAGGCATCGATGATTCCGGGGATCGCGAACGCCCATTGGACGCTGGGGATGACAGGGGCCCTTCTCGTCGTTCAACCGGTGTCCCCCGATGATGAAGTGCCCCCTGACGAGGTGAACAAGGCGGTTGATTCCGCATTGATCGAGGCCGGGAAACTGGGAATCAAAGGAAAGGAACTCACCCCGTTTCTCCTCGCGGAAGTTGCAACTCGAACCGAAGGTCTCAGCCGTATTGCGAATATCTCACTTCTCCGTCAGAACGCACGATTGGCGGCGGAGATTGCATCGAGCGGCGCGAAGAATTGAATAGGGGATTTCAAATGAAATCGTATGGCCATGGAGTAGTTTTACAGTGCCAGCTCGCCGGCTTCGTGCTCGGAATTGCGCCCCGGGTGCAATCGGTGCAAATATCTACTGACGAATTCGAACAATCTTCTTCACCATTGTGGGGAAACGAGACCGGGAATTTGGTGGGGGGGCAGCGGGGTGTATAATGCACAGACAGGTGGATTTTGTTCAGACCACCACTACATCGGTTCGCGTTTTTGTACCCCGAGATCCCCGTGGCATGCGGATGCCCTCAATTTTCACCCAAAAAGCTCATTAACGACGCGTAACGACGCTTTTTGTCGTTCGATTTAGCGGCATCACAAGATTTGCGCGATCTTCCATAAATTCCTTATTGACGCCCCTTTATTTAGTAAGTAAACGTTTGTGTACTTGGGAGAGGAAACCCAAGAAGGGCGCCATGTCGGCGGGGGCACGAAGAAATTGGTACGAATTGGAGATATCTATGAAACAGAGCCTGTACAGAGTTGGATTGGCAGCGAGTCTTGGATGCCTGGCTGCCTTGGAGTCGAATGCTGCGTTGATCACGGTCATTGTAGAAAACCTGGCGCCACCGAATGGAAACCTACTGACTCCCGCATGGGTCGGATTCCACAACGGAAGCTTCGATCTGTATGACATCGGGGTGGCCGCCACGCCGGGCCTCGAAAGAATTGCCGAGGACGGGAACACGGGCCCGCTATCCGGTGAATTCCTGGGCAGCGGCTTCGGCACGGTCGACGGAGTGATTGCACCGGGCGGTCCGTTCGCTCCTGGAGCATCTGCGATGATGAACTTCAATATTGATGGCAGTCTGCCCGCCAACCGGTATTTGAGTTATGCATCCATGTTCATTCCAAGCAACGACGCGTTCATCGGCAATGGCAACCCGACCGCCCACGAGATATTCGATGCCGGCGGAAATTTTCTCGGCGCCGACTTCATTGTCCTGGGAACTTCGGTTCGCGATGCCGGCACCGAGGTAAATGATGAAATCCCAGCGAACACTGCGGCCCTTGCACAGGTGGCTCCCGACACCGGTGTGGTGGAAGGCGGCACCGTTCAAGTGCATGGGGGATTTATCCCTGGTGGTAACATTCTGACCGCGATTCCCGCGGGCGATTTTACCCAGCCCGGTTACCAGGTTGCCCGCATCCGGGTTGTTCCGGAACCGAGCACCCTTCTTCTCCTCGGAATCGGTCTGCTGGCATTTCTCCGAAGACCAATTTTCGAACCCTAAGCGAATTGAGCAGAAGGTAACAAAGAGATCGAAGAATTTCGTTTCCTTCGTTGCCTTCTGTTCAACAATCAGTCATTCATGCATCGGCGGAGATTGCATCGGGCGGCGCGAAGGTTTGAAGAGGAGATCTCTACCTCAAACCGACCGGGATCAGAACAAAGTTTGGGCAAGCCCCGATCTTGACCGAGACCGAAAAGTGTCCCACAATTCCTGTTTCAGGAGTGCAAGTACTGTTTGCCAAGATAGGGAATTCAAATGAAAACGGAGAGCCAGAGAGTAGATGTACGGTGCCTTCTTGCCGCCGCCGTGGTCGGGATGGTGCCCCAGGCGCAATCGGTGCAAGTATTTACAGACGAATTCGAACAATTCCCTTCGCCTTTGTGGGGCAACGAGACCGGGAATTGGGTGGGGGGCAGCGGGGTGTACAGTGCACAGAATCCGTTCGCCGCGAATCATACCAGTTTGCCATTCACGCTGACTGACTTTGTGGTGGACGTTGACATCAATGATGTAGCGGATGGCGGAATCTACCTGAGAACGGATGCTGCGAGGGAGAATGGAGTCTTGTTGGTGACCGGTGGTTGGGGGTGGGGGAACGGCGATCACAACCCGCCCGCAGGTCGGGCGCTATACTGGCACACCTTTCAAGGAGGTGCGTTCAGCGGCATTCTGAACAGCGTCGGAGGTCTATTCACGCCGGAGGTAAGCGATATCCATCTTCGCATCGAAGTAATCGGTGACACCTACTCGGTGTATCTGGATGGTTCGCCCACTCCCGAGACGACATTGACTACGTCTCTCTTTTCCAGCGGACGGGTCGGTCTCTACGATTATTCAGCCCAGACGTTCGACAGTGTAACCGTCAGCGTGGACTTCCAAGGTAGTTTCTTTCGGGTTGTCGCTCCGACCCCCACCGCCATTTTATCGTTCAGTTCTGATGGGTGGATCACGTGGGAGAGTGAATCGGCCGGGTCCACCTCCCAGGTTCAATGGGCGGAGTCACTGCCGGGTACCGCCAACTGGTTGGACTTCATGCAGACCTCCGGAACTTCGGTCACTACTTCGGTTCGCGTCTTCGAACCCTGAGTTCCGGGTCGGACTGAACATTTTCATGCATCGGCACCTGCCGCGCGACCTCTTCCAATGATGTAATGCCCTGCGCCGCCTTCTCCACCGCGTCCTCCGCCAGCGTCCGATAAGGAGGCAGTTGGTCCGAAGCCAGCGAACCGTGTCGGACAACAATGTCCCTCAGCGCACTATCGAAGGGCAGAAGCTCGAAAATTCCGACCTGGCCCGCGTAGCCGGTCCCTTGGCAGTGCTCGCATCCGACCGCCTTGAAAATCTTTCCCGATGGGGGCAAGGCCGGCAGGAGGCAGGTGATCAAAGGATCCGGTTCGCACAATTCCCTGCACTTCACACAAAGCCGGCGCAGGAGGCGTTGCGATAGAGTTCCCAGCAACGTGGAGGCAACCAGTTGCTGATCGGATGCAAGCGCCAGCAGATAGCCCACCGAAGTCTGTGCGTTCAGGGAATGGATGGTTGTCAGCACCAATCGTCCGGTCTGGGCTGCCCGCAATGCAATCGCCGCGGTCTCCCGGTCTCGAACCTCCCCGATCATCATCACATCCGGATCCTGGCGCATAAACGACCGAGCGTAGTCCGAGAACGACATTTTTGAATCCACCTGCTTTTGGTTTACGTTCGGAATTTCAAACTCAACCGGATCTTCGACCGTCAGAATCTTATTGAAATCCGTATTGATTTCCTGAATGGCCGCGTACAGCGTTGTCGACTTTCCGGATCCGGTGGGGCCGGTAACCAGAATCGTTCCTCCCGGAGATTGAAGCATGTCTATTAAACTCACGTAGAGGTCGTCTCCCATTCCGAGTTCCCGCAGGCCGATTCGCATTCGCTGCTCGTCGAGAACGCGCAAAACCACCTCTTCCCCAAACCGGCCCGGCAGCACGGCGACGCGAAAATCGACATTTCGCGGTCGCCCACCTTCATCCGCGTACAGGGCCCCGAATCGCCCGTCCTGCGCGATTCGGCGCTCAGAGATGTCGAGTTCGGAAAGAACTTTCAAGTAGGAGATTACGGAGCGGATGCTGCGCGGACTGATCGGGGTCGGGCGCTGCAGCAGCACCCCGTCTACGCGGTACCGTACATCCACATCGTTTGCATAGACTTCGAAGTGAACATCGCTGGCACGAAGACGGACAGCCGATGAAAGCGTGTCCCGAACCATTGCCGCCGGCGATTGATCACGCGAAAAAGTTACCGCGTGAGCATAATCCAATTCGATCCGCCGCGCGCCGGCTCGGGCGTGGGAGGGTCCCGTGGCCGGCACACCTTCCGTGCCGAAACCAGCTTCAAGAGCCAGGTCAAGTTCGTCCCCGTTGAGTTGGACTCTTCTCACCTTCCATCCATGACGGATTTCCACATCGTGAACCGCCTTTTCGTTCCCGGTGTCGAGCATCCCCAATGGAATCATCCGCGTAGAATTCTCCGCGTCACCTCCCAGGAGTACCACTTGCTGTTCCCGGCAGAACTTTTCCGGCAACTTGCGGATGTGTTTCGGATCGAGATCAAACCGGGAGAGATCCGCGAATCCCATTTCCGTGTCGGGGGAAACGGCTGTGTCGGTATTCAGCATTCCATATATTTACGTCCCGGTACCGGTTCGGTCCATTACAGGGGTGGGCGCAGTTTGTAATGGCAACGGACCACGGAAAATGTGAAATGGGGATCCTGAGACGGAAAGGTGTAAAAGCATCACGACTCCCATTGTCATTCTGATTTTGCTGTGCGGCCCCCTTGCGTTGGCGATGATCTGCAGGACGGGCCCTCATGCCCGGGAGAGCAGCGGAGTCGTCGGCATCACCTTCGCTTTCCTTTTTACGGGGGTGGGGCACTTTGTCAAAACCGATGCAATGGTACAGATGGTTCCACCGTTCATCCCTGCGCCCACCACGGCGGTTGTTGTTTCCGGAATCGTGGAATTGGCGGCCGCCGGCGCCATCCTGATACCGAAATGGAGAAGAGGTACCGGTATCCTGCTCCTCGTTCTCCTGGTTTCCTTTCTGCCGGTGAATATCTATGCTGCCATTCAACGAGTCCCGATGGGCGCGCATTCCTGGGGCCCGATCTATCTGATGATCCGGATCCCCTTGCAGATTGTCATCATCGCATGGGTCTACTTTTTCTCTGTAAGACTAAAGACGAAATGAATGCTCTCCATCTATTATTGCGGGACCGAGGCGCATCATGATCCTGGTGACGGGTGCAGCAGGATGGCTGGGAAAAATGGTGGTCCTGCGCCTCCTCGAAAAGGGGTTCGATGTCCTCGGAACCGATCTGGTTTCGTACGCCGAATCGCCGTCACCGTTCTGTCAGGCGGATCTTTGCGACCCGGAAAAGGTTGCGGAGCTCATGACGGGCGCAGAAGCGGTCATTCATATGGGAGCCATCCCGGGTCCCCAGAACCCGGATCCGGTAAACCAAAGCAAGATTTTCCGCAACAACGTGCAGAGCACGTACAACATCGTGTTGGCGGCGGCAGGCCGGAATGTGCCACGCATCGTATTCTCCTCCAGTGCATTCGCCATGGGGTGGGCATGGGACCCCGCCGCCTTTGTGCCCCTGTACCTGCCGCTGGATGAGGAGCATCCGATGATGCCCTTCGAGCCCTACGGTCTGTCGAAGCAGGTCGGGGAGTCTATTGCCGGGATGGTCGCCAGAAGCACGAAGACCACTGTGGCGAGTCTTCGATTCACCAACGTGGTTATGCCCGAGGATCAATCCGAATTTCCATGGCCGGCGCCGACGCCCGAAGATCCGAGAACGCTGGTAGTGTGGGCATACGCGGACCCTCGCGATGTTGCGGACGCGCACGTGTTGGCTCTCGAAGCAGATCTATGCGGCCACGAGGCATTTCTGCTTGCGCAACCGATCACGCGATTTCGTGAGTCAACGGTTGATCTGATCCGCAGCAATTTCGGAGATCGAATCGAGATTCGCGGAGATCTATCCGGGAACGCAAGTATCATCAGCACCGCAAAGGCCCGGCGAATGCTCGGCTACTCGCCGAAATACCGATGGGACCAGGACAACGAATGAATAATCGACCGAGAACCAGCATCGGTGATCCGCTCCGGGGGCCGGGCGGAGCGGTTGTGAAGTTCTTCTTCGCCGCATTATTCGGAGGAATGCTTGTACTCCCCATTTACTTCGTAGTCTTGCTCGCACAAATCGAATTCTTCATGAACATTCGTTTGTTCCATCTTTTGTGGATTGTTCCCCTGGTTTGGGGTGTACTCGGCATATTCTGGTATGAGCGCATGCTGGACCTCGCGAGGGACATAATAGAGGCCTTCCTCGGTTCGGAGAATTGATCCAATCCCCCTGAAAACCTGGTGTCCCACGTGGGACACCATTCGGTTTGGAAGCCCTGTCCCACGTGGGACAGGGGTCCCGATCCGTACCTTGTCTCACGTGGGACATCATTCGGTTTGGAAGCCCTGTCCCACGTGGGACAGCTGACCTGATCCAGATCTTGTCTCACGTGGGACATCATTCGGTTTGGAAGCCTTGTCCCACGTGGGACAGGGGTCCTGATCCGTAGCTTGTCTCACGTGGGACATCATTCGGTTTGGAAGCCTTGTCCCACGTGGGACAGGGGTCCTGATCCGGATCTTGTCTCACGTGGGACACCGTACCGGCCGGAACTCATGTCTCACTTGGGGGTGGGCCAGATGGACCTTGCTTTGCCGGTTCAGCATTGGAGGATGGGATTCTTTGCCTGGAAACCTGTCTGCTTTGGGGCAGTGTAGGAATTCGTTATCCTATCTGCCGCCTTCTATGGGAAAATCCGTGAAACGGATAGGTTGACCTATTGATGACCGATTTTACGCAAACCGGCCTCCTGCTGTTGGGCCACGGATCGCACTTCAATCCTGATTCCAGCGCGCCGATTCATGCGCATGCGGGCCGGGTTCGCATGGCCGATTCGTTCCTGGAAGTGCGGACCGGATTCTGGAAAGAAGAGCCGGCGATCTGCCGGTCCCTGGAATTATTCGATGCAGAGCAGGTTGTCGTGGTTCCGGTCTTCATGTCCGGAGGCTACTTCACCGAGGAGATCATTCCGAGAGAGTTGGGGATTTCCGGTACCGGCCGGCACGAGCTGAAAGGCAAGACCGCCTGGTACACTTCGCCGGTTGGTGCGCATCCTTCGCTGGCCGAGATCATCGTTCAGAGAGCGCGCGAGGCCGGCGCGACCGGTGGCGAAGCGCTCGTGGTTCTCGGTCACGGCACACCGCGGAATCCGAATTCCGAGAAAAACATCTACCTCCAGACCGAGCGGGTTGCCGGGATGGACTTCTTCCGTGAAGTGGTCACGGCATTTCTGGATCAGGAACCGGGGCTCGAACAGGTCTGGTCTCTCGTGGAGGCCAAGGAAATTGTGGTTGTTCCGATGTTCGTGGCCGATGGGTGGCACGTATCTGAAACCATTCCGTCCGACCTGGATCTTACCGGCGGTGAAAATATCAAAGGGGGCCGCAGGCTACGATTCGCCGCGGCGGTGGGAACCCACGAGAGGATTTCAGATGTAGTCATGACCCTGGCCCGTGAAGCGACCGGAAATTCTTCTCCCGTCGAATGGACCGATGTGGAGTCCCTGGAAGTTGAAGAACTGAAACGGGTTCTTGCCGGCGGCACCACTCTGTTCGGGGAATTGACGATCTCGTCCAGGGGAAGCGGGGTTGTCATCCAGGGGCCGTTCGGCGAAGAGACCGATTTGGCGCCGACTGCCCCTGACGAGTTTCGCCAATGGATTCGCCACGACGCAAATGAGACGTACCGCCCGCTGTCCGGGGCCCGATCTTTGAAGACAGGCTGGGTCAAAGAGTTTGATTCGGCCGAGAAGGCGGCAGAGTGGATTGATCTCATCTACCCGGCGTCACTTCGGCACGCGGCACTTCAGCATCAGGAACGCCTGACCCTGGTTGACGGTCCCGCGGCTCTCGATCGACAAACCGGTAGATACGCGGATGCGGGAGGGATGAGTGAGGCCCGGATTCGCCGCTGTTCTGCCGCTCTTTGTTCGGACTGCGTGCGGTCGCCGGTCTGGCTGGACAATACCGGGAATTCGCTGATTCCGTGTCCCGAGCCGTGCAGCGTTTTCGCCAGCCTGGCCCGGGAGGCGGCCGGCTGGGGCACCGGAGAGACTCAGGAAGAGCGGGACGCCTTGCCGCCGGGATTTGCCGATTTTCAAAATCCCGCCAATCTCACCAGGAAACGCTATTTTTCGGCGTGAATTCCCCAAATATGCCTGCTTCCGCAAACTGTTTGCGGATTTTCTCGCCTTGTTGGCGTCGACCACTATCATAGCCCGTTTCACCCACCTGCCGCGGGCAGGCACAGTGCACTGGATAGGCCGAGGACTGAATGGATTCCGAGAAGGCGAAAGTAACACCCGAACCAGGTAAATCCCCGTTTCGCAGCAAGATAACCAAAGACGAAACCAACCATCTGGAGTTGAACCGGTATCGCGGACCGATCACTTTCGTCGCGAATGATGAATCCCTGGCCACCGCGCTCAAAGCATTGCGTCGCGAAAAGGTTCTCGGGTTCGACACGGAATCCCGCCCTTCCTTTAAGAAGGGTCAGAATTTTCTCCCATCGCTTGTACAATTGTGCGGCGAAGAGGCGGTCTACATCTTTCAGCTCGATAAACTGAGCAGTCCCAAGCGTCTGTTTCGGCTCCTGGAGCGTGAGGATATCCTGAAAGTCGGCGTGGCCACGGGATTCGACGTGCGTCAACTCAACGAAATCACTCCTTTCAAGGCTCGCGGATTCCTCGACCTGGAGCCCCTCACCGACAAGTGCGGCATCAAGAATAACGGGTTGAGGTCTCTGACCGCGATCGTTCTCGGGTTCCGTATCTCCAAGAGCGAGCAGCGATCCAACTGGGGTCGTGAGCAACTCACGGAGCGCCAGATCCAGTATGCCGCAACGGATGCCTGGGTCAGCCGTGAAATCTATCTCCGGCTCATGGAAGTCCTTGAAAAAGGCGGCAACGGCGATAAACCGTGACGGGGTTCGGGGCGTCTGAACAGGAGCCTACGAATTGATATTGCTTCAATAATCCTCCGACTCCCACAGCCCGTTACGCCAGTTCGTACATAGCAATTCCCGCCGCCACGGAAGCGTTCAGGGAATTCACGCGTCCTCGCTGAGGGATGGATGTGACGTGGTGGGCCTTGTTGAGGATAAACTGACCCACCGACTTGTCCTCGCCTCCCACGACCAGGAGAAGCTTTTCGATCTGCTGGTTTCGAACACTGCGGAGATCATCGGTTCCCTTTGCGTCCAGGGCAACTACTGTAAAGTCTTGATCCAGAGCAGTTTTCATATATCGATTGGCGGTACCGTCCCGGGCGATATTCAGGAATTCGCTGGCCCCGGCGGAAACTTTGACGACGGAGGGATAGATGTCCGGAGTTCCCCGGCTGGTGAGGAGTACGTCGCGAAACCCGAAAACCTCGGCGCACCGGAGCAGGGCGCCGACGTTGTGCGGATCCTCAACATTATCCAGGAGGAGAAGCCTGTCCTTTTCCCAGAGGGTATTTGACGGCTGGTATGGATAGGCTGCGGCTCTCAGCACCACTCCCTGGTTATCTTTGCTCTTGGAAAGTTGCAGAATTCGGCCCTTTTCCACCCATTCGTAGGGAATGCCGGCTTCTTTGCACCGTGTTTCCAATTTCCGGATCCGAGGATTTCTTCGGGCTGACTCCGAGAAACAGGCTTCGTAGACTTTTCGTTTTCCGGCCCGGATCACTTCGAAGGCGGGGTTAATTCCGTACAGGTATTCTCTACTGGCTCTGGGCATGATATGGGGTAAATGCTCTCCCTGGGGCGAAGTTAGCGAGTAAAATCTCCGCCTCGGCGACTTTTTCCGAAGACCGGAATAGGTTGAAATCCAACTATTTCGCGCTGTTTTGTCAAGTTTTTAGGATTTGATCGTGATCTCATGCCGTCAGAGAGGGGGATTCCGGAGTGCTAGAAATTAATTGACAAAAAAAGTAATCTAAATTTGTTGACTGGTTTTCTATTTATTCCCTAGAGTAGCGGGCTTGAAAATTTTGAGGCCGGGCGAGTTTCAACAACGTGACGGTTTCATGAGGTTTTGTGGTTAGGCAATCGGGTTTTGTCCGCGCCCTGATGAAAACTGGTGGAAGGGGCGTTACGGAAGCGGCTTGCCTATTTTTTTATTTAATGGGGCTGAGCGCGAGCCAGACACGATAACCGAGGGCCCACGTAGCTCAGATGGTAGAGCACATCCTTGGTAAGGATGAGGTCAGCGGTTCAATCCCGCTCGTGGGCTCCATGTTCGGAAGTCGAACGGGCGCAAGAGTGGCGGGAGTGGATTTGACACGAAACGTAAACGGGTCCCACCCGGAGAGAAGCAAGCGAAGATAGAAGAGGAAAGGCTAGGAGGAACCCTGGATGGCGAAAGACAAATTTGAACGCACGAAACCGCACGTGAACGTAGGAACAATCGGGCACGTGGATCACGGAAAGACAACGCTGACGGCCGCGATTACCAAGGTGCAGTCGATGAAGGGCATGAGCGATTTCGTCGGCTACGACGAGGTGGCGAAGGCATCGGAATCTCAAGGCCGCCGCGATGCGACCAAGATTCTGACCATTTCGATTTCCCACGTGGAATACGAATCCGATATCCGTCACTACGCTCACGTGGATTGTCCGGGTCACGCCGACTACGTGAAGAACATGATTACGGGTGCGGCGCAGATGGACGGCGCAATTCTCGTGGTAAGCGCCGCGGACGGTCCCATGCCCCAGACGCGGGAGCACATCCTTCTCGCGCGGCAGGTTGGGGTCCCGGCGATCGTCGTCTTCCTCAACAAGGTGGACACGGTGGACGATCCGGAGCTGATTGATCTCGTGGAGCTCGAGGTTCGCGAACTGCTTTCGAAGTATGATTTTCCCGGGGACGACACCCCGGTCATTCGCGGCGCGGCGCTGCCTGCGTTGACGTCCGAAACCGCGGATGCGCCCGAGAATGCATGCATCCAGGAGCTGCTCGAAGCGTGTGACAGTTTCATCGAAGAGCCGGTGCGCGAAATCGATCAGCCGTTCCTGATGCCGATCGAGGACGTGTTCTCCATTGAAGGTCGCGGCACGGTGGTTACCGGCCGTATCGAGCGCGGTCAGATCAAGGTGGGCGAGGAAGTTGAGATCGTAGGCATTCGCGACACGGTGAAGACCACGATTACCGGCGTCGAGATGTTCCGCAAGCTCCTTGATTCGGGCGTCGCCGGCGACAACGTGGGGTGCCTGCTTCGCGGACTCAAGAAAGAGGACGTGGAGCGCGGGCAGGTCCTGTCGCTGCCGGGTTCGATCACACCGCACACTGATTTTTCGGCGGAAGTGTATGTCCTGAGCAAGGAAGAAGGCGGACGCCACACTCCGTTTTTCAAGGGCTACCGACCCCAGTTCTATTTCAGGACGACAGACGTCACGGGTGACATCACCTTGCCGGAAGGCGTGGAGATGGTGATGCCCGGCGACAATGTCACCATGCAGGTTAAATTGATCACGCCGATCGCGATGGAAACAACGATGCGGTTCGCGATCCGGGAAGGCGGCCGAACGGTTGGCGCCGGCCGGGTTACCGACATCACGGCATAACGGAGAAGATTTCCGGTGTCCGGCGCGGTGCGCAGCCGGGCACCCCGGGAAAGGCACCGGACGAGGCGAAGAGTTTGCCGGCCGTCCGCAGGATGAAGTGGGCGGAAACGCGCGGCATCGCGTAGGCCTGTAGCTCAACTGGCAGAGCGTCGGTCTCCAAAACCGAAGGTTGGGGGTTCGATTCCCTCCGGGCCTGCCAGCCAAGCGACAAGATGAACGGGACACATGGGCATGGGCAAAATTCGAAACACTATCACTGGCTTTCGAACGTTCTTCGAAGAAGTACAGGTCGAAATGAAGAAATGCTCCTGGCCTACCAAGCCGGAGTTGATGGAGTCCACGGTGATGGTGATTGTCGCCAGCATCATTCTCGGCTCGTTTGTCGGGATCTGCGATTTCGGGTTGTTGAAACTGCTCGGCGCGATTCTCGGCTAGTTTAAAGAGGTGTGCAGCAAGTGAGCGTCACAATAGAAAAACAGTGGTTTGTGCTTCACACGCTTTCCGGGCAGGAGCTCAAGGTGAAGGAGAGCATCGAGAAGCGGGTGAAGATGGAGGAATTGGAGGAGTACGTCGGCGAAGTGCTCATCCCCACCGAACAGGTTTCCGAGGTCCGCCGCGGAAAGCGCACGACGACGACACGAAAATTTTATCCGGGCTATGTCCTGATCAACATTGCCCTGTACGACCCGGAACACCAGGTGGTGGACCGGAGCTGGTATTTCACCCAGGACATTCCCGGGATCATCGGGTTCGTGGGCGGAGAGATGCCGGTGCCGCTACGGCCGGAAGAGGTCGAAAGCATTCTGAACCAGATTGAAGAGAAGAAAGAAAAGGTAAAGCCGAAGATCGATTTCGAGCTTGGCGAAACGGTGAAGATCAACGATGGGCCGTTCCTCAACTTCAACGGCGTGATCGAGGATATCGATCCCGAGCGCGGCAAGTTGAAGGTCTCGGTGTCCATTTTCGGCCGGACCACGCCGGTGGAGCTGGAGTATTGGCAGGTGGAGCGGGAGTAGCGGTTTCGCACCGACGTATTTGGAGTTTTTTATGGCGCAGAAAATTACAGGAATCATCAAGTTGCAGATCCCGGCAGGCCAGGCCAATCCGGCGCCTCCGGTGGGTCCGGCGCTTGGACAGCAGGGCGTGAATATCATGCAGTTCTGCAAGGCGTTCAATGCCGCCACGCAGAGCCAGGCCGGCCTGATCATTCCGGTGGTGATCTCGGTCTTCCAGGACAAATCGTTCACCTTCGAATTGAAAAGTCCACCGGCGGCAACCCTGCTGAAGAAAGCCGCCAGCATTGCCAAGGGGTCCGGAATGCCGAACCGCGAGAAGGTCGGAAAAGTGACCCGGGCGCAGCTGGAAGAGATCGCAAAAACCAAGGAAGCGGATTTGAACGCGCGGGACATGGACGCGGCGGTGCAGATGATCGCCGGAACGGCCCGCAGCATGGGCATCGAAGTGGAGTAAATCATGGCGCGTAGTGGCAAAAAGTACCGTAGTGTTGCCGAGAAGGTAGAGAGCGGAAAAGTCTACGAAGTCGACCAGGCGGTCTCCTTCATCAAGGAGAATCCCTGCGCGAAGTTCGACGAGAGCGTCGAAGTCGCGTTCCGGCTCGGTGTTGACCCCACGAAGTCGGACCAGATGGTCCGGGGAACGGTGTCGCTTCCGCACGGAACCGGAAAATCGGTGACGGTTTTGGTGTTCGCCCAGGGCGAGGCTGCCGATGCCGCGCGTGAAGCGGGTGCGCAGCACGTCGGGTACGATGACATGCTGGAAAAGGTCCGCGACGGCTGGACCGAGTTCGACGTAGCCATTGCCACGCCCGATGCGATGAAGGAAGTCCGGAAACTCGGCCGCGTACTGGGCCCCCGCGGACTGATGCCGAATCCCAAGACCGGCACGGTCACCGACGACACGGCGAGCGCGGTGCAGGAATGCCAGGCCGGTCGCGTGGAATTCAAAATGGACCGTAATGGAAACGTGATGGTGCCGTTCGGACGGATATCTTTCAGCGCTGAGAACCTGGTGGACAACTGCGCAAAGGTGATCGAAGCGGTGCAGGCGGCAAGGCCGTCCGCGTCCAAAGGCGTGTACATCAAGCGCTGTACGTTGAGTTGCACGATGGGGCCTGGATTGCAAATTGCGCTGCGCGAGCAGGTGGCGGCGTAGGAGCGGGATTATGAGACCGGAAAAAGTATCAATCGCAAGGGAATTGAAGGAGAAGGTCGAGTCATCTTCCTTCTTCATCCTGGCGGATTATCAGGGTTTGAGCGTGACGCAGACCGAGACCCTTCGGGGAAAACTCGTGGATGCGGATGCCCGCATGATGGTGATCCGCAACCGGCAGTTCAAGCATGTGCTGAAGGAAATGAATTTTGAAGACCTCGACGGAAACCTGAGCGGGCCCACGGCCTTCTTTTACGGTTCCGGCGATGTGGTGGAAACGTCCAAGGTCCTGAGGAGCTTTGCACAGGAGACCCAGAAGCCGGTCATTAAGCTGGGCTTGTTGGACGGGCGGATTATTTCGGCAGACGACGTGAATGAACTCGCGACGCTGCCGTCACTCGAGCAGTTGCGCAGCATCCTGGTAGGAACAATCGCCGCGCCGATGACCCAATTGGCGGGCGTTTTCAATCAGAAACTAGCAAGCCTCGTTTACGTGCTGAAAGCAGCGGAAGAAAAAAAGAGCCAGGGCGAATAGCCGGGATTCATGAATCAGGAGGAACAAGAAATGGCTGATGAAGCAGCAACAGTAGAAGAAGAAACCGCTTCCGATGTGAAGTTGGAAGGCAAGATGGCGGAGTTCGTAGACTGGATCGAAACGATCTCCGTGCTTGAATTGTCACAGCTGGTGAAAGCACTGGAAGACCGTCTCGGCGTGTCGGCCGCAGCACCCGCAGTGGCGTTCGCAGCACCCACGGGTGGTGGAGACGGCGCCAGTGCCGAGGTCGAGCAGACCGAGTTCAGCGTGGTGCTGAAGGAGACCGGCGGCCAGAAGATCCAGGTCATCAAGGAGATTCGGGCGGCTACGGATCTTGGTCTCAAAGAGGCCAAGGAAATCGCCGACAGCGCACCGAAGGCGGTGAAAGAGGGTGTGTCCAAGGACGAGGCCGAAGAGCTGAAAACCAAGCTCGAAGCCGCGGGGGCCACCGTAGAGATCACGTAACCCGGCCGGCGGCCTCGGGTCGCCGAATTCGGGATACGTTCACATTTTAGGGGCTGGTTCACGGTCGACGCTACCGTGAACCGGTCTTAACGCTTACAGAGGCTAAAGGTATCGCATGGCTGAACGCATCAATTACGGCAAACTTGTGGATGTCATTGCTCCCCCGGACTTGATCGAGATTCAGACCAATTCCTACCGGGATTTTTTGCAGCAGGAAGTAACGCCTGCGACCCGGGACCAGATTGGCCTGCAGGCTGTTTTCAAGGAAGTGTTTCCCATCGAGAGCTACGACGGGCAGTACGCACTGGACTTCGCGAAGTATGAAATCGGTGAGCCGAAATTGTCGGACATCGAGTGCATCAAGGAAGGACAGACCTATTCTGCGCCGCTCTATCTTACTTTTCGCCTCCGCGAAGGGGAGGAAACCCGCGAAGAAGACGTTTACATGGGCGAGTTGCCGCTGATGACGCCCCAGGGCACGTTCGTCATCAATGGTGCCGAGCGTGTGATCGTGAGCCAGCTTCACCGGTCCCCGGGTATCTGCTACGAGCAGAGCGTACATGCCAATGGTACGCTGCTCTATTCATTCCGGATCATTCCCGACCGGGGTTCCTGGTTGGAAGTCCAGTTCGATACCAACGACCTGCTCTACCTTTATCTCGACCGAACCCGCCGCCGGAGAAAATTCCTGGTATCTACCTTCCTCCGCGCGCTGGGCTACGGCACCGATGACGAGTTGCTGGGGCTTCTCTACACGTTCCAGACGATCAAGCTCGGCGGCAAAGTCACCCCGGAAATGATCGAGTACCGCGTGCTCAAGGACGACGTGATCGACGCGGATGCGCAGGCCGTGGTTGCGCGCCGATACGAGCCGATTACCGAGGACCTGCTGGCCCAGATCAAGGCCGCCGGCTACAACCAGATCGAAGTGGTGAATGTGACCTGGGATGAGGGCCTGATGCTCAAGACCATCCAGAAGGACACGGCCAATTCGTATGAAGATGCGCTGAAAGACATCTATCACAAACTCCGGCCTGGAGATCCCCCCACGATCTCCAACGCCAAGCAGATGCTCAAACGGCTCTTTTCCGATGCACGGCGCTATGACCTCGGCCGCGTCGGCCGCTACAAGATCAATCAGAAACTCGGCCTGAATAAATCCAATGATATCCGGACTCTCGAGAACGAGGATTTCATTGCCGCCATCGTCTACCTGATCAAGCTGAAACTGGGCGAAGGCTCGATCGACGATATCGATCACCTGGGGAGCCGGCGCATCCGCACCGTCGGAGAGTTGCTCGAGAACCAGTGCCGTGTCGGTCTTGCCCGGACTGAGCGCCTGGTGAAAGAGCGCATGACCCTGTTCGATCCGGCGGAGGAAAAACTGACCCCGCAGAAACTGATCAATCCCAAGGCACTGTCAGCCGTCATCCGGGACTTTTTCGGTCGCAGCCAGCTCAGCCAGTTCATGGATCAGACCAACCCGTTGTCCGAGCTGACGCACAAGCGTCGTCTCAGCGCCCTGGGGCCGGGCGGTCTCAGCCGCGAACGGGCGGGCTTTGAAGTCCGCGACGTTCACAGCAGTCACTATGGCCGGATCTGTCCCATTGAAACGCCGGAAGGACCCAATATTGGTCTCATCTCTTCGCTGAGCATGTTTGCCCGGGTGAATGCGTTCGGATTCATTGAGACTCCGTACCGCAAGGTCGTCAAGGGACGGGTAACCGACGACGTGGAGTACCTCAGCGCCGACGAGGACGAAAAATACGTAATCGCCCAGGCGAACGCGCCCCTGAAGGAAAAAGGGAATTTCGTGAATCCGACGGTTTCGGTGCGGTACCGGACTGATTTTCTGGAAGTTCCGCCCGAGCGAATCGACTACATGGACCTGTCTCCCAAGCAGTTGGTCAGCGTTGCCGCGGGATTGATCCCGTTTCTGGAGCATGACGATGCGAATCGCGCGTTGATGGGCTCCAACATGCAGCGCCAGGCAGTGCCGCTTCTGGTGCCGGAACGCCCGACCGTGGCCACCGGAAACGAGGTCCGTGTCGCGCGGGACAGCCGGGTCATGGTGATCAACGAAAATGACGGCATCATCGCGTACGTGTCCGCGGACCAGATCATTGTTTCCAAAGACGGAAAGATACCCACCAAGAAGACGGCCGCGGATAGCTACCAGGTCTACGAGCTTCGAAAATTCATGCGTTCCAATTCGGGCACCTGCTTCAACCAGAAGCCCATCGTTACCCGGGACCAGAAAGTTGTGGCGGGAGATATCCTGGCCGACGGACCCTCCACTTCGGTCGGAGAACTTTCCCTCGGCCGGAATGTGCTGGTGGCCTTCATGCCCTGGTGCGGGTACAACTTTGAGGACGCGATTCTCATCAGCGAACGACTCGTAAAAGAGGACGTCTATACCAGCATTCACATCGAGGAATTCGAGTGCGGTGCCCGGGACACCAAGCTGGGACCGGAAGAAATCACGCGGGACATTCCGAACGTCGGGGAAGAGGCGCTCAAGAATCTCTCCCATGACGGAGTGGTCCGGGTAGGCGCCGAAGTGAAACCGGGCGACATCCTCGTCGGAAAGATCACGCCAAAGAGCGAGACCGAACTCGCACCGGAAGAGCGGCTGCTCCGCGCAATTTTCGGGGAGAAGGCGGCGGATGTGCGGGACACGTCCCTTCGCGTTCCCAGCGGAACCAGCGGGATCGTGATGGATGTGAAAGTGTCTGCGCGCAAAGAAGTTACGCGATCGCGAGTCGCCCCGGGAGACCGAAAAAAGCAGGTCAAACAGATCCAGGAAGATACCAAGGGGAAGCAGGACCAGCTGACCGAGGATCTGACCGAAGCCTTGAGCAACATTCTTCTCGGTGAAAAAATTCCGCTCGACGTGGTGAATATCGAGACGGGGGAAATCATCATTCCCGCGAACCGGAAGATCACCAAGACGCTGCTGCGGAAACTGGCGGCCAACTACGATCACATCGAAATCGATCCGAGCCCGATTCAAATCAAGATTCAGAGCATTCTCAGCGAGTTCAGCGGAAAGTTCGCGGATCTCGAATCGGAGCACGAGCGCGCGCTGGACCGCATGGAGAGCGGCGACGAAGTCGACCCCGGCATCATCAAGCAGGTCAAAGTCTACGTAGCCAGCAAGAAGAAACTCTCCGTGGGAGACAAGATGGCCGGTCGTCACGGGAACAAGGGCGTCATTGCCAAGGTTGTTCCCGAAGAGGACATGCCGTTTCTGCAGGACGGAACCCCGGTCGAGATCGTGCTGAATCCCCTGGGAGTGCCTTCGCGGATGAATGTCGGGCAGGTGCTGGAAACGCACCTGGGAATGGCCTGTAAATACCTGGGAATGCACGCCGCCACCCCGGTCTTCGACGGCATCTCCGAAAAAGAAATCATGGATATGCTGCAGAAGGTCGAAGTGCTGACCGATCCGGAAGGAAAGAAGGAGCGCGTGGACGGAAAAACGGTTCTCTACGACGGGCGCACCGGTGAGAAATTCGACCAGGATGTCGTGGTTGGCTACATCTACATGCTGAAGCTTCACCACCTGGTCAGCGATAAGATTCACGCCCGCGCGGTCGGGCCGTACTCGCTCGTCACCCAGCAACCCCTGGGCGGCAAGGCGCAATACGGCGGACAGCGGTTCGGGGAAATGGAAGTGTGGGCGCTCGAGGCATACGGGTGTGCCTTTGCCCTGCAGGAACTGCTGACGGTAAAGAGTGACGATGTCCAGGGACGAACGCGGATTTACGAAGCGATCGTCAAGGGCGAGAACGTCCTGGAGGCAGGAATGCCGGAATCGTTCAACGTCCTGATGAAAGAGATGCAGAGCCTGGCGCTCGACATCCGCGTAAACCGAACCAAGGGTTAATTTTTCGAGACCTTCGTGGTCTGACAGAGGAGACACTGAATGGATACACAACAAGCCGAACAGATCCTTGCCGGAGGTAGTCCCCTGGGAACCGGTTTTGACTGGGCCAGCATTGCACTCGCGTCACCGGAGACGATTCGTTCCTGGAGTTTCGGGGAAGTAAAGAATCCCGAAACGATTAATTACCGCACGTTCAAGCCCGAGAAGGGCGGCTTGTTCTGCGAGCGGATCTTCGGACCCACCAAGGACTGGGAGTGCAGCTGCGGCAAGTACAAGCGCATCAAGCACAAGGGCGTAATCTGCGATCGCTGCGGAGTCGAAGTGACTCTCTCCAGGGTGCGCCGTGACCGGATGGGTCACATTGAACTCTCCGTTCCGGTATCCCACATCTGGTTCTTCAAATGTACTCCCAGCCGCATGGGCCTGGTGCTCGATATCACCGCGCGGAATCTCGAGCGGGTGCTGTACTACGAGGATTACGTGGTCGTCGACCCCGGTGACACGCCCCTCCAGGAGCGCCAGCTGCTCAACGAAATGGAGTACCGGGAAGCCCAGGACAAGTACAAGGACGAGTTCGAGGCCAAGATGGGCGCCGAAGGTGTCCGTGACCTCATGCGAAAAATCGATCTCGATGAAACCATCGCGCAGCTCGACGAGGAAATGGGCGCGACCCGAAGCAAACAGACCCGCAAGAAGCTCAGCAAGCGGATCAAGGTCCTCGAAGGTTTCCGGGGCAACGGCACCCGGCCGGAATGGATGATCCTCGAAATCCTTCCCGTAATCCCGCCGGACCTGCGGCCCCTGGTGCCGCTCGAAGGCGGACGCTTCGCCACCTCGGACCTCAATGATCTCTATCGCCGGGTGATCAACCGGAACAATCGGTTGAAAAACCTGCTGCAGCTCAAGACGCCGGACGTGATCATCCGCAATGAAAAGCGGATGCTGCAGGAAGCGGTGGACGCTCTCTATGACAATGGCCGTCACGGCCGTCCCGTCACCGGCGCCGGAAACCGCCCGCTCAAATCCCTCAGTGACATGTTGCGGGGTAAGCAGGGCCGGTTCCGCCAGAACCTGCTTGGAAAGCGCGTCGATTATTCCGGCCGCTCCGTCATCGTAATTGGTCCCGAGTTGAATCTGCACCAGTGCGGCCTGCCCAAAAAGATGGCCCTGGTTCTCTTCGAGCCTTTCATCATTCGACGACTCAAGGAGTTGGGGATCGTTCACACGGTTCGTAGCGCCAAGAAAATGATCGAGCGCGAGGCAGACGAGGTCTGGGAT
>Ga0315336_1002626_pt1 | contig 26774 bp, 20 predicted proteins | sample ASW5metaG_FD_204512 | JGI IMG/M metagenome (GOLD analysis project Ga0315336, IMG submission 204512) | Ammonia-oxidizing marine archaeal communities from Monterey Bay, California, United States - ASW #5 | ecosystem: Environmental > Aquatic > Marine > Intertidal zone | place: USA: California... | reverse complement strand
TCCCTCAGCTTGTGGATAATCTGTTCGCTCGTGTATCGCTTCCTCGTCATTTCCTGCCTCCGTACACACACCCGAATCCTTCGATTCTCTCTCAAGATTCGAATTCGTTTTCAGGGGGCCGGTCACCTCCCTCCGGAGCTACCTCTCCCCGAAGGCAAGAAGTTCAGTTTGAGCAATGAACCCATGCAAAGCGGGGAAGCACCGACAGCGCGACGAGAAGCCCACGGCGGCATTGCCAACGTAACCGCGGTCGGCGACAATCGGCGCATGGAATCGTTGTATCGACGCCACCGCTTTCCGCCCGAAATCATCAGCCACACCGTTTGGCTGTAGGGGACAAATTCAGGCGGACTTCAGGGCAACGCCACCTCAGGTAAGAATTTCTTTGACGACCCGTGCGGGGTACTGGTCAGTCAGGCGTTCATCGAGTCCGTGACGCTCGTAGGTCAACTGACGTGCGTTCATGCCAAGTTGGTGGAGAAGCGTCGCATGCAGGTCGTGCACGCTCACTCGATCCTCGGCGGCGTGGTAGCCGATCTCATCAGTGGAGCCATGCGTGTAGCCGCGCTTGAAGCCGCCTCCGGCCATCCAGATGCTGAAGCCCATCGGACCGTGGTCACGGCCGGCAGCGGTGGTCCCACTCTCTTGTGAGACGGGCATGCGGCCGAACTCACCGCCCCACAGCACGAGCGTCTTATCGAGCAGTCCACGCTGTTTGAGGTCGGTCAATAGCGCCGCAACCGGTTTGTCGGTCTTGCCGCAACTGTAGTCAAGATTTTCCTGGAGCTTCGAATGCGCGTCCCAGATCTGATACTCGATGAAGAGCTGAACAAACCGCACGCCGCGTTCGACAAGACGCCGGGCCATCAGGCAGCGGGTGCCGTAGGATCGTGTCTGCTCGTCGTTAAGCCCGTACATTTCCTTGGTCTTCTCGCTCTCCTGCGACAGATCGAGCGCATCCGTGGCTTCGACCTGCATCCGCGCAGCCAACTCATAGCTGGCGATACGGGCATCGAGCTCCGGATAGCGCGGCCGTCGTTCACGATGAGTTTCATCAAGTCGCCGCAGAAGATCACGTTCTGCTTCCACGAGCGGAGACGGTAGATCCTGTTCCGGTTTCAGGTTCAGAAGCGGTGGACCCTCCGAGCGAAAGCGCGTGCCCTGGAACTCCGGCGGCAGCCAGCCTGCCTGCCAATTCTGAATGCCATTCACTGGCAAGTTCTTCGGATCGTCAAGCACTACGTATCCCGGCAGGTTCTGGTTCTCGCTCCCCAGTCCATACGTCACCCAGGAACCAAGCGAGGGCCGTCCCGGCAGAGTCCGCCCGGAGTGCATCAGATAGAGCGACGGTTCGTGGTTGAAATGCTCGCCGTGCATCGAACGAACAAGAGAAATGTCATCGACCTGTTTCGCCAGATGCGGCAGTGCCTCCGATACATCCATGCCGCACTCGCCGTGTTGCGCGAACTTGTAGGGCGAGGGCAGAAAGCCGCCGGCCTGCTGAGGGTTCTCAAGCTGATTGCGGATATCCCGCGGCGCTTCCTTGCCGGCATACTTCTCAAGAATCGGCTTGGGATCAAACAGATCGACCTGGCTTGGCCCGCCATTCATGAACAGGTGGATCACGGACGTGGCTTTCGGCTCAAAGTGCGGCTTGCGTGGTTGGAAACCGTGAACCCGCGCCGTCGCCGCGGACGCCGACCAGGGCGAATAGAGGTCTGTCCCGAGCAGACTCGCAAGAGCGGCGCCGTGTAGACCATCGCCAACTCGCGAGAAGAAGCTTCGGCGGCTCATCGTCCGATCTGTCGGTTTCATACCCATCGCTCCCTTCCTCTCGGGGCGCTTCAGTCCACGTACAGAAATTCAGCCGAACTCAGCAGCGCATGCGTCAGCGAACCCAGCGCGGACCAGCGTGCCGTGAACTGGCGCGGCGCATCGTCGTTTTTGTTATCCAAATGGCCGCGCCACTCGCCTGCGAGCTTGTCGAGAGTAGCTAGACCCGATGCAACTTCCTCCGCGCTGGGCTGCCGCGTTAGGGCACGCAAGTAGAGTTGCTCAATCTGCTTCTCGCGGTCATCCGGGAACTCGTCGATCAATCGAGCCGCCATGTAGCGCGCATGCCCGCGAACCGTCTCTCCGTTCAACATCTGCAAAGCCTGCGTCGCGACCGTTGACTGTGACCGTTCCGTGCAATTCGGATTCAACTGCGGTAAGTCGAAGACGTCCAGAATCGTAGCCGGCGTTTTGCGCCGTTTCAGCATATAGACGGCGCGCCGCCAGCCTTTCTTTGTGCCGTCGGCAACGATCTCGCCGCTCTCTTTCGTGGTTACCTGGTCGGGAGGCCCGAACGGCGTGGTGTCGAGTCTTCCCGTCACGCGCAAGATCGAATCGTAGAGCGATTCGGCGCTCAAGCGTTGCAGCGGCATGCGCGAAAGTAACTTATTTTCGGGGTCCTGGTCCGTCGCTCGGTCGCTCACCCCCGAGCTTTGGCGATAGGCGGAGGAGGTCATCATCAGCCGATGCATTGCTTTGATGCTCCAGTGCTCTCGCACGAACTCGGTCGCCAGCCAGTCCAATAATTCCGGATGGCTTGGCGCGGCACCTGTGCGCCCAAAGTTCGATGCCGTCTCGACGATACCGCGTCCAAAGTGATGCAACCAGATGCGGTTCACCATCACCCGCGCCGTCAGTGGATGATCCGGCTGCGTGAGCCAGCGTGCCAGGGCGAGCCGATTCCCGCTCGTGCCGTCATGGTCCCACGGCTGCTCGCGCTCGAAGGGCGTAAGGCCTACGCGGAATACCGACGGGACATCCGGCGTGACTCTCTCGATGAGCGACTGCGCTTCGCCGCGGCCCAGCAGGTACACGGGGGACGGCTCACCGCCCATATCGTAGAGAGCCCGAATCCGTGGCTCAGGTTTGAGTTTCTTCTTGGCCTCGTCGAGCGACTTCTTCTTTGTCTCTCGGAAGGCTTTGAATTCGGTGGATAGCTTCTCTAACTCGGCGTCGTCCACCTTCAGTACGTCGGCGAATTTCTTTGCCAGATACTTCTGAATGTCGCTGTGCTGCTCGACAGGAGTTTCTTCCAGACGATGCAAGTCTTGCCGCACCGCCTCGGGTAGCTTTGTCAGTCGCTCCTCAATAACCTGCCTGCGGAGAGGTTCCGCCTTCCGCTTGAGGGCGTTCTCCAGGCGTTTGATCTCGGCTTCGATTGGCTCGTTGTGCTCCGTGACTTCCTTCCATTCCGACGCAAGGCCAACCTCGAGCAGGCGCTTGGTCGGCGGAACCCAGTCGTAGGGGTCGAGCGCTGTTTGGAGCACGGCGCTCAACTGGTAGTAATCGCGTTGCGGAATCGGGTCGTACTTATGGCTGTGGCAGCGAGCGCAACCGACCGTTAGTCCCATCACGGCGGACCCCAGTACATGGATCTCGTCGGCGATGACGTTCATGCGCTCACCCAACGAACCGTTTGCCGGCGAATACGTCCCGTCGGGAGTCATCCGAAGAAAGCCAGTCGCGGCCAGGATGTCGATGGTTTCCTGTGTGGCCTCTTTCAGATCTTTGTGATCGACCAACTCGTCACCGGCCAGTTGCTCGGTGACGAAGCGGCCGTACGGCTTGTCTTGATTCAAGGCGCGAATCACCGAATCTCGATAGCGCCAGGAATAAGGCCGCACTTTGTCCGCGTCGATAATTCCTTCCGAATCGGAATAACCCGCTAGATCGAGCCAGGGCTGCGCCCATCGTTCCCCGTAGCGTGGAGATTCCAACAGTTCGTCGATCATGTGCTCATAGGCATCGGGTCTGTCGTCGCTCAAGTACGCTTCCACTTCGGGGGCCGTGGGCGGCATCCCGATCAGGTCGATGTACGCGCGACGCAACAGGTCGAGCCGGTCGGCCTGCACCGAGTAGCTCAGTTGCTTCTCTTCGAGTTTGCGCAACAGGAAGACGTCAATCGGATTGCGTACGAGGTCAGCATGCTTGACTTTGGGAACAGCCGGGCGCTGGGGAGTCTGAAACGACCAGAACCGCCGATCGTCATCGGTGACAAGAGACTCGCTCTCGCGCACCTCGACGACTCGTTTCGGAGCCGGCTTCGCCCCAGACGCGACCCACTGCCGAAGCGTCTCGACTTCGGCATCGGTCGGTGACTTGACGTTGTTCTCGAACAGCATGTGCGGCGGAGGCATCTCGCCCGAGACGACGCGCCGGAACATCATGCTGGCCTTGGGGTCGCCCGGTACAAGCGCCGGCCCCGACCGGCCCCCCGTGAGACGACTCGCGATCGTCCGCAGGTCAAGGTCGCCCTCGCGCCGGGTCTTGCCGTGGCACGTAACGCAGCGCATTTGCAGAATCGGCAGGACGTCTTTGTCCGTGATCAACGGACCTGACTTAGCGGCTCCGCGCGCACCCTGGTGAATCCAATCGCGGAGAAGTTGAACTTCGTCGTCAGTCAGCTTCTCGCCGACCGGAGGCATTGCACCCGAGACGACTTTCTGCAACAGTAAGCTCGTCTCGGGAGAGCCAGGGAAAACCGCCGGTCCCGACTTGCCGCCCGCCAGGATCGACTGGTGTGACTCGAGACGCAACTCCGCCTGCGCCGATTCCGCGCCGTGGCACGCGACACACTTTGATTTCAGAAGAGGAAGTACGTTGCCTTCAAAGCCCGACCGGGCGGCGCCCCACCCTGGAACGCACAACATCGCACCGCCAACCAGTAGTAGCGCAAGATACCGGGAACATCTCATCATCAAGGGGGTGAAACTCAAGGCCACTTCGCCGTCAACGCCTTCAGGTTCGCCTCCATTGTACGCTGGGTACCGAGATCCTGTTACCTCGAAACCCGAACCGTGAGCAAATTATGACGCGCTATCAATTCCTCATCGACACTTACGAAACCGAGCGTTTGAAGGTGCTCAGCGTGTGGAGCATGTTCCAAGACGAGCATCTCCCATTCCGCCCCCATCCGAGCGATCCGCGCGGACGTAGCGTTCGCGAGCAGATGGTGCATCAATGCGTCAGTGAGAACCTGTGGTTCATCAACATCCTCGGCGTAGATGTCGGCGCGCCGCCCCTGCCGGAAGATGAGACACGATTGGAGTTCATTCGCCGCTATGCCGAAGACTCCGGCGAACGCCTCGAAGCACTACGCGACAAAGACGACGCGTGGTGGGAAGAAACGGTGACGTTCTTCGAGGTGCCACGGTCCCGCGCTTGGATCATGGTCCGGCGGATCGCTCACACCGCCCATCATCGCGGCCAGCAGACGGCGCTACTGCGCATGCTTAACCGCGACCTGCACAGCACCTACGGACCTACTGCCGACACCGGCGGTCTGATGCAGAACAAGGCGCCGGTCATTTACGCGCACCCGGATCTCGACGCGCTGCTCGAAGCGGAGGCTGCGGGCGACGCGAAGGCTCCCCTCCCTGGTCCCGGGGATAAGCCACCGACTGAACGTCCTTGATTACGGACGCACCACCGAGCCATCCATGCCCCGCACGGTCGTCCAGTTGGCGCTGCGAGGGTTGTCACGCAACGGATACTTCGCGGCGATCTGTTCGTTGAGGTCGATTCCCAGCCCCGGCTTGTCGCTGCCGTAGAGATAGCCGCCGCGAATCCGCGCCGCTCCAGGCATCATTTCAAACACCGCCTCGGAGAAGTCGTTCTCCTCCTGGATGCCGAAGCTCTGAATCGTCAAATCAACGTGGTAGGCGATGAGCTGATTGATCGGGTCGTTCTCACCGCCCTCTTGAAACGCCGTGCGCACACCGAACTGCTCACACAGCGCCGCGATCTTCTTCGCTTGTGTGATGCCGCCGATCATCCCGACCCGGCCCCGGAAGAAATCGATCAGCCGATTCGCAATCAGTGGACGCCATTCATGCGGATGCGTGAACAACTCGCCCATCGCCATCGGTGTCGAGGTCAATCCTCGAATGTGTTTGTAGTAGTCAATCTGCTCGGGGGGCAGAATGTCTTCGACAAAGAACATCCGCGCCGGCTCAAAACGTTTCGCCAGCTCCAGCGCTCCCCATCCCGTCAAATGCTCGTGGACATCATGCAGCAGCTTCACATCCCAGCCAAGCTTGTCCCGCACGTGCATAAAGAGTTTCGGGATCGTCTCGATGTAGGTTTCTTCGTCGAAGGCCTTGCCGTTGTAACCCGTCTCCGGCCGGCTGCCCTCGCCCGGCGGGATGAAACCACCACCGCCGTATCCGCCCATCTGTACGCGGACATGCCGGAACCCTTTCTCCATCCATTCTTGGACGCTCTCGACACAGGCATCGGGCGTTGGCCCGCCCGCATGCGCGTACAGAGGAACCGCGTCGCGCGCCTTGCCGCCTAGCAATTGATAGACCGGCATGCCGGCGCGCTTGCCCTTGATGTCCCACAGCGCTGAGTCGAGGGCCGCCTGGATAACGTTCGTAACCGGTCCGTTGCGCCAGTAGGAACGGACATGATTCGACTGCCAGAGATCCTCAATGCGGTCCGGATCTTTGCCGATCCAGAACGGGCGCATATGCTTTTCGAGCGCCGCCTTGACGGCCCACGTGAGATACAGGTCGTTCGCGGAACCGAGCCCGTACAGCCCCGGTTCGTTCGTTTCAACCTTGATGAATACCCAGGAGTATCCCGGCGGCGGGCTCGTGCCGATCACTTTGACGTCAGTGATCTTCAGCGGCGCTAATCCGCGCGTCGCCTGCGCATACAAATCCGACGCCCACCACGGCGCCGTCAACAAACCACCGAGCAACTCTCTTCGTCGCATCATCGATCCCCTCCAGGTAGCCTGTATATTTCACCACGTGGCGAGGCGAAGTGCGCGAGAGAGCCGTTGGGACGAGGCGCGAGCTGCTTGGCGCACGGAGGTGTACTTGACGGTACAGTGAGCACGGCAAGCAAGCGCAACGAAGTCATGGCGGTCCTATTGCGTGCTTCGACCGTCAGGTGGTGAATATGCGAGCTAGGCCGACCAAGAACTACAGGCCATCCTATCAGCTTGTCTATAATGGGTGATCGGACGGACCCCTTATGCCTATCAGCGAGGATCTCCTCAATATTCTTTGTTGCCCCCGCACGAAGGTGCCCGTGCAAGTGCTGCCCGCGGACCAACTTGCCGACTTGAACACCAAGATCGAGCAGGGCGGCGTGGTCTACCAAGATGGCAAACCCGTCGATAAGCCGCTCCAGGAAGGCCTCGTTACCGAGGACGGCGAAACCATCTACCGAATCGACGACAGCATCCCTGTGATGCTTGTCGACCAGGGTATCCCCGGTCATCAAATCAGCCAGGGCTAACCGCGCCTACTAGATCACCAGCGTCTCGATCAGCGAATTAAGCTGCGTTTGCAGGTCCGAGCGCTGCCGGCGTAACTGCGATTGCTGATCCCGCATCGTCGTCAACTCGCCTTCTTGCTCCGACAGCCTCAGCGCATACTTCTGTACTTGCTCTTGCTGCCCGCTGACCGAACGTAGGCTCGAAATATTCTGGCGTAGGCGATTCTGGTCCTCGAACAACTCCCTGACCTGCTGCTCAAGCATCTCGATCTCGCGGTCGGTGTTCGCGATCTCGCGCTTCACGTCGGCGATCTGGCCCAGCTTCTCACGACCCTCCGCATTCAATTCCTTGTTGCGTACGTACGTGATCAACTGATCGTAGGTCTGGTTCGTGATGCTCAGTGACTGCGCGTACTCGTTCTCTTCCGTCACCGGAAATTTCACGGTCTCGCCCGCCGGCACGGCGACTTCATAGCGATACGAGTTGGCCGTCTTCTCCGTCGGCTCATTCCCAATCGGTTTGTATCCCGGCCGAACCGGGCGCTCGATGATCACCGTCTTGGCCTTCTGGTCAACGTTGTGGATCGTGAACGTCCGCACTTCCTTGCGCGCATAACGGGTCGTCAGAACGCCCCGCCTCAACGTGAAGCTGCTCAATAGCTTGCTCGACGTCTCGTAAGCAGTCGTGATGCGCATCCCGAGGTCAACGGCGTAGCTGATGAGCCGCTTGTCGTCGTTCTTGATCGTTTCGAAAAGCGCTTCTCCGGCGTACGCCCCGGCATCGAGCACTGTCACGGCCCCGCCGTCGAGCGTGATACCTGAATCGTTCGTGATCTCAACGGCATTGAGCGGGTGCTGTGAACCGTGAGACTCGTCGAAGATCAGCAGCTTGCGCGCCGCAACCCGCACTTGAAGAAACGGCAGCATCGCCGATTCGCCCTGCCCGACCGTGATTGCCCGATCGATGCGGTATTCGAACAGGTCGCCCAACTCGCCTCCTGAAGCTGTTTGCGCGACGGTCGAGGAAATATTCTTGTCGTCCGCCACGCCCCCCACGATCCGGCCCCGCATGTCGGCAAAGCCCTCGTTCGCTGCCATCTCCATGGCCGAGGCCGGCGCTGCAGCTAACTGCCCCGCTCGAAAGCGAGCCTGCTCCTTCTTCTGCATGTTGTCGCGCCGCGCCGGAGCCTGGCTCGCCGCAACCGCGCCATGCACAATCGGCCGCTGCGCACGATCCTGCGCCAGTTCAAACACCGGACGATTCACATACTTCGGCTCATAGAGCCTGCTGATGAACGATACCGGCCTCCCCGAAACCAGCGAAAGGCTCACGTTCTCCCAATCCTCACCCGTTGTGTTGTCAACGATCGCCCAGCCTTCGAGTAGCGGATTACTCTCCGCGTCGAAAATCAGCCGGTAGCTGCTCTTCCACACAGGAGTAGGCACCACGTAACGCGCCCGAACCAAGCCGCCACGACTCTCTGCCGTCTCGATTGTCACATTGCGTTTTTCGCGGTTCCGAGCACCCGCGACGAGGATCAAGTAGTCTCGAAACTGCTCCTGCAGCCTCGGACTGACAAATCGCAATCCCAGCGCCGCCGCTGGGTCAAGTGTCCGTATCTCCCCATCGTCGCCGAGGATCAACAACCGATGGCTCTCCGGCTGGTCGCTCGTCGCCGCGATCGTCCGCGCACTGATAATCATCCCTTCCACTTGATCGGAAGCCATCCGCAACCGGATCCGCGATCCCTTGAACTGGTCCAAGATCCGGCTTAGCGGCTGCGCCTCGCCTACCCGGAACGGGAAGTTCTCGAGCTTCTTCGACAGCGGCTCGTTCGAGTCGTAACGCACGCCCGCCACCGCGCCGGCCCGTGAGTCGATCGTCAGCGACTTGAGAACGTCGTCCATCTCAGTCGCTTTGAACTGGAGTTCGATCGACTCGCCGTCGCTGACCTCCGCCGATCGTTCGAAGAAGCCCACGCCGTGCTTATACAGCACGACTTTCCTTACTGGTAGTTCGGCAGTCTGCGCCACAGCGGGCGCAACGCCCAGAAAACTCGAAAGGGTAAAAAGGATGATCAGGTGTCGCACACTTACCTCCTACACTGCCGACGGAAACCGCCCCCAATGCGTGGATGCTGATTCCCACCGCGAAGTTACTTAGGAAACGCGTCATGTCGCGGCTGACACCTCGATGCGCGTGCTTTTCGGGGGGTTTTGACGACGCTACTGAATCGTGCTCGCTCCCTGAATACCCTGATCAGCGGGTATCAGGTTGCGGTTGATGTGCTTGTCCAGGTTGATCACGTAGGTCTCGGGAGCACCGATCAAGATGGGCGAATGCGTCGCCGCGATGATCCGGAAATTCTTCTGGTCAGCCAGTTCCTTGAGCATCTTGAGGCTTCGCTGCTGGTTCGATCCCGACAAGGCCATCTCAGGCTCATCAAGCAGCAGCACCGTCCCATCTGGCAGGGTAGGGAACAGGTCTTTGAACATCGACAGCATCACCTGTCCATGACTCGCCGTAGCGACGAATTCCTGCATCTCCGGGTCGTCTTCGAACATCTCCGGCTGCATGCGCGGATTGTGCAGTTCGGCGTCGAAGAGCAAGACCTTCGGCCATTCCAGGTCCTCCGGCTTCTCAAGCCGATAAGCATATCCGTCGACGTCTTCCGCCTTCAGAGCCCGGTAAATCGAGTGCAGCATCGTCGACTTACCCGAGCCATTCTCGCCTTGCAGCATGATCAACGGATGGCTCAGGTCCACGATCATCGGCATATGAAAATCGAGACCAATGAAGACGGGATGACTAAGAATTTTAAGGAGCATGGTGGCCTGCTCTAAGCTTAGCAGGCGGTGCCAGAGCCGCCTCTTCGGCTGGGATGAACCCTAATTCGCTGCTCGAACCCGCAGCCGAACCCTGGACTCCCAATCAATCTCCGGCAACTTTCGATCCGGGCGATCGTGAATGACGAGTACGCCGCCTTTGCCGGCATACTGCTCGCACGCACGGGACCGATTGACACGAACCTCGTAGCCCGCACCTTCTTTGAGCCCCACGACGTAGAGCGCTTTCCCGTCCGGAATCAATCCGTTGAACGACAGCGGAGGCTCACCGTAAATAATCGCGGCACCCGGAAAGATCAGCGGCGCCTGCTGGTCCTCCAAGCCGATCAGGTGCTCTTCCCCCTCGGCCACGATGCGCAACCGGCCGTTGCTGTATCCGGCCCACATATCCTCTTCCTGCCATCCCGTGCGTGCATAGACACGACCTTCGAATTCGTCATGGAACACCAACGGCGCGGAGAAGTAGCTCAGCCCCGGCAGATAGGGGTTCACCCACAGAAACTCATACACCGCCCCAAGCGGCGTGAACAAAGTGTAGGCGTCGTGCCGCACCCACCCCTGCAGGAACTGATAGTCCGCCAGCGTGTTCTCGTACGCCACAAAGATCATCGAGGCGATCCGGTTTCGTGTTCCTTCGGTCACGGCTTTGCTCTCGTCCGTTCCCACTGGCACGCGAAAGATGCCCTCCTCGGTGCGAAGCGGACGGGGTGAAACCGCAAACATCATCCGCAGAGGCAACGCCTTGAAGACATCCGATGCCTGCCCCCAGATTTCGATCTCGAAGTTGTGACGGGCGACATGCGAAATCTCACCGAGCGCCACCAGCTCAGCGCCTTCGGCAAGTAGCTCGCCTTTTCGAAGAGCCGGTAGTACAAGCCCTTCCCAGTGGTCCTTCATGAAGGTTTGAACAACCCACTCATAGCCGGCCCGGTCTTCTCCTACAGCGATCAGCGCCGTAACGCCGCTTCGCAAGCCCGTTAGCCCGATGTCAGTCTTGAGGGAGAGAGCCTCGGCGGCCGCATAAAGTGCTTGGGCCAGACTTCGGCGCTGCTCGTCCGACAGAAGTTCGTAGCACCAATCAAAGACGACAGCACCCAGTCGCAGCTTATCGGGCTCCGCAAATTTTCCGGACTCCGCCTCTTCCACTGCCCAAGTGATCGCCCTTTGGCCTGATTCCGCATCGCCCGAAACCTGAAACAGCAGTGCCCTTACGAGAGGTTCTTCTGGAAACTCGACGTCGGCCTGCACCAACCGTTGCAGGTTCCGCCAACGCTCCGACTCCCGTCCGACGTCTTTCTGTAGCCGGGTCAGCCGCCGTCCTTCCAACCGAAGGCGTGGATGTGACGTGTAGACCTTGTAGTCCGCCTGCCCGAGTAACAGACCGGGCAGAAACACGAACAAAGCCGCCAGGAGGTGAAGCTTCATCTTCAAGCTATTCTACGACCCACCTTCACAAAGGAACTGTAGGGATACGCGTACCGTGCCCGCTAGCTTGTCGAGAAGGTGTCTCGGCTATATACTGCCGACCTCTCCCGCCGGCTGCGCAAGGCCCTCGATCGCCTCGACGTGCGTCGAATCCTTCTCCGTCTCGCGGTTGGGCGGCAACTCTTCCTCACCCTTACCCAGTTCTTGCCCCAGAGCGATCCGTGCCCCATACGCCAGATACTCGCGCTCCGTCCAAGGCGGATCCCCGTCATAGTCATAGCCGCCCACGATCCACACCGGGGTGCCCTGCTTCTCGATCCGCCAGCCCCGTGGACCGAGATTCCACTGGTCGCCCCAGCCATAAAGCCACCTCGCGTCCCCGCCCAGCAACCGCACACAACCGTGGCTCGCCGGATACCCCGGCAACTCAAACTGATGAAACGAGATGCCCTCGCGGTTGATGAAGTTAAATGCCCAGGGTAGGAACCAGTCACGGTTCACCGTGCTGTGCCGGCCCTTCGATTTCCAATTCAGATGAAAGTACCCCGATGGCGTCGGACGCCGCGCCGCGCCCGAACTCACCGGGCCCCAATAGATCAACTTGCCCTTCTCATAAGCCCCAAACGCCTGCGCTTGCTGATGAACAATCAGCACCTTGCCGTGCATCCCCGCCCATTTCGAGGCACCCGGCATCGGGCTGTAGTCCAGTTCACGAAAATCCCAGCGGTCTGGGACGACGATCGAACCCATCTTCGTGAGGTTCTTGGCGTCGGCGCGATTCAGCTTTTCGAGGATCGCAAGTTGCGCGGGTGTGAACTGACAGCGCAGTTGCTCCGGGTCATCTGAAATTGCCTGTACTCGAAAACGCACCGGCGATTCCGAATCCTCATCGACCAGATACGGCTCTGCTGCCAAACCGGACGACATCGAGAGCCAACACAACAACACCGCCCCGCTCAACACGGGTGCTTTGAATTGACCAGCTAATCCTCTCCAAACGCGCATCGTCTGCCTCCTCGGGGCCGACCGGCTTCTGGCGGGAATGCCAATCAACCCTAACTAGGGCAACTCATAGACCAAAGTCATTCCGTCGGCGCCAACGTTCTCCTCCCTCCGCAGGCTTTCGTCGGAACCCTTCTATTTATTGGATGTTCTCCATACGAAAAAGATTTCACCGCTTCTCATCTCAGGCCTGATCCACCTCACGAAAGCGTGTAGATTTTGCCCAGCGCAGGCAGCTTCTACTCGCCGAACGGCTACCCTTTGTGATGTAGAATAGGGGCAACTTTACCTCGGAGTAACGACATGACAAACGATGGTTCCCGGCGTGAATTCTTCCGCGGTCTCTTCGGAACGGCCGTCACGGCATCGATGGCCCAGAGTGTGCTCGCACAGCGCTCCAGTGGCGACGGCATCCCGACCGCCCGGCTCGGACGCACCAACGAGCAGGTTTCGATCATCTGCCTCGGCGGCTGGCACATCGGCGCGGTCGAGGACAAAAAGGAAGCTCACCGCATCATGCACCGCGCCGTCGATGAAGGCGTCAACTTCTTCGACAACGCCTGGGACTACCATGACGGCGGCTCCGAGGAAGTCATGGGCGACGCCCTCGCCGCCAACGGCTACCGCAAGAAGGTCTTCCTGATGACCAAGAACTGCGAGCGTGACTACGCCGGCAGCAAGCGCAATCTCGAAGAGAGCCTGCGCCGCCTCAAGACCGACTACCTCGACCTCTGGCAGTTCCACGAAAACAATTACGACAACGACCCCGACTGGGTCTTCGACAAAGGCGGCATGAAAGCCGCTCTGGAAGCGAAGAAAGAAGGCAAGGTCCGTTACATCGGTTTCACAGGCCACAAAGACCCGCGCATCCATCTCAAGATGCTTGCCAAGCCCTTCGACTGGGACACCGCGCAGATGCCCATCAACATCATGGACGCCCATTTCCGCAGCTTCCAGAAGGAAGTCGTCCCCGTCTGCTTGAACAAGAACGTCGGCGTCATCGGCATGAAGAGCTTAGGCGGCTCGCCGAACACACCCGCGGGCCGCATTCCTAGCGAAACGAACATCACGGCTGAGCAGTGCATCCGTTATTCGTTGAGCCTACCGATCTCAAGCCTCTGCGTCGGCATTCGCTCGATGAAAGATCTGGAGCAGGACATCAGCATCGCCCGGGGATTCAAAGCGCTGTCCGACAGCGACAAGGAACAGCTTATTCAGATGGCCGCCGCTGAAGGTGGAGACGGCCGCCACGAGATGTTCAAGTCAACCACCCACTTCGACGGCCCACACCACCGCCTGCAGCACGGCTTCGCCCTGGACGCGTAGTACATCGTTCCAATTCAGATCGACGCAAGCTAGCGCCGCGACCAAGTGTGATGGCCCGAAAGCATTCGGTAGCGACTTTACGCCGCCGATTGTGGCTCGTAGCGCTCGACCTGGATCTCTTCCTCGCGCGCTTACGCCTGGGCGACGTCGTAGGCGGCCTGGAGGCGTATCCATGTTTCCGTCGTAGAGCCGAAGGCCTTGGCGAGCCGGATTGCCATTTCGGTTGACATGCCCGCGCGGCTGTTCACCAGGTTCGAGAGCGCCTGGCGGCTTACGCCGAGCACCTTCGCTGCTTCGGTCACGTTAAGGCCGAGCGGCTCCAGGCGGGAAACACGCACGACTTTGCCAGGGTGCGGCGGGTTCTTCATCGGCATCGTGGTTTCTCCTTCACTAGTGGTAATCGATCAACTCGACATCGTAGCGAGACCAAGTTCCTGAAACGATGCACTTAGTTAGGGGTTGCTCAAACAAGCCGGAACCGGGCGACTGCTCGTGCGCCGCTCCGACCCCATCGCGCCCGCCCACCGCAGGAACTCCCACAGCTCCCGTCGCTGAGTCCAGGTGAACCTCCAGAACCGGCAAAAATTCACCGTATCCGCCGGCCAGCCCCAGTAGGTCTCGATCCGCCAACGCAGATAGGGGCTCGCCCAAGGCCGCAGGCGATACCCACGGGTCGCCTTCCAGAGGAATCGGCCGATCGCTGTTGCTTCGGTGTATCGCAAGGACTTAGGGGCCGTGAAAAAATGGGGGCAGTCCACTGGGCGCGCCGCTTAAGAAGGTTGTGAGCAAAGCACTTCGGAGGGCGGCGCTTGGTACCGTCCCCCATTTTTTCACAGCCCCTTACTGAGCGTAGTACCCGGGCCGGTGCCGCACCTTGTACCGCTTCCCCTTGCCTGTCAGTTCGACACGCACTTTCCGAAAGCCCGGTGAAGTCGACTCGGCCGGTGTGTAGGCCAGGATGTACTGGTTGCGGATGTCCCGCGCAACTTGCTGCGTGATGGCGTGGACCTCGTCGACGCTGTCCGGGAAGAACGCCGCGCCGCCGGTCGCCTCGACCACGTTCCGGATCGCGCGCGTCGCCCGCTTGGCCGAGCGGCGGTCTTCTTCGCTGAGCAATCCGACGGCGTAGATCACTGTCTCGGATTCCTGCAAGCGCCGGACGAGCTGCTCCAGCGTCGAGCGGCTCGCATTATCTTCGCCATCCGTCACAATCAGAACGACTCGCTTATCGCGCTCCGCTTTTTCTTCCAGATAGTCGAGCGACATGCCCACCGCGTCGTAGAGCGCCGTGCCGCCCCGCGAATCAATGCGTTGCAGCCCATCCTGCAAACGCGGCAGGTCGGACGTGAAAGGCGTATCCAGAAACGCCTCATCGTTGAAGTTGACGATAAACACCTCGTCCTCGGGATTCGACGCCTTCACGAAATCCAGCGCCCCGGCATTCACCTGCCGGCGCTTGGCGCGCATGCTGCCGCTGTTGTCGACGAGAATGCCCAGCGAAACCGGCACGTCCTCCCGCCGAAACAGCCGCAGCGATTGGTGGACATCGTTCTCATAAACCTGGAAGCTGTCTTGCTTGAGGTCGGTGATCAGGCGGTTGTCCCGGTCGAGCACCGTTGTATGCAGAACAACGAGCCTCGTCTCGGTGCGGATCACCAGACCGGTGTCGTCCTCATCACGGACTGACTGGGCGTTCAACAGCAGGGTGGCCGTCAACAGACAACTCACCACTGCGAGCGCACGCGCCGCTTTAAACCTAAACTTCATTGCTGATTGTGGCCTTTCTTGCGAAACGGGCGGTGCGGCGTGACCCCGGTTGAGGGTCCGCGTCATCGGGTGGGGGCGTAGTAGCCTTGGCGATAGTGAGAACGCAGCCGCGGCATGCCTCGGATCTTCTTGGTCTCCACTTTCATGCGCCGCCATCTGCCGTCTTTGTCCTGATTGGTGGGGACGTAACCTAGGACGTACTGGTTCCGTAGCTCGACTCCGATCTTGGCGGCGACGTCGGGTAACTCGTTCAGGTTTTCGACCGGAAACTGCCGTCCGCCGGTCTGCTCGGCGATCTCAGCCAGCAGGCTCGGACCGTTCAACTCTTCCGGCGTCCGTCCCCGCGACAAGATCGGCTCGAAGATGCCGATCGCATAGATCTGGACATCCGCCTCGCGGACCAGTCGCTTGATCTCGCGCTCGGTATAGCGGCTGGAGTTGTCACCGCCGTCCGAAATCACGAGTAGCGCCTTCTTCGTGTGCTTCGCTTCCTTCATCTGTGTGATCGCGAGATAGACCGCGTCCAACAAGGCGGTGCGGCCCTTGGACTGCGTGAAGGTCAGCCGGTTTTGGATCTCTTCGATCCGGTCGGTGAAGCTGGTGATGAGTTCCGGGCGGTTGTTGAACTGCACAAGCAGGAATTCGTCCTCAGGATTCGATGTCTTGAGGAACTGCGCCACCGCCTCGCGAGCCTTGCTCATCTTGTGGCCCATACTGCTGCTGGCGTCGAAAACCAGCCCCAGCGAAAGCGGAGCATCCTCCATTCCGAATTGCGTGATCTCCTGCTCGACCTTGTCCTCGGACACCTTGAAATACTCTTTTCCAAGGCCCGTGACCAGGCGGTTCATCGGGTCGGTCACCGTCACGCTGACGAGCACCAACTCAACATCAACCTTGATGTTCGCGCCAACGGGTAGCGGTTCGAGATTTGGGTCAGGAATGGTGGGCTTGACGCCGACCTTGGCGTCAGCCGCGAAGACCGGGGCGGCGCATAGGAGCGCGGCGATAACAAGGCAAACGGGTAATGCGCGGTGTGGCCATATGGTGGTGAGAGGCAAATTCGCCAAAACCTTGTCCCTGTGCGCTTCGATGACTTGCTTTTTTCCGTGACCGGCGCTTCGATTTTAACACAGGCCCCCTAGCAGTCCGTGGAGAAAGTCACGCGGGCCGCGTTAGTCCCTTTGGGAGAAGAGAGAAATCAGGAAGGACAGAAATCCGCGCGGCCCGCGTGAGTTTCACCACGGGCGGTTAGGCATGTTAAACTCGTATTTTGGTGTTCGCGGACTGTAAGCGCTGGCCTGATTCAGCGCTTCCCGCGACCCCAAAACTTCCTTCCCGCATGGACGGCTCGCGACGCGACCCGTCCATTCCAGAACGACATCCTACTCGTCTTTTCGCCTCCCCGGCGAATCCGGCTCCACTGTTCCGGGGCTTCATTCATAAGCTTCGCCGCTCGCCGCTCGGCGGTTATGCATTCATTTCAGTTGGAGAAGTTCATGGGCTCTGTTAAGAAGTGTATCTTCGTTACCGGCGGAGTTGTTTCGTCGTTGGGTAAAGGCATCGCCGCCGCCTCGCTTGGCTGTCTGCTCGAAAGCCGCGGACTGCGCATCACCCTGCAGAAGCTCGACCCCTATCTCAACATCGACCCGGGCACGATGAGCCCCTTCCAGCACGGTGAAGTCTTTGTCACCGATGACGGCGCTGAAACCGACCTCGACCTGGGGCACTATGAACGATTCACGCACTCCCATCTGACGCAGGCCAACAACGTTACCAGCGGACGCATCTACGAACGCATCCTCGCCAAAGAGCGCCGTGGAGACTACCTCGGCAAGACCGTCCAGGTCATCCCGCACGTCACCAACGAGATCAAAGAACGCATCCGCAAGATCGCGACCGATGACGTCGACGTCATCATCGTCGAAATCGGCGGAACCGTCGGCGACATTGAATCGCTGCCCTTTCTCGAAGCCATTCGCCAGATGCGGCACGAGTTGGGCCGGGAAAACTGCGTGTTCGTCCACGTCACGCTCGTCCCCTGGATCGCCGCCGCCGGGGAGTTAAAGACCAAGCCGACACAGCACAGCGTCAAGGAACTCCGTGCCATCGGTATCCAACCCGACATCCTGCTCTGCCGCACCGAAACCGACCTATCCCGCGAACTGCGCGAGAAGATCGCCCTGTTCTGCGATGTCGACAAAGACGCCGTCATCGCCGCCCGCGATGTTGATTCCGTCTACCGCGTGCCCATTCATTTCGCACGGCAGGGCGTCGACGACATCATCCTGCGTTATTTCGGCATGAGCGACCTGCCGAAACGCCAGCTTACCAATTGGGAAGAGATGCTCGACCGCATGCGCCATCCCGTTGACGAGGTCACGATCGGCATCATCGGCAAATATGTCGACTACGAAGATTCTTACAAGAGCCTCAAAGAGGCTCTACTTCACGGCGGACTCGCCCATCAGGTCCAAGTCGAACTGCGCTGGGTCGAGGCTGAAGGCATCACGCAGGAAACAGCTCATCAGCAGCTCAGTGAGTTGGACGGTATCCTCGTTCCCGGTGGATTCGGCACGCGCGGTATCGACGGCATGCTCGAAGCCATCCGCTATGCCCGCGAACAGAACGTCCCCTATTTCGGCATCTGCCTCGGGATGCAGACCATGGTCATTGAGTACGGCCGCAACGTCTGTGGACTCGAAAACGCCCACTCGACCGAGTTCGATCCGGGCACGCCCGATCGTCTCTTCTTCAAGCTACGCGAGTTGAAAGGTGTAGAAGATCTCGGCGGCACCATGCGTCTCGGCAGTTGGCCGTGCAAGCTCCAGTCCGGCAGTCTGACCGCTGAATGCTATGGCTCGATTGAGATCAACGAGCGCCACCGCCACCGCTACGAATTCAATCGCGAGTACGAGGAAGCCATTACGTCACACGGCATGCAGGTGACGGGAGAAACACCCGACGCCATGTACGTTGAGATCTGCGAGCTTCCCGACCACCCGTGGTACCTGGGCTGCCAGTTTCACCCCGAGTTCAAGTCAAAGCCGCTCGAGCCGCATCCGTTGTTTGCCTCGTTTGTCGGCGCGGCTTTCCGTCATCACAAAGCCCGTGTCGAAGACCTTCAGGTCCATGAAGCCGAGCAGTTTCTCCGCGTCCGCGTTTCATAGAGAAGGGCAGGCTGCGAAGAAGTAGGTGTACGGCATGCCGTGCCTGCGGCTCTGAACAGGGCTGAAATCCTACGGCCGGACCTCATGTAACAGCGGTTTGCCTTCCAGCCCTAGAAACAGGTTCTCCACCGAAAGCCTCGCCATCTCGCGCCGCGTTTCGACGGTTGCGCTGCCCAGGTGCGGGACAATCGTGACATTGTCGAGTTGCAATAGAGGATGGTCGCGCGGCAGAGGCTCCGGCTCCGTTACATCGAGCGCGGCCCCTTCGATCACGCCGGCCCGCAGAGCTTCGTAAAGCGCCTGTGTGTCGACCACACCGCCACGGGCGATGTTCACCAGCGTGGCTGTCGGCTTCATCTTCGCCAGAGCCTCGCCGTTGATCAGATTCCGCGTCTCCTCGGTCAACGGGCACGTCAGCATTACGTAGTCCGATGCGCCGAGCAGACTGTCGAGAGAGCGGTACTCGACATCCAGTACCTCGTCGTCCTCTCGACGGTGCCGATTGGAATACAGCACCTTCATATCGAACGCCCGCGCTCGTTTAGCCACCTGGCTGCCGATCGCCCCCATGCCGATGATGCCGAGCGTCATCCCGTGCGCTTCGCGGCCCAGCATGTAGCCCGGATCATAGTGCGTAAACTCGGGCGACCGCGCATAGCGGTCCCCTTTCGCAATCAGCCGTGCCGACGCTAGGAGCAACGCCATGCCCATATCGGCTGTCGCGCCATCCAGAATGCTCGGCGTATTGCCTACCGGGATGCCCCGGGCCGCCGCGTCCGGCACGTTGATGTGGTCAACGCCGACGCCGTAGTTACTGACGATCCGAACCCCCGGCAGCCGGTCGAGTATCTCACCGTTCAGCAGTGGATGCCCATATGTGTAAACTCCGTCGATTGGCTCGGACGTGCCCTCACGTGCCACATCCCATGGGAGCAGTTCCAAGCGGTCCGCCATGAACCCCAGAACCGTTGTGTCCAAGGGGCCGTCGGCGACCACCCGCGGCCGGTTCTTTGCACCTTCATCTGGCATCGTTACTCCTCTTCCTGTTTCGCCGCAAGGGCCGTGTATTTTACCAGCAACTGATGAGCTGCCCGCCGTTCTCCTTCGGGTGGCCATCCGCATACGACCAATACCCAAATGCATATGACATGCGTACTAAGCGATATTTCGACGCTATCTAGCGGATACTTTTTCGTGACATGCCCCGCGGCCCGAGCTACAAGATATCTACGGTATGGGTCGCGTTGTAGGAGTTCCCGAGATAGCAGGCCCCCGGTCTGCTCTGCAAGCGAGGGCTCGTCGCTGCGGGGCGTACGAGCCCTCGTTTTGCTTTCTGAGCAGCATGGCGCTGTTAGAATAGGCGGTCGCTCGCCCCGCCGCTTACCGCCCCATGTCTGAACTCGACCTTTTCTGGATTCGAAACCAATTTCCCGCGCTACGCCTCGAAGTCAATGGCCGACCGGCCGTTTTCCTCGACGGCCCCGGCGGGACGCAAGTCCCGCAGCGTGTCATCGACGCCATCTCCGGCTATCTGGCGACCTCCAACGCCAACACGCATGGCGCATTCCTCACCGCCGAACGAACCGAGCAAATGCTCGACGAGGCCCACGCCGCCTCCGCCGACATGCTCGGCTGCGATGCTCACGAAGTTGCCTTCGGTCCCAATATGACGACTCTGACGTTCGCGCTCAGCCGCTCCATTGGGCGCGAGCTGAAGGCCGGCGACGAGGTCATCGTTACCCAACTCGATCACGACGCGAACGTGGCCCCATGGCGCGCTCTGGAAGAACTCGGCGTCATCGTTCATACCGCCCCCATGCGTGTCGAGGACTGTACGCTTGACATGGACGGGCTCTACTCGCTGTTGAGCGAACGCACGAAGCTTGTCGCCGTTGGCTATGCCTCGAACGCTGTCGGAACGATCAACGACGTAACCGCCATCACCCGAGCCGCCCATGAAGCCGGAGCCTGGTGCTTTGTCGACGCCGTCCACTATGCGCCCCACGGCTCCATTGACGTCAAGGCGATCGATTGCGACTTTCTGGCCTGCTCCGCGTACAAGTTCTTCGGTCCTCACGTCGGCCTGCTCTACGGCAAAACGGAGCTTCTCGAGAAACTCCGCCCCTACAAAATCCGCCCCGCGCCGAACGAGATTCCCGATTGTTGGGAAACCGGCACGCAGAACCATGAGGGCCTCGCCGGTATGATCGCAGCCATCGACTACATTGCTGACGTCGGCCGCCGCCACGCACCCGAGACCGCCCACACTCGCCGGGACGCCCTCGTCGCCGCGATGAATCTCACGCAAGACTACGAGCGTGAACTATCGCGCAAGCTCATCCCCGCCCTGGTCGAGGTCCCCGGACTTACGTTCTACGGCCTCCACGACGTAGCGCAGTTCGATCGACGCACACCCACCGTCTCGATTCGTGTGGAAGGCGGTTCCCCGCGCGAGCTCGCCACATTCCTCGGCGAACGAGGCTTCTTCGTCTGGGACGGCAACTACTACGCCCTCAACGTCACCGAGCGGCTGGGTGTCGAGGCGTCTGGCGGCCTGGTTCGCATCGGCTGCGCCCACTACAACACTTCCGAAGAGATCGAGCGCCTCGTCGCCGCTCTCAACGACTTCTCGTCAACCCGGCCCTAGGCTTTTGCACAGTTGAAGAACGTAGGGGCACGGCATGCCGTGCCCGGTGGCCTTGGAGGGCTCGCGAGACGAGGCTCCGAGCCCATGGAGTGTCTTTGCGAGAAACGACCTCCCTTCGTTTCGGCTACGATCGAACTTGCCCATGCAGAACAGCTTGCTCACCGAATTCGACCGCCACTTGCTTGCCGAGGGAAACCACTACGGCAACTACGAGAAGCTCGGCGCGCACCTGGTCGAAGTCGATGGCGTCAAGGGCACCCGTTTCGCTGTATAGGCTCCGAACGCCGAATCCGTCTCGGTGATCGGCGGCTTCAACGACTGGAATCGCGACGCCCATCCGATGCGGAACCGGCCCGAAGCCGGGGTCTGGGAAGCGTTCGTTCCCGACATCGGCCCCGGCGCTCTCTACAAGTACTTCATCCGGTCTCGCGCGAACGGTTACGAGGTGGAGAAGGCCGATCCGTACACTTTCGCCACCGAGCTTCACCCTCGGACAGCCTCGAAAGTATGGGATCTATCCGGCTACGAATGGGGCGATGCCGAGTGGATGGCCTCGCGCGGCCCCAAGAGTGCTCACGACGCGCCGATCTCCATCTACGAGATTCACCTTGGTTCGTGGATGAGGGTCCCGGAAGAGGGCGGCTGGCTCACCTACCGCGATGTGGCGCCGCGTCTTGCCGCCTACGTGAAAGAGATGGGCTTCACTCACGTCGAGTTGATGCCCGTCACCGAGCACCCCTTCGATGGTTCGTGGGGATATCAAACGGTTAGCTACTACGCGCCCTCGTCGAGATTCGGAACTCCGCAGGAGTTCATGTTCCTCGTTGATACCTTGCACCAGGCGGGCATCAGCGTCTTAGTCGACTGGGTGCCGGCCCATTTCCCGAAAGACGAACACGGCCTCGGCTTCTTCGACGGCACCCATCTCTATGAGCACTCCGACACTCGCCAGGGCCTTAATCCTGACTGGGACACACTCATCTTCAACTACGGCCGCCGCGAAGTCGCGAACTTCCTCATCGGAAGTGCGCTGTTCTGGCTCGACCGATATCACATCGATGGTCTGCGCGTAGACGCCGTGGCGTCGATGCTCTATCTCGACTACGGCCGCGAAGAAGGCGAATGGATTCCCAACCAATACGGCGGACGAGAGAACCTCGAAGCAATCGACTTTCTGCGGCGCTTCAACGAGCGGGTCTACGCCGAACATCCCGATACGATTACGATGGCCGAGGAATCGACTTCCTGGCCGATGGTCTCACGGCCCACCTATATGGGCGGATTGGGCTTCGGATTCAAATGGAACATGGGCTGGATGAACGACATCCTCGAGTACGTCGAGAAAGACCCGGTGCACCGCAAGTATCACCACGAGAAGATCGCCTTCAGCATGCTCTACGCCTTCACCGAGAACTTCGTTCTACCGTTCTCGCACGATGAAGTCGTTCACGAAAAGGGTTCGATGCTCGGCAAGATGCCCGGCGACGAGTGGCAGAAATTCGCCAGCCTGCGGGCGCTCTACGGCTACATGTTTACGCATCCCGGCAAGAAACTCCTGTTCATGGGATGCGAGTTCGGCCAGAGCAGGGAATGGGCGCACGATGAAAGCCTCGACTGGCACCTGCTTGAGTACCCTGTTCATCAGGGCTTGAGTCGGTGGGTGCAGGATCTGAACCGCCTCTATCAGTCCGAGGGCGCGCTGTTTGAGATCGACTCCGAGTCTCACGGTTTCGAGTGGATCGACTGCAACGACCGTCAAGGCAGCAGCATCAGTTTTCTGCGGCACGGGAAGACGCCGGGCGACGAGCTTGTCGTTATCTGCAACTTCACCCCCGTTCCCCGCGAGGGCTATCGCCTCGGCGTGCCTCACAGCGGTTACTGGAGGGAAGTTCTCAACAGTGACGCCGAGATCTACGCCGGCACGGGCGTCGGAAATCGCGGAGGCTTGAATACTGAGGAAGTGGGTGACCATGGCCGCCCCTACAGCCTGAACCTCAGAATCCCCCCGCTGGGCTGTCTTGTCTTCAAACGAAGCCGGTAGCCCGGCCCTGGTTTTGGGCCTGCCGGTCTATTTCCTGTGTGCCGACGGGAGACTCGTTTGCACGTCAAAAAGAATGCCGATACGATGAAGTCACGTCAGGGTTCGCCGGAGTAGCTCAGGTGGTCAGAGCGAGGGCCTCATAATCCCTAGGTCAGCGGTTCGAGTCCGCTCTCCGGCACCAACCCTTCCCACCTCCCCTTCCCACGCCCCCTTCCTACGCTATTGCATCACGCCCCGATCCTCGTCGTTTTCCTTGGAACCCTTGCGCTGCTAGGGTTGGCGGCCTGTAGCACTCCCGAAGAAGCAACACCGGGTCGGCGTCCGAACGTACTCTTCGCCATTTCTGATGATCAATCCTGGCTCCATACCGGGGCCATGGGTGACCCGAATGTCTCGACGCCCGCGTTTGACCGCGTGGCCCGGGAGAGTGTTCTCTTCACGCACGCCTTCAGCGCCGCGCCGTCGTGTACGCCGTCACGCAGCGCTGTTCTGACCGGCCAGTCCATCTGGCGCATCGAAGAGGCCGGCTTGCTGATGGGGACCATTCCCCGGAAATTCGAGCTCTCCCACTGCTGCTGGAAGATTCAGGCTATGGGATCGGCTACACCGGCAAGGCCTGGGGGCCGGGCGACTGGCAGGCCGGTGGCCTTACTCGCTACCCCGCCGGACGGGAGTTCGCCGAGCACAAATACGACCCCGTCGCGCCCGGCATTCGCAACAACAACTACGCCGCCAACTTCGATGATTTTCTTACGCAGCGCGAGGAAGACAAACCCTTCTTTTTCTGGTACGGCGCTTCCGAACCCCACCGCGCCTACGATTACGACGCCGGCGTAGAGCAAGGCAAGACGGCCGAGACCGTTTCGGTCCCCTCTTTCCTTCCGGATACCGATGAGGTGCGCCGCGACATTCTCGACTACTACGTCGAGATTGAATGGTTCGACTCGCATCTGATGCGCATGATCGAGGCACTCGACAAAGCGGGCAAGCTCGACAACACGATCATCGTCGTGACCAGCGACAACGGCATGCCGTTCCCGCGCGCCAAGACGACGCTCTACGACTGGGGCACGCGGATGCCGCTTGCCATTCGCTGGCCTGAAAGAGTCCCGAGTGGACGCACCGTCGACGACTTGGTCAGCCACACCGACTTCGGGCCGACGTTTCTCGAAGCGGCGGGCCTTCCCATTCCCGAGATGATGACCGGTCGTAGCCTGTTGAACGTTCTCACCTCCGAGGAGGAAGGCCGTGTCGACTCCTCCCGGGACCGAGTCTTCACCGCCATTGAGCGGCATACCTGGACACGGCCCAACGGCGCACCTTACCCCGTCCGGGCCATCCGCACCCCCGACTACCTCTACATTCGTAACTACGAGCCGGACCGCTGGCCGGCGGGCGACCCCGATCTCGACGCCGCGCCGCAGGGCTTTTTCGGCGACGTCGACGCCTGCCCAACCAAGACCTTCATGCTGGAACCGCCGATCAAACAGAAGTTCCGCCGCGAATTTGAGCTGAGCTTCGGACGCCGTCCCGCCGAGGAACTCTACAAGATCGCCGATGATCCCGGCCAGGTCAGCAACCTTGCCGCTGACTCCGCGTACGCCGAAACGCGCGAAGAGCTCAGCCAAGCTCTCGCCTCCCATCTGGCAGAGACCGGCGATCCCCGCTCTCGCGGCGAATCGCCATGGCACTACTACCCCTACCGGCGCGGCAATACCGTCCAAATCGCTGAGCTCGAATAACTGAAGGCCGGCGTCACCCACGTCCGAAGCAACAGAGCGGTGCATGTCAACGCACGGGCCCGCGTGGCCCAAGGCCGCCCAGAGACAACAGCATCGAAGATTCGTGGCGGTGGCATACACTTGAGGCTTGCTGGGGAACCGCCAACGGATGAATAGCTCCGCCCCATCCACCCAGTTCAACCGAACCCAACAAGCGATCTGGTGCGCATCGACGCTCGTGGTGGCGTGTGCACTGGCTTGGCTGCCGGCCCTGCAAGCAGTGATCCCCATTGAGGCCGATCACGTCATGGCCGACTTCTACAAAGACGGTTACCTCACCGGGTTCGGACAGGCCCTTGACTGGCAGGGCGTGTGGAGAATTCTCGGGTTTTCGCTCGTCGGTGTCTCGATCAACGTCCATCCTCTTGCGATGCCCCTCTTGGCTCTCCTCACCCACGCCCTATCGGTCTGTCTCTTCGTCGCAACGTGTTTCCGTCTTCTCGGCGATCTTCGGTTGGCGCTGGGCCTGGGGATCGTATTGGCCGTGCTACCGCTTGGGTACCAGGCCTTGGTGTGGGGCGCGTGCTACACGTTTGTACTCGCCGCATTGGCGTTCTGGACCCAACTATGGGTATCGACCCACCATGGCGACCACTCCGACAAGCAGGCATCACTCTTCGTGCTGATCGCACTGCTTACGCTGATCGGCGCTTTGTCGAACGAGTGTCTGCTCGGTGCGTCGCTCGCGAGTTGCGCGTGGTTCTGGATCCGCGAGAGACCATCCTCACTCGATGTCGTTCTGGGCAACATGAAGACGTACTACGCCGGCTGGGCGCCATTCGCCGGAGCCGCCGTCTATGTTGCCGCCTACTACGCCTTCCAGCCAGGGTATGTCGCGAAGCAGCCCGGACTTTTCAACCCTCGTTCGCTGCTGTCAGCCTACTACCACCCGACCGCGGCTTTCGCCGTCTTCGGGTCGTGGACGTCCCCCGTGATGCGCGACCTCGGCTTTGACCTGTGGGGCGCCGGGGCAATAGCCCTGGAGATTGTACTCGCTGCCTTGCTGCTGGTTTTGACCTGGTACGGAGCATGCCGACTTCCCGCTCCGGGCGCGGGCCCGGCGAATCTGTTTCGGGTTGGCGTGACGATTGGCTGCCTACTGTTTGGAACCTCTCTGATCTATGCGATCAGCGGCGGGTTTTCGCCTGAGTCCCGGAAGCTTTATCCGATCTGTTTTGTCATGGCGTTGGCGGCGGCCTTCGTCCTGACTAGGTTTTCCGTTGCGTGGCCGTGACCTGCCCCCACAAGTTGTACCACTTTCTAAGTTAGGATCTGGGCCGTTTTCGGCGGGCGCAGGGGCGGAGCCCCGTAGCTCGCTGAAAACGGCTCGAATGCCTCCGGTGTCGGTGGCCGATAGCCCAAGGAACTATGCGGCCGTCGCGTGTTGTACTGCATTCGCCAACGCTCGATCAGCACCTGAGCCTCGTAGAGCGTGTCGAAGATCTCCAGGTTGAGCAGCTCGTCGCGCAGCTTGCCATTGAATGATTCGA
>Ga0315336_1002625_pt1 | contig 26779 bp, 20 predicted proteins | sample ASW5metaG_FD_204512 | JGI IMG/M metagenome (GOLD analysis project Ga0315336, IMG submission 204512) | Ammonia-oxidizing marine archaeal communities from Monterey Bay, California, United States - ASW #5 | ecosystem: Environmental > Aquatic > Marine > Intertidal zone | place: USA: California... | reverse complement strand
TAAGCGGTCATCCCACGTTCGTGCTCGTTCATGATGTCATCGCGTTCGGCCCCCATCAACACCCGATCGCGAGCGGACTCAAAATCCTCGGATTCCACCTCTTGCTTCCCGGCCCGAGTGGCGCAGAGGGCGGCCTCGTTGACCAAGTTGCGAAGATCGGCGCCGGAAAAGCCAATGGTGCCGCCGGCAATTTGATCCAGATCGACTTCGTCGGCCAGTGGAACCTTGCGACTGTGAACCTTGAGAATACCCATGCGTCCCTTGCGGTTGGGTTTTTCGACGGAGATGTGTCGGTCGAAGCGGCCGGGTCGTAACAGCGCGGGATCGAGCACGTCGGGTCGATTCGTAGCGGCCAGGACGATGACCGATTCACTTTCCTCGAAGCCGTCCATTTCGCTGAGGATCTGGTTCAATGTCTGCTCGCGCTCGTCATGACCACCTCCGACACCGGCTCCCCGCACGCGGCCCACGGCGTCAATCTCGTCTACGAAGATGATGCACGGTGCGTTGTCCTTAGCGGTACGAAACAAGTCGCGCACACGGCTGGCTCCGACACCGACAAACATCTGAATGAACTCGGACCCGTTGATCGCGAAAAAGGGAACTCCAGCTTCTCCGGCGGTCGCGCGGGCCAACAGGGTCTTCCCCGTACCCGGGGTTCCCATCAGCAGCACGCCCTTGGGAATCCGGGCTCCCAGTCGTTGAAATTTGTCGGGGGTTTTCAGGAATTCGACCACTTCCTGGAGTTCGGATTTCGCCTGCTCCATGCCGGCCACTTCGTCAAACGTCGATTGTTGCTCGGCGGGTTGAAACCGTTTGGCGGGACTCTTGATGAAGCTGTTCATCATGCCACTGCCCATCGGATCGGAGGACCTGCGCATCATGAACCATAGAAAGCCGAGCAACAGCATGGGGCCGATCAACCAGAACATCAGCTGCGTCCCCATGCCGACCGACGTGTCTTCGGAATCGTAGGTGACGCCTTTTTCTCGGAGCAGCGGCAGCAGGTGGTCGTCCGGCACATTCGCGGGCGGCAGCACGGTATGGAACTTCAGGTCACTGTCTTTCTGGCCTGGAGGGGCAGGCTTCAGTGCATGTTTCCATTCACCCGTGATCACGTGGTTCATGAAGTGCACTGTTTTCACATTGTCATCGGCCAACTGTTTGTAGAAGACGCTGGCCGGGACTTTGGTACCGGAATTTGTAGGCGAGCTGCGCCAGAGCCAGAAGGCGATCAGTCCGCCGAGCATCAGCATGACGATCATCGGTCCGACGGACGGAGACCGTTTGGGCTCACCCTCGGGTGTTGCTGGTGGCTGGCCACCTTTTTTCTCCGGTGTCGGAGATTCCATGTGTGCTTCCGAAATCTAGATTCTGGAGCGGTTCGCGACGGGCGTCGGCTGCTGTCGTCGCCAGGTCGTTTGCCTGGCCCTCTCGACCGCCGAACTGCCCCTCAGGTCAGACCGCCGCTGCGGGCCGCTTGTCCCCAGGCCTCCTCGTGGGATGACCCCGGCTACCCAAAAACCAGCGACGAGCGGCCGATCATTCTTCATCCTTATCCTGCTTTTGGGCCGCGGCGACGATTTTCGACTGCTCGTTCGGGGGCACCATTTCGTAGTGACTCAGTTCCATGGAGAACGACCCCTGCCCGCCGGTCATGCTGGAAAGTGCCCGGGCGTAGGTCATGAATTCCGCCAGCGGCGCCTTGGCGTGGATGACTTGAAATCCACCGGGCAGGCCATCCATGCCTTCCACTCGGCCTCGGCGGCTGTTGAGGTCGCTGGTAATATCGCCCAGCTTGTCGTCCGGCACGTTGATCTCGACCTGAACAATGGGTTCCAACAACGCGGGTTTGGCGTTCATGAACACATCACGAAAGCACATGCTGGCGGCGGTCTTGAACGCGGTTTCATTGCTATCCACGGGATGGTCCTTGCCGAAGTACAGTTCACACGAGACATCCTGTACTTGATAACCGGCCAGCACACCCCGCTGCATACGCTCCCGGATTCCCTTTTCCACAGCCGGGATGAAGTTGTTCGGTACGGTACCACCGGTCACTCGATCCACGAAGGCGTAGTTCAGATCCGAATCGTAGTGAAAGTTGCGCATACTCTCGAATCGGGCTTTGGTGAAGTATTCATCCGGTTCGATTTCATGCGGTACGGCGGCCACGCGGAAGTGCACTTCGGCGAACTGGCCGGATCCACCCGACTGTTTCTTGTGTCGATAGGACCCTTCCGCACTGCCACTCACGGTTTCTCGATAGGGAATCTTGGGCTGGCGGGTCACGACTTCGACCTTATCGCGTCGCGCCATCCGGTCCTGAGCGATCTGCAGATGCAGATCGCTCATACCCCGCATGACCATTTCCTTGGTCTGCTGATCGCGATAGATGTGAAACGTCTGATCCTCTTCCTGAATTTTCTGCAAAGCACCTGAGATCTTCTGTTGATCAGCGCGGCTTTTCGGTTCCACAGCCAGGCCGATCATGGGTGTCGGAAACACAATCGGCGCCATGCTCAACCCATCGGCATCGCGCGTCAGGCAGTCGCTGACGGCCAGTTCTTCCATCTTGACCACCGCCACAATCGAACCGGCCGCCGCCTCGTCGATCTGTTCGTTGCTGCCTCCTTGCACGCTCAAAATCTGACCGATCTTGAGCAGCTTGTCTTCCCTTTTGACATTCGAATCCTTGCGCAGGCTGCCGGAATAAACCCTGAGGAAGTTCATCTTGGCCACGAAGGGATCAATCCGCGTCTTAAATACCTGAGCGAACAGTGGTCCGTCCGCGGTTTGTTCCAGGACGGTTTCTTCACCATCAGCGTCGACGACTTTGCGTTCCAACACCGTGGGCGGCAGAGCACATGTGGCCAGGGCATCCAGCAATTCCGTGACACCGATATCGGCCTTAGAGCTGATGTGAAAAATGGGAATCAACGTGCCTTCGGCGATCGCCTTTGCAATTCCCTCTCCGATCTCGTCGGCACCCAGCGACTCGCCTTCGAGATAGCGTTCCATCAACTCCTCGTCGGCTTCGACGATGGCATCCATGACCGCTTGATTGACTTCTCCCGGATCCACCTGCACTCCGTCGGGGACGCTTTCGGGAACATTCAAAGTGCTGACGACTCCCGAGAAATCGGCCCCGAAGCCCACGGGAACATTCAAAGGGACGCAGGCGGTTCCAAAGGACTCCTGGATACTGTCGAGCAGTTCGCTGTAGACAATGTTCTCCATGTCGCACTTGTTGACCACGATCATTCGTCCCAGACCCGCGTCACCCGCCAGACCGAACGTGCGGCGGGTATTGACTTCGATTCCGGACCCGGCGTTGACCACCACGACCGCGGTTTCGGTAGCCCGCAACGGGCCAAACACCTGGCCGATGAAATCCGGGAACCCGGGTGTGTCGATCAGATTGAAATACCGCTTATTGTGCTCAAAGTGGATCACGGTCGAACTCACAGACGATTTGCGTTCCTTCTCATCGTCATCGGTATCCAGCAAGCTGCTACCGTCATCAACGGATCCCGCCCGGTTGGTTTCACCCGTCTTGAATAACAACAGATCAGCGAGCGTCGTCTTGCCTGCCGCGCCGTGCCCGATCAGTGTCACATTGCGCACGTCATCAATCTGATACTTCGTCATCGCCGCTCACCCTTGCAATGGACCCCTGGGATCCGTTCGAGACTTCGGCCGCAGAACCGTAGTGCTATCCGTTTCACACCGCGTTTCCAGCGAGGAGAATTCAGGGCAACATCCTGCACAATAGAAACCGTATCTGCAATGCTGACAGCGATTTTGAGCCATCCTTGCCAATCTGGAGCGACTCGGACAACACGGTTGCATTCCAAGATGGAATCGACTCTGATCAACCGCATCGGCGACCGTGTGTTCTGCCGAAGGCATTCTCCCTGTTGATTGTGTCATTTCCGGCCGCTTCGATTCGGAGCGATAACCGCCGGCCGGGTTTTCTGCGCTGCCACGGAAACCGAAGGGCAATCGAGATGGAGCACAACGCACTTCGCCAGCGGCAACTGCCGCAGGGGGCGCAGTTTTCCGGCGACAACCCCATCGCGGAGCACTTCGGTGCACCGCAGAATGAGCTTTCCGCGGTCACCACACACAACGTAGTGTTCGACGTCAGCAACCGATCACAGGTCGAATTGACCGGCCTTGATCGCATCGCTTTCCTGAACAATTTCTGCACCAACGACGTGAGTTCGATTGCGCAGGGTTCGGGTTGCGAGACCTTTCTGACCAACGTGAAAGGCCGCGTTTTGGCACACGGTTTCCTATTCGTCGCAGCCGACGCAGTGTGGCTGGAAACGGTCCCAGACCAGGCGCCGGCGATCATGGCACACCTCGACCGTTACCTGATACGTGAAGACGTGCAAATGCAGGACCAGACGACGCGACAGGCCCAATTGCTGGTCGCGTGTCGAACGGCCTGCCGGATCGCGGACTTCGACTTGCCAACCGCGGGCCAGCGATACGACCATTTTTCTGCTGACTACCAGGGTGTGCCTGTGCGTGTGCGGCGGGTGCCGCTGGGGACGGCCACGGGCCTGCTATTGTCTGTCGAACGTTGCGCCGTGGCGGACCTGTGGACCAGCCTGTGCCAGGCCGGCTGCCGTCCCGCTGGCGAGCTGGCCTGGCAGGCGCTGCGCATTTCCGCGGGCTTCCCTGTGTACGGTATGGACATCACCGACGAGAACCTGGCACAGGAGGTGAGCCGGAACCGGCAGTGCATCTCGTTCTCAAAGGGTTGCTATCTTGGCCAGGAACCGATTGCCCGAATCGATGCCATGGGACACGTCAACCGCGAATTGCGGGGGCTCAGACTGCGACACGGGCCCGCTCCCCCGGTGGGCAGTTTGATTCTCAGTGAGACCAATGCGGCTGCCGTGGGGTCTGTCACGTCGTCAAGCGAGCTGTCCGTAGACGGCCCCCCCGTTGCCCTGGGGTACCTCAAAACGGGAGCCAGCACACCCGGAAAACAGGTCGTGGTCCAAGCTGGCGATTCGGAAATTGACGCCGAGGTCTTCGAGCCGGCGGCCTGAACCGAGGGCGACTCGATGCTTCGCGGAAGAACAGGGAACGATCATCGGCAGTGTGTAGCCCGCCTCGGTTGCCCCGCGTCGATCAACACGCTAAGAATTCACCAAGCGGATGCTCTCCGTTAGAAACGGTTGTCAGTCGATTCCCGCAAAACTTGTCGATTCCCATCCGTCCATTGAGCTGGTCGGCCACGTGGGACCATGCGTTCACCCAGCATCACCCAGGAGACCCTGACTGATGAAACCGCCAATTCGTGTTGCTGTCACGGGGGCCGCTGGTCAAATCGGCTATGCTTTGTTGTTTCGCCTGGCATCGGGGCAGGTATTTGGTGCTGACCAACCGGTCATTTTGCATCTGGTTGAAGTCCCGCCGGTGATGCCGGCCTTGGACGGAGTCCAAATGGAATTGGAGGACTGTGCGTTTCCGACTCTGGCCGACACAGTCAAGGCGGACAGCGACCATCTGGAGGATGGTTTTCGGGACTGCAACTACGTGGTTTGCGTCGGGAGTGTCCCGCGGAAGGCGGGCATGGAGCGGGGTGATCTGATCCGGGTCAACGGACCCATTTTCACGACCACGGGCCGGGCGATTCAAGCTGCGGCGGCGGATGACGTGCGGATCCTGGTGGTTGGCAATCCGTGCAACACGAACTGCATGATCGCCATGCACAACGCTCCGGACATCCCCACCGACCGCTGGTTCGCCATGACGCGACTCGATCAGAACCGCGCCGTGACTCAGCTGGCCCAACGCGCCGGTTGCCCGGTGGAAACCGTACAACGCCTGACCATCTGGGGTAATCACTCGGCGACGCAATACCCCGATTTCTACAATACACAGATCGACGGCCGGCCGGCCGTGGAAGCGATCGGCGACGAACAGTGGCTGCAGGGTGATTTCCTCAGCACGGTCCAACAGCGGGGGGCCGCGGTGATCAAAGCTCGGGGAGCGTCGAGTGCCGCGTCGGCGGCCAACGCCGCGATTGACAGCCTGAAATCGATCGTCACGCCCACAGCCGACGGTGAAACGTTCAGCGCGGCGGTGTGCAGCGACGGGAGTTACGGTGTGGACAGCGGGTTGATTTGCGGATTTCCGCTCACATCCGACGGAGTTTCGTGGACGATCACGCCCGACGTGCAACACAACGCGTTCGCCCAATCGAAACTCGACGCCACGATCGCCGAACTGCAATCGGAACGCGACACTGTCAAGGATCTGCTACCGGGTTGAATCCGGCCGCCAAGCAGTCCGCGGACACGGCACTTGATGTCTCGAAACCGCTGGAAAGACTGCCGGGCGCGTTGGCACGTGAGCGACAGCACCAGCCGTCGATTTAGCTGAAGGATCAAGTCATGCTACCGCCACTCATGGGTGTCGAAAAATGGGAGCTGGACACTCCGATCCTGTGCATCGACCTGGATGTCATGAACGCCAACATCGCAGAGATGGCGCGGTTCATTCAAAGCCACGGTGTGGCCTGGAGGCCACACCAGAAATGCCACAAGACACCGGCAATTGCGCAGAAGCAGCTCGCCGCGGGAGCAATCGGCGTCACCTGCGCCAAGGTGTCCGAGGCCGAAGTGATGGCCGCCGGAGGCGTCACGGACATTTTGATTGCCAACATGATCGTGGGTCCGCCGAAGCTGAAGCGGGTTGCCGCGTTGTGCCACACGGCGAATCCGATCGTAGCCTGTGATCACTACGTGCAGGCGGAAGCTCTGGCCGCAGCCTGTCAAAGTCAGGGCGTCACCTGCCGCGCGATCGTGGAAGTCAACGTCGGATTGGACCGCGTCGGCGCGCAACCCGGACAGGACACATTGCAGCTGGCCCAGGCGATCGACGAGCTGGATGGTCTGCGACTGGCCGGCATCATGGGCTACGAAGGCCATCTGTTGCGTGTCGAAGATCCTCAAGAAAAGCAGCAACAGATTTCCGAGGCCATGGGCGTGCTGCGACATTGCCGTGATCAAATGATCGAACATGGACTGTGCTGTGACATCGTCAGCGCCAGCGGCACAGGCTCGTATCAGCAAAGCTGTACATGTGAAGGAGTCACCGAAGTGCAGGCCGGCGGCGGCATCTTTGCCGATCCGATGTATCAGTTGAACATGGGAGTCAAGGGTCTGAACTACTCGCTGACGGTTCTGGCAAGTGTGGTCAGCCGCCCGGCCTTGGACCGAGCGGTACTGGACTGTGGTCGCAAGGCGCTGAACCCGGATCATCAGACGGCGATTATCAAGGACAAGCCGGACGCCGAGGTGTTGCGCGTGAGCGCCGAGCACTGCGAAATCCAATTAGGAGAGCAGTCGCGCGACCTGCAGATCGGAGACAAGCTGGAGCTGATTGTGGGCTATGCCGACTTCACCACGGTGCTCCACGACTTCTTCTACGGATTCCACGACAACCGCCTGGCCGCGGTCTGGCCAATCCTGGGGCGGGGCAAGCTGCAATAGTCGAACGACAGTGACTTTCCACGCACCACGATTGCCGTCAGGCAACGGAATCCGCGATTGTCGCCGAGGGCATCCGTCGGTCAGAAACCGCTTTAGACCGTGGACTTTACCACACCGCCGCGGACCGAGTACTCTTGTGAAACATCGTCGATGACCGTGGCACGTCGGCCCGCGACAAGCGGGCCCTTGGCCGTACGGATTATCGACCGAGGATCACGCCAGAAGACAACATCCCAGAGAGGCTCGAGATGGCTGACTTGCGGCTGATTTGTAGCTTGGCGTTGATCGTTTGCGGAACCTCGGTTCCACAACTCCAGGCCGCGCGTCCCCACATTTTGCTGGCGATTTCGGACGACCATTCGTTTCCACATGCGGGAGCGTACGGTGACCAGGGGGTGCGGACTCCCGCGTTCGACCAGATCGCGCGTCGCGGAGTGCTGTTCCAGAACGCGTTCGCGGCGTCGCCGGGCTGCAGCCCCTCGCGGGCGGCATTGCTGACGGGCCGGAATACCTGGGAGTTGGAACACGCGGGGACTCATGCCAGTAGCTTTTCCGACAAGTTCGCCGTGTACCCCGATCTGCTGGAACAGGCGGGCTATTTCGTGGGCTACACGGGCAAAGGCTGGGGGCCGGGGAATTTCCGTGACGGCGGACGCACCCGGAATCCAGCCGGACCGAGTTTTCAGCGGCACAAACGTCGCGTGCGGTCGGGAGTCTCGTCAACAAATTACTCGGCAAACTTCGCGGACTTTCTCGAACAGCGTCCGGACGAGCGCCCATTCTGTTTCTGGTTCGGCTGCCACGAACCACATCGCAGCTACGCCCGCGGATCCGGCCAGGCGGCGGGCAAGACGCTCGCATCGGCATCGGTCCCGGCTTTTTTACCCGACAATCCCGAAATCCGCAGTGACATTCTAGATTACTACCTGGAGATCGAGTGGTTCGATCAACAGCTGGCGCAGATGATCAAGCAACTCCAGCAGCAGAATCTGCTCGAAAACACACTTGTCATCGTCACGGGGGACAACGGGATGCCGTTTCCCCGCGCGAAAGCCAACTGTTACGAGTTCGGTATCCATGTCCCGCTGGCGGTCCAATGGCCGGGCACGGTACCGGGAGGTCGCGTCGTGACCGACCTGATCGGTTTCAGCGACATTGCCCCCACGCTGTTGGAAGCCGCCGACCTGTCGGTACCGAAGTCGATGACGGGCCGGAGTTTTCTCGACGTGTTGAAATCGAACAATCAAGCGACAGTGGATGCCAGCCGGACGGCTGTGTTTTCGGCTCGCGAACGTCATTCCTCATCGCGGCACCAGAACTGGACGTATCCGATTCGGGCCATGCGGACACAGCGCTATCTGTATATCCGCAACTTCCGCCCTCAACGCTGGCCCGCCGGCCATCCGGCGGGGTTCGGCAAAGACCGCTTCGGCTATTACGACATCGACGGCTGTCCCACCAAGACGTGGCTCATCGATCATCGTGCGGCGCCTGTGGGCCGCAGATTCTTCGAACTGGCTGTCGGCAGACGACCGGCCGAAGAACTGTACGCGGTGGAGGATCCGGGAAATCTGCGCAACCTGATCGACGATCCCGAACACGCGGAATCGCTGTCGACCTTGCGTGACCGATTCACTCAGTACCTGAAACAGACGGGGGATCCCCGCGTTCTGGACGGCGGCGAGATCTACGAAACCTACAAACGGTACAGCCGCATCCGCTCCTTTCCAGCTCCCACGGCCGATGAACCGCAATGACACGTCCGATCTACCAACAGGGAATCCCAATGCACCAACCCCCACGACTGACCCTGCATGTTTGCCTGGCGCTATTTGGTTTGACTTTGATCGGACCTCGACGATTGGCGGGCCAGGATGAAGCGGTGGCATTTCGTGGGGCGCGGATTCTGACGGCGGCTCGGCAAAACTTCGAACCGGGAACTCTCGTCGTTTCCGGAGGCAAGATTATCGCCGTGGGTCCGGTGGACCGGGTACAGATTCCGGCAGCGGCGCGGATCATCGACGCCCGTGGTCAGGTCATGATTCCCGGACTGGTCGACACCCACTCGCACCTGGGCGTGTATTCCCGGCCCCAGGTTCGGGGCAACAGTGACGGCAATGAAATGACGGGTCCGGTCCAGAGCGGAGTCCGTGCATTGGACGCCTTGAATGCCTTTGATCCGGGCATCCGCATGGCGGTTGCCGGGGGAGTTACGGCGGCAAACGTCATGCCTGGCAGCGGCAACGTGATCGGAGGCCAGACGATTTATGTCAAACTCCGCGGCCGCTCGCCCGAACAAATGCAGATCCGATCACCGCGGGTAGCGGGTGGACTGAAGATGGCGAATGGCGAGAACCCGAAGCGCTCCTATGGAGGACGCGGAAAGTCGCCGGGAACGCGCATGAAAATCGCGGCGTTGCAGCGTACGGAATTCGTGAAGGCCCAGGACTATGCTCGCAAATGGGAACGTCATCGGCAGGACCAGGCCGCCGGCAAAGACACGGCGGCTCCCGAAATCGACCTCAACATGCAGTCCTTGGTGGAAGTGCTGCAACGCAAGCGGACAGTCCACTTTCATACCCATCGAGCGGACGACATTCTGACCGTGTTGCGTTTGCGCAAGGAATTCAATTTTGAATTGCTGATCCAACACGGAACCGAGGCGTACAAAGTGATCGATGAAATCGCCCGCCACCAGGTACCGGTTTCCATGACCGTTGTGGATAGCCCGGGAGGCAAGGCCGAGGTTGTGGATTTCATCGAACAATGCGGAGCGGAACTGGCGCGGGCCGGAGTCAAGGTGCTGGTGAACACGGACGACCCTGTGACCGAAAGCCGGTTCTTCTTACGAACAGCCGCGATTCCCGTGCGTGGTGGACTGTCGTCCGAGCTGGCGTTGCGCGCCATCACAATCCATCCGGCGGAGGTCATGCATCTGGAGGACCGGATCGGCTCATTGGAACAGGGCAAAGATGCGGATTTCGTCATGCTCAATGGCGACCCATTCAGTGTGTATACCCGGGTACTGGCAACATACATCGACGGTCAACGCGTGTTTTCCCTGGAAGATCCTCAACAACGCCTGTATCAGACCGGCGGATTCGCCGTCGCGGAAAGCGCACTGATTCCCCAGCCTGGTGAATTCGTCAAGAAACCGGAACGCGTGCCGAAGCCCAAGCGTCCGCCCGCCGCTGCGCAGGTCACCGAGGAATCCAGCGATTTTGTCGTGCTGGCCGGCCGGGTGCACACCGTGGCACAGGGGACGTTGACCGACGCGGCGGTGCTGGTCCGCAACGGTCGTATCCAGTGGGTCGGGCCGCGAGATCAACTGCAAGCGCCGGCCAACGTGAGGGTCATCACGGCCGAGGAAGTCACGCCGGGATTGATCGATGCTTACAGCGTGGTGCCGTTGTCGGGTGAATACAATATTCCGGCGGATCAGGACGCGGACGAATTGAGTTCACCGAACCAGGCTGATGTCCGGGTTCTCGACGGTTTCAATCCGTCGGAGCCACTGCTGCGATTTCTGCTCGAGCAGGGAGTCACGGTCGTTCACGCTTGCCCGGGCCGAGCAAATGTGATCGGCGGAACCACGGGCGTTTTTCAGACGCACGGTCGACAGGCGGAATCCATGGTGTTGCGGTTCCCTCACGCGATGCTGTTCAATCTGGGCAACGCACCGAAAAACACCTACCGTGAACAACGGCAGCAACCGGGCACTCGGATGGGAACGGCAGCTTTGATCCGCAACGCGTTGACAACCGCTCGCAACGCGTTGAACAAACAGCAACACGCCGCACGAAAGGCGGCCGATGATCAAGCAGCTCCGCCGGAACGCGACCTGAAGAACGAAGCACTCGGTCGCGTGCTGTCCGGTCAACTCCGCGTCATGTTCTGCGCTCACCGCGCCGACGATCTACACACCGCATTACGGCTGGTGCGCGAATTCAAGTTGCGGGCAACACTGGCACTGGCGACCGAAGGTTATTTGATGCGCGACACGCTGCGTGAGGCCGGACTGCCGATCGTGGTCCACCCCACCATGCAGCGTGTGGGTGGTCCCGAAACCTACAACAGCTTCCTGGGTAATGCCGCCGCCTTGCAACAGGCGGGGGTGCGGATCGCCGTGGGCAGTGCCGTGGAAGGCTATGTTCCCAAAACGCGGGTGATTCGACACGAGGCGGCGATCGCGATGGTGCACGGCCTGGGATTCCAGTCCGCATTGCGCTCGATCACTCTCGACGCGGCGCGGATCCTGGAAATCGACCAGACGCACGGAAGTATCGAAGCCGGTAAACACGCGGACCTGGTCCTGTACGACGGCGACCCGTTTGAACACGCGACCCACGTGACGCACGTCGTCGTGGGTGGCAAACTGGTCCACAATCGCGCCACCCGGCCACCCATTCCTCTGGCTCGGCGACTGTTCTACCGTACGCCGGCCCGAGCGTGTTGTATCGGTTGGTGACTGTCGAGATTCATTCGAAACGGGAGCCGATGGCCAAAGCCGCATCAGACAAACCCCGTCGCCAGGCGGGCTCGAGAAGACACTGCAATGTCCTGGACGGTAAACGCTGGATCCAGAATTCGATCAGCGTGTGGAGCGACGTGCGCAAGACCGCGGAAGAAGCGCGACTCAAACATCCGGCCATGTTTCCGATCATGCTCGCTGACCGCCTGATCGAGACGTTTCTCAATCCCGAGGCCCTAACGGTACTGGATCCCTTCCTGGGCTCGGGAAGTACGGTCCTGGCGGCGGAAGCGCGGGGTAAGGTTGGCATTGGTCTGGAATTGTCGGAAGAATACGTCGCCTTGGCCACCACACGGCTGCAGGCTTTGTCGCGTGCAGTTGACCAGCCTGCTGCTGCGACTCAAAGCCAGATTCACCGGGCATCGGCCTGGGACTTGAAATCTCTGGTCGCCAACGATTCCGTCGACTTGTGCATCACATCGCCTCCATACTGGAACATTCTGAACCAGCGGCGGACAGCCGACATGAAACGGACTCGGCATTACGGCAATTTGCCCGGTGATCTGGGCACCATCGAAGATTACGAAGACTTCCTGGGTTCCTTAACCCAGATCCTCACCGCGGTCTTCGACACTCTGAAATCCGGTGCCTACTGTTGCGTGGTGGTGATGGATCTGCGCAAAAAGAACCGGTTCTTTCCTTTACACAGCGATCTGGCCACGCGGTTGACACGGGTGGGCTACCTGTTTGACGATCTGATCATCTGGAACCGTCAGTCGGAGTACAACAACCTGCGTCCCCTGGGATTTCCGTCGGTTTTTCGCGTCAACAAGGTCCACGAATACGTGCTGTTGATGCAGAAACCTCGATCCTGACCACGCGCACAGCCTGTGATCACGGGCTGTGGCCCGCTCATTGAAGTAGTGGGATCCGGTGCATTCGGGTTATATTGACAGGAAGTCGCGGATTGTTTGAGCCGTTTTTGTGAGGGTACGTCACATGCCATTTGGACGCCACAGCGTCTGCGTCTGGCTTGTGGGCACGGTGCTGAGCGTTTGCCCTCGGATTCTGGCCGACGAGGATTCCAGGCCGAGTGCGGTTGACGCGCGCGCCCGATTGCTGGTGGAACAACTTGGCGCGGGCCACTACGGCGACCGCCAGCGCGCCGTCCGTCTGTTGTGCGAGTTGGGGCTCCCGGCGATCCCGGCCTTGCAGCGCGGCACGCACCGCGGTGATCTGGAGATTCGCGTCCGCTGTCGGAAGATTCTGGACCATTTGAGCCGGTTGGACCACCACCGGATTCTGGACGCTTTTGTCCGCGATCCTGACCGGGATCCAGGACGCCAGCTCCCCGGTTGGAATCGCTTCCGGAAACAGGTCGGCGACGACGGAGGGACACGGGAGTTGATGGCCGAAATGCACCGCAAAGAGGGCCGTTTGTTTCGCGCCTGGTCGACTGGCGAAACCGAATTCCTGTCACAGTTTGAGCGGAGATGCCAGGAGATTCAGCTCGCCTATCGGCAGGGATCCCAGCGTCGCATCGATGTCGGCAGCGTGGCGACCCTGTTGTTTTTTGGCAGCGATCAACAGATTGATGTCCCGGACAGCACAGCGCTGGCGCTGAACAATCTGATGTACTACAACAACCTGAAAACCGAATTGACACAGGGCGAGCGGAAGCGCGAGTTACGGACCTTGTTGGGGTTGTGGATTGAGCGTCCGATGACCAACGGAAACTACCAACGCCTGTTGCTGGCGATGCGGTACGACTTGAAGCAGGGACTGGTGCCCGCCATCCGCCTGGTGAAACAAAAGGCCGTCGGCCTGCAGGCACAATACGCCATCCTGGCGATCGGCAAATTGGGTGGCCGGGAACATCTGCCGCTGTTGCAGAAACAATTCCAGAACAAGTCCGTGCTCTCGCGATCGGTGAGCGGAGGCAAAGTGGTTTACAGTTGCCAGATTCGAGACGTGGCGCTGGCGATATCCATACACATCACGAAGCAAGACATCGGCAAGTACGGTTTCAACCGTCTGCGCAAGAACTCAACCTACCTGTATTCCCCCAACTCCGCCGGATTCAAGAACTCGGCCGAACGCGATGCCGCGTTCCAGCGGTTCGGAGCCTGGCAGCGTGCCAACACCGAAACCGCCAAACCGCAACCGGTGGATTCCGAATGATAATTCGGACGCGCTCAGGACGTCAGTCCTGAAACTGACATTGCGATTTTGCGGCTCGAGAATGCCGTTTTGCGAGCTACCGAAAGTCACTGGTAAATCACCGGCCCGTGCGGCACACTGCGAGAATCGCTGCGTTTATCGAATCGTTTTCTGAGAGTATCGAGACATCAAGATGGCATATGGCATCAAAGACATGCTGAATGGCGAAGAATTGATCCGTGTGATCGGCATGGGCCGCCTGCTGCATCACAACATGATCCAGGTCATCGGCATCAACGGTGGCTTCCATGGATTGTGGTTCGATCTGGAACACGCCAACAACTCGATCAGCGACCTGGAAGTGGCCTGTATCACGGCGCGTGGTCAGGGGCTCGACAGCTTTTGCCGGGTGGCGCCGACAGACTATGCCACGGTCACGCGCTGCCTGGAAGCGGGCGCCAGTGGAGTGATGGCGGCTCAGATATCAACGGCGGAACAAGCTGAGGAGTTTGTGAGTTGGTGCAAGTTCGCCCCGCGTGGCTTTCGCGGGCTCAATGCGGGTGGCGCGGATGGCGGCTATGGGACGACGCCAATCGCGGAATTCTGTGAGCGGGCCAATCGCGACAACTTCGTAGCGATACAAATCGAAACCGCGCAGTCGGTGGAACACTGCGAGGCCATCGCAGCCATCGAGGGCGTCGACTTGCTGTTTGTCGGCCCTTCCGACCTCAGCCAGAGCTTAGGCGTAACCGGCGACTTCTTCCATGAAAAGTGCGTATCAGCGATTGAACGGGTAGGTCAAGCCTGCCGCGATCAGGGGAAGCAGTGGGGAGCTGTCAGTGGTGGCGTGGAACACGCTCAGTTGCTGATCGACAACGGTTGTAAAATGCTGTCTCCCACGTCGGATGTGAAACTGGTTTCGGCCGGGATCGCGAGCATCAAGAGCGCCTTTGCAAGTTTTTTCTGAGCGCTCCGGCAACGGACGATTCGTAGCCCGGCGTTGTGTTGCGGGACAGGCGCGCTAGAAACGCGTTTCGATGCTCAGGCCGCTGACGGCCTCCGGCGCCTCGATGTAGGGCAGCAACCGCACTCCGCAATCCCGGTTCAGATGCCGGGCTGAGACGGACTTACCGATCGCATACCCCAGCGCAGCTCCAAATACCACGTCGGACAAGTCATGGTCGCGGCCGTCAATCCGGCTCCAACCCACCAGCGCGGCCAGGCCGTAGGCGGGCAATCCGACGGTCTTGCCATAGTACTGGTCGGCCACGGCCGCCATCGCGAACGAACTGGATGTGTGATAGGAAGGAAAACCATAGCCACCGCCGGATACTCCATCACTAGGCCGGTCTGTGTCGGCGATGCCCTTGATGGCAAACGTGGCCGCGGTGGTCAGCCCCAGGCTGCTCATCGCCGCTCCGCTGCATTGTGCAACCCGTTCGTCATCATTCAGCTCGGCGAACTCGTGTAACGCGACCAGCACCCCCCACTGAATCGATGGTTGGCCGCTAGCATCCAGAGCGTCGTGCAAGTCTCCATACCGAGCTTCGTGGCTCGCGGCGTGCCTGGCGGTGTACTGTCGAACATCGTCGTCCCAGGCGGCGCGCACTCCAAGTGACCCAGCCAGGGCGGCGGCGACCCATATCATGTTGTCTCGGGTTGCCAGGCAGCCCGCATCCGATCTCACGGTTTCCCAAACCGACTCTTCGCTGCAAAAGGAACCCAAAGCATCCTCGGAAAGCGGCTGTTGCAGGGCGTGTGGCTGCAGGTCGTTTGTGCCGGCGTTGAAGCGCTGCGTTGGCGCGGCGCAGCCAACCAATAGTCCGGCCAGGAGCACCGGACTCAACGGATGCTTCCAAGAACACGTGCCTGTTTTCGGAGTCAGCGACGACATGCGTATCAGCCAATTCGCTTGAAATCGCAGTGATGATCCGCTGCGATGCGGCGACCATGCTGTCGCAGACCGCGTTCGGGGCACACCGCTCTGCCGGATCTCGACGGAAGACGATCGATGGCGCGCGGAGCGTCAAATGGCGATCCGATCGATGCCTTCCACGGATGCGACGCCACCACAAGACCTTATCGGATTACCGTCGTAAAGAATCGAAACCAAATTGGCTCAATTCCGCGGGTTCGCGGGTGGTCGCCACAGCCGATGTTCTCGGGAGCAAGCGGGGGTTGTGGTGGATCGTCATGGCAAATCCCGGCGACCGGTGCGACCGAGTTGCAGTTCGGCAGGGGCGGTTCTAGAATTCACATGCCAGGCGCAACAGGTGAGGCGTAGGGGTCTTGGTCCGGGTCGAAAATGGTGCGAGGCAGCGTACGTGTTCTGGTCCGGTTCGCGGTAAAACTTCAGGAATTCGGTGCCTCACGGGAAGTACATCAGCATGAACAACCAATGCACCGGGGAGGCACAGGCCGCCAGCAGGGCGTCTGCCGGTGAGACGGCGGATTCTGCGGTGGATGTCGTCCGCATTCAGCGCGCTGTCCGCGAGATCTTGATTGCAATTGGCGAGGATCCAGACCGCTCCAGCCTGGTCGAAACTCCGGCGCGCGTTGCGCGGATGTATGCCGAGTTGTTCGGCGGATTACATAGCCAACCGGGTGACCACCTGCACAAGGTGTTTGAGGAGCGTTATGACGAACTGGTACTGGTTCGCGACATTTCGTTTAACAGCATGTGCGAGCATCACCTGCTGCCGTTCATGGGAATAGCGCACATTGGCTACCTTCCGGACGGGAAGATCACAGGCCTGAGCAAGCTCGCTCGAGTTGTGGACGACATTTCACGACGTCCCCAGGTGCAAGAGCGGATGACACATCAGATCGCTGATCTGATCAACGACGAACTGCATGCCAAGGGGGTCGTGGTCGTACTCGAAGCAACGCATACGTGCATGACGATTCGCGGCATACGTAAACCCGGCAGTCTCACAGTCACGAGCGCAGTTCGCGGTTTGTTCAAGACAAATCAATCCAGCCGTGCCGAAGCCATGGCGTTCATCAACCGATCGCCGTGATTTGCCAATTCGCATTACGTCTGGTGCTGGGAATGAGCCTGATGTGGTGCATGATTCCTCGTCGGCTGGTTTCGGAGGGATTTTTCCGCATTCAGATGTTGGTGTGTCTGGGTCTGTCGGTATTGGCGGCCTTGTCGGTGGGAAAGTATCCCTACGTCGTCGTCGCGCCACCGGAAATTCTGCCGCCGTCCGCTGTCAGATGGAGTTGCATTCTGCTGGCCGTCATATCTTTTAGCGGGTCGGTGCTATGGACACTGGGGCGTCGGCGTGGCGGCGCGATTTGTTGTGGTGTCACCGCCATCGTCGTATGCGTGACCCTCGTGTTTTCGACATTTTCAATAGCCGGCCTGTCGACAACGGTGGGCCTGTGGTCGTTGGGTGCGGAGTTGGCGACATCGGCCGTACTGGGGTCGGCCGTGGTGGGCATGCTGCTGGGACATTGGTATCTGACATCGCCATCGATGTCGATCGCTCCATTGAATCGATTGATCTCAATTTTCGCGGCGACGGTCGGACTCCGATGTGTGTTTTCATTGTTTTCACTGCTCACACATTGGCAGCAGATTGGTGGTTCCACACACGTGTTATGGCTGACATTGCGATGGTCAGCCGGACTGATTGGTCCCCTGGTCATCGCTTTCATGGCCTGGCGGATTCTGAAATTCCGGAACACGCAATCAGCAACCGGGGTCTTGTTTGTCGGCGTCATTCTGACTTTTATCGGTGAATTGGCGGCCTCGTTGCTGTACCAGGAATTGCAGGTCTCATTCTGAGTGGGAGTGAGCCGACACTTTTTGGAGTCGATCGGGAGGTTGGGACTCACATGCAGGTTCAATTTCGCTGCCCATCCTGTGACCTGCCAACGCAGGTCACGTTCGGCGAATCCGTTCGGCAGCTGGCGTGCCATCGCTGTGGCTGGAAGCGACCGGGCGAGCGAACGTCAGAGGATGCGATTCCGCAGGCATGCTGTGTTTGCGGCTGCGGCGACCTGTGGCGACAAAAGGACTTTCCACAGCGGATTGGGCTGTCCCTGGTGGTCGTCGCAGCGGTATTGAGTACGCTGGCCTGGGCAGATCATCAACCCGAATTGTCAATCGGAATCTTAATGGCTTTCGCGTTAGGCGACCTGCTGCTGTACACTTTTATGAATGACATGCTGGCGTGTTACCGATGCGGTGCCCGTCATCGGAAGACGGACATCGACGCAGACCATCCCCGTTTCAGCCTGGAAACGAACGAACGATATCGGCAACAGGCGATCCAGGTGGCGGAATCGAACCAAGAGCCGCCAGCGCATTCGTAACCGGCACCCCCCCCAAAGGTCGGTTTATGGACGAAGAACGACAACGCATTCAGGAAGACCTCGCGGGATTGCTGGAGGGTGAGGTCCGGTGCGATCCGCTGACCGTGGCCATGTACTCCAGCGACGCCAGCCTGTACCAGGTCACACCTCTGGGCGTTGCCTTTCCTCGCTGCTCGGAGGACGTGATCGCGTTGTCCGAATACGCATCGGAAACCGGCACTTCCTTGACGGCCCGCGGAGCGGGAACGGGCCTAGCGGGTTCCGCGTTGGGGCAGGGGATCATTGTCGATTTTTCGCGGTACATGCATCGCATCGAGCACATCGACGAAAAGACTGTCCGTGTCCAACCGGGTGTTGTCCGCGACCAGCTCAACCGGGTGTTGCGTGAATACGGACGTTATTTCCCCCCCGATCCGTCGAACACCGAAGTGACCACGGTTGGCGGCATGCTGGCCGTCGATGCAGCTGGATCACATTCTGTCCGTGTCGGTTCGACCCGGGACCACGTCCAGTCGGTGGACGTGGTCGTTGCGGGAGGCAGGCAGTTTGTGGCCGGCAACGAATCTCTGGACTTCATCAGAGCTCACAGCCACCGGAATGGGACCTCGGAAGCGGAACCATCAAGCGACACTGTGCAATTCAAACGCACATTGCTCAGCAAACTCACGAAACTGTTATCGGACAATCAGCAGCTTCTCAACGAACATCAGCCGCCGTTGATTCGCAATTGTTGTGGCTATTATCTGAGAAACGTATTGTCAGACAGTCATCTGAACCTGGCGCGTATGCTGGTCGGTTCGGAGGGCACGTTGGGGCTGTTTACGAACGCGACGCTACACACCGCTCCATTGCCCGCTCACCGGGGAGTGGCCTTGTTGCTGTTCGGGCATCTCGATTCTGCGGTGTCGGCAGTGCTCGACATCACGCGACAGCAACCGAGTGCCTGTGATCTGCTGGACCGCCGTCTGCTGTCTCTGGCGCGCGAGGCGGACCCTCGTTTTTCGAGGATCGTCTGGCCGGCTGCGGAGGCAGCTTTGATCGTGGAACAGACCGGATTCAGCGACAACCAGGTTCGTGACCGGATGCGGATGGTGATCGAAGCGGCCCGCCAGCATGATCGGTCGGTGCACGTGGCTCATCTGGCGTTGGATTTTGACGACGTGGAGTTTTTGTGGTCATTGCCGGGCCGCGTGGTGCCGACTCTCACTCGGCTCAAGGGGGAATCGCGTCCGCTTCCATTTGTGGAGGACATCGCGGTTCCGCCAGAACTATTGAATGAGTTTCTGGTCGAATCCCAGCGTGTTCTGCAACGGCACCAGGTCACGGCCACCTTGTACGCACACGCGGCCGCGGGCCAGTTGCATTTGCGTCCGTTCCTGCCGACACCGACCACAGACGCCGCCAAACGCCGACTGGAACACATCGCCCAGGATCTGTACGAAGTTGTGTTTCGAGTCGGTGGCACGATCAGCGGCGAGCACGGAGACGGATTGTCGCGTTCCGGGTTTGTGCAGCAGCAATACGGTCCTCTGTACCGGGTCTTCCAGGAAATCAAGCACCTGTTCGACCCTCACAATCTGTTGAATCCGGGAAAAATCGTCAACGCGCCGACCCAGCTGATTCAACAGCACCTGCGTCCGCTTACGGTGCCGCCGCAAGTTGTCGACCTGCAGCTGACATGGAATGGGCACGAATTGGCGGGCGCAGCCGACCGCTGTAATGGCTGCGGAGTCTGCCGTACACAAGATCCCGGTGCACGGATGTGCCCGTTTTTCCAGGCCGTCCCCTTGGAAGAGGCCACGCCTCGAGCCAAGGCCAACATCCTGCGGGAATTCAGTAACAGCCTCAGTACGCCCAACGCCTCGCTGAATGCGGACCTGGAGCGTGTGTTTGAGCTGTGTTTCAACTGCAAGCAGTGTGAGTTGGAGTGCCCGTCCAATGTCGACATCCCTCAATTGATGCTGGAGGCCAAAGCGGCTCATGTGGCCGCACATGGTCTGAGTCGTGTGGACTGGTGGCTATTGCGGGGACACCACATGAGCACGCTGGGCAACACGCTGGCCCTGCCGGTCAACTGGGCTCTGTCGAACCCGCTGGCCCGCTGGCTGTTGGAGAAAGTCGTGGGGATCGCCCGTCAGCGCAAGCTGCCGCGGTTCGCAAAGCGAGCGTTCTTGCAGTCGGTACCGCGCCGGCTGCAGCATAAGCCGCGGCCGGACCAGCGCGGACGGCTGGTCGTCTATTTCGTCGACTACTTTGCGAACCATCACGACCCTCAACTCGCTCAGTCGCTGATCAGTATTTTGGAACACAACGGTATCGCGGTGCACGTGCCTCCGGATCAGACCGCAGCGGGCGTGAATTGTATTCGATGTGGTGACATCGATTCCGCTCGGAATCTGGCCGAGCAGAATGTGCGGGCGCTGGCGGGTTTCGCCCGCGACGGCTTCCAGATCATCTGTAGCGAACCATCATCGGCCTTGTGCTTGAGCCAGGAGTACCCCAAACTGCTCGATCATCCGGATGTGCCGATTGTCGCGTCGCAGGTCATCGAAGCCGGGACTTATCTGCGTCAACTGCATGAAGAAGGGCGTCTGAAAACGGACTTTTCCAGCCTGGATCTGACTGTCGGTTATCACACACCTTGCCATCTCAAGGCTCTGCAAGTCGAACATCCGCTCCGTGACTTGCTGACTTTGATACCGGACTTGCGCGTACAGACGCTAGAGAAAGGCTGCTCGGGAATGGCGGGAACATACGGCCTGTCGAGCGAGAGTTTCCGGAGCTCGGTCCAGATTGGCTGGGATTTGATCACGGAAATGCGGCTGCCGGAGCTGCAGATCGGTACGACCGAGTGCAGTAGCTGCAAAATGCAAATGGAACAGGGAACGACAACTCCGACCCTGCACCCTCTGAAGCTGTTGGCGTTCGCTCAGGGACTGATGCCGGAAATCGGCAACCAGCTGCAGCAATCCACCAGGAAGCTCGTTACATCATGAAACTGCAACTGCGACTCTTTGCCAAGGCCCGTGATCTGGTGGGACAGGAATACGTGGAAGTGGATCTGGACGACTCGGCGCGGGTCAGCGATCTCAAAATCGCGTTGAACCGCGCATTTCCGCAGCTGGAACCGCTGATGCCCGGACTTTTGTTTGCCGTGGGAACCGACTATGCTGGTGATGACGTGCGTTTGGCAGACAATGGCCAGGTCGCCTGTTTTCCTCCGGTCAGCGGTGGCTGAATCCCGATTCGCAGGATTCTCTCCCGGTTGTTTCGAACGGTTTGATGGTACGCCTGACTCACGATGTGATCGATTACCACGAACTAACCGAGTCTGTGCGAACATCGGACTCGGGTGCCGTTGTACTGTTTCTGGGCACGGTGCGGGAAATGACGGGCGAACGCCGCACTTTGGCCTTGGATTACGACTGTTATCCCGAGATGGCGGAGTCGCAACTCGTGCAGCTGGAGCGCCAGGCCCAAACGCGGTGGCCGATCGAGCGCGTCGGCATCATTCACCGTCTAGGTCACCTGGAACTGGGTGACATCAGCGTCGCGGTCGCGGTCAGTTGCGCTCATCGCCAACAGGCGTTTGAGGCGGGACAGTTCTTGATTGACCAACTCAAACTGGTCGTGCCGATCTGGAAGAAAGAAAATTGGAGCGACGGGACAACGGAATGGGTGCACCCCGGAGCGGATTCCGTCTCCGGAACCGATGCCGCCGTGCCGCCCGCTTCCAAAAGCTATCCGTGAGCAATCGAACCGAGAAGACAACACCTGGAATCTGATCATGAGCACTCAATTGGTGGACTCGTTTGGCCGTGTCCATGACAATCTCAGAATCAGCGTGACCGACCGGTGCAATCTGAGGTGCACCTATTGCATGCCGGCGGACAACGTGGTGTTTATGCAGCGTCAGGAGTTATTGACGTTTGAAGAGATCGCGCGGGTGGCCGGTGTGGGGGCCAGTTTGGGAATCCGTAAGATCCGATTGACCGGTGGTGAACCGCTGGTCCGACAGAACCTGGACAGTCTGGTCGCTCAATTGGTCAACATTCCCGGAATTGTCGACGTGGGATTAACTACCAACGGCATTCTGCTGCCAGATCAGGCACAGCAGCTTAAGGACGCCGGCCTGACACGCATCAACATCAGCCTCGATTCGCTCGACCGTAAACGGTTTGCCAAGATCACTCGACGCGACGATCTCGACAAAGTCCTCGTCGGAGTTCAGGCGGCCCAGGCCGTTGGTTTCCAGCCGATCAAGCTCAACGCCGTCGCGGTGCGCGGCCTGATCGAAGACGATATCGTCCCGCTGGGACAATTCGCTCGAGAGACAGGGATCGAGGTCCGATTCATCGAATTCATGCCGTTGGACGCCGACAACGCCTGGGAGCGAACCAAGGTGCTGTTCGGCCGAGAGATCATTGAGACGTTGTCGCGCGAAATCGCACCGCTGATGCCTGTCGACCGCCAAATGGACAAACGCGCGGCGGCCAGCGAATTCGAGTTTCAAGACGGGCGGGGCCGGATCGGGTTGATCGCATCGGTCAGCGAACCGTTTTGCATGAGCTGCAATCGATTTCGCATCACCTCGGATGGAAAACTTCGGAATTGCCTGTTCAGTATCGACGAAGTCGATGTCAAATCCGTTCTGCGGAGCGGTGGCACAGATGCTCAAATCGCTGAAGCCATGCAGGCATCGATCGCGGCCAAGCGGGAAGGCCACGAGATCAACACGGCGCGTTTCATCCAACCTGATCGACCGATGTACTCCATCGGCGGCTGAAAAACGACTCCATGCCCGCTTCGATTTACCTGGATAACGCGGCCACCAGTTTTCCCAAACCGGAGGCCGTGTACGCCGCCGTGGATCACTACAACCGTCAGATCGGAGTAGCCATTGGTCGCGGGTCCAGTCGATCGGCCGTTGAAGCTCAGGCGATTGTGGATCGCTGCCGCGGCAAGGTGGCCCAGCTCCTGGGAGCTGCGTCCGCGGATCGCGTGGTGTTCACGTTCAACGGCACAGACAGCCTGAATCTGGGAATCCAGGGCTTGCTCCGCCCGGGCGACCATGTCGTCACCTCGACCATCGAGCACAACTCGGTCCTGCGTCCCCTGCGGCGAGCCGAGCGAGATCACGGTGTCAGCATCAGTCTGGTGACTCCCGATTCCGCGGGCCGGATCGAGCCCGCCGAGGTGCGCGCCGCGATGAGACACGACACGCGGTTGATTGTGACGCTGCATGCATCCAACGTCACGGGTGTCGTCCAGCCCATTGCGGATATCGGACAGATTGCGAGGGAGCACGGGGCGTATTTCTTGTTGGATGCGGCACAAACGGCGGGGCACTTGCCGATCGACCTGAGCCAGATTCCGGTGGATCTGCTGGCCTGTCCGGGCCACAAGGGGCTTCTGGGCCCGTTGGGAACGGGGATCCTGTGCCTGCGTCCGGAACTGGAACACAGCTTGTTGGAAACACGTCAGGGAGGCACCGGTTCCAACAGCGAAGACGATTGGCAGCCACAGTCCTTGCCGAACAAGTATGAGTCCGGCAACCACAACGCGCCCGGCTTGTGCGGCCTGGAGGCGGCATTGAGTTACTTTGACGCAAGGTCGGTGCAGGCGATCCTGGATGAAGAACAGTTGCTGACGTCACAGCTGATCGAGGGGCTGAAGTGCATCGATGGCGTACGGATTCCGGGACCTCCCGCGGACGAACGGGTTGGTGTCGTGAGCTGTGTGATTGACGGACTGGATGCTCACGAGTGTGCGAACATTCTGGACGAGGACTTTGGGATTCAAACCCGGGCCGGGCTGCACTGTGCCCCGGGCATTCACCGACTGCACGGAACATGCGCCGGGGGTGGCAGCCTGCGATTCAGTTTGGGAGTCTTCAACAGCCAGGCGGACGTGGCCGCGGCGACCGAGGCGATCGCGACCATTTCGGGCGGTTTGTGAGCCCGTCTCAGCGTGGCGATGCGCTTGCTGAGGCCTTCTGTGTGCCGTTTGAACCGCTGCTCTGTAGCGAAGCATTCAGGCCGACTGGGAAACGGGCAGCAGTTTGGGAATGGGGATTTGCAATCCAACCACCTGGCCGTATCGGCGTTGGAGTGTCAGAAAATCATCGTGCAGAAATTGCAGCGGTTCCGCGGGTGGGCTTGTCTGCAGGTACTTGTCGACCAGTGTTTCCATGTGCGCGTCGTATTGTTTCTGGCTGTGCGAGTGCACGTGGTAGTGTCCGTCAAACCGGCGAATGTCACCGTCAAACCTGGGGCTGATGTGATACAGCTCATGAAACACGGTGATCAGTTTCTCACGAAACGCATGGTTCAGGAATCTGGGCAGATAGAACGTCAGCAAGTACAGCATTTCGCGGCCGTCGACCACAATTCTCTGGACGGTCCAGCGTTTCCCGTGCAATGAGGTTTCGAGCGTTCCGCTCTCGAACCGCATGGGAGTCAGTTTAGCCTGTAAGCCGTGGGCGACTTTGCGACGTGCCTGAGCGAAAGTCACGGCCACTTCCGCCATGCGAACATGGCGAAACTCCGGCACGCGTCGCGTAACATCGACGCAGACGTCAAACATCGCGGCGCTGAAATCCAACGGCAATCTGCGGTTCATGAGTCTTCAGAATCCATTCTGAAACGAACACCGCTTCACGTTCGCGATCACTCGTCGCCAGATTCGGCTTCAGCAGATTCGTCGGCGGCGGCGGGCGTATCAGCATCCACGGCGGCATCGTCTTCTGCGGCCACATCGTCTGCGGCGGACTCCTCTGCGTCGGACTCCTCTGCGTCGGACTCCTCTGCGTCGGCAGCCACAATGGGAGCGCGCCGTTGAACTCGTTTGCGATCGCGTTCACCCACGAACTCGATCAGGGCTTGCTGTCCGGCATCTCCCAACCGCACCTGTGCGAGTCGGACGATGCGGGTGTAGCCACCGGGTCGATCGCTGAATCGCTCAGACAATTCCGTAAACAGAACATCGACGGCTTCGCGATCGCGCAGAATGTCATAAGCCCGTCGTTTGAGCACTACGACAGGAGCGATGGCCTGGTTCCATTGTTGCCAGTCGTCGGATTCTCGCCAGTTCTTCCAGTCGCTGGAACCGCGACTGGCGCCGGTCGAAAACTCGGCGGCGCGTTGTTCATGTTCAGCGGCGCGGCGCGCGAGGGTAATCAGTTTTTCGACGAATGGCCGCAATTCCTTGGCTTTAGCGAGCGTGGTCACAATCCGTCCCGGCTCGGCGGGCCTGCCATTTTCCCATCGGCGTTTGTTCTTCTGCTGTCGATCCGAGAGTTTGCTGTCCGCAACATCTTCCAGTTCGGAATAGTCTCGGAGGGAACGGATCAGTGCACTGGCCATATTGCGAAACATCGCCCGGCGGTGTGACGCGTTCCGATTCAGCTTTCGACCTCTCATCCGATGGCGCATGGCAACTCTGACTCTTACTCTAGTGGCTGGACTGGAATGATCTCGAATGGGACCGCGACGGGCGTACGGCGATCATGGCGAGGCGATACCCGTCAGACGGTGGACTGTGGAATTTTCATACCCAACTTCAAACTGATTTTTTCCAACCGGTCACGGACTTCGACCAGCGTCGTATCACCAAAATTGCGGACCTGCAACAGCTGATCTTCGGTGCGGTTGACCAGATCGCGGACCGTATTGATTCCCTCGGATTCCAGGCAATTGGTTGCTCGGACGGACAGATTGAGTTCGGCCAGGCTCTGGTTGAGTTTCTCTTCGAGTTCGAGGTCGACGGGAGCATAGCCGGTGTTCTCCAACATGCCCTTCAAGCCACCTTCTGGTGGCAATTCGGGACCCGGTTCACGGTACGTGAGAAACGGGTTGAGGTGTTTTCGCAGAATCTTCGCCGCTTCGACCAGCGCCATCTCGGGGGTAATCGTGCCATCGGTCCAGATGTCCAGCGTCAATTTGTCGTAGTTGGTGCGCTGCCCGACCCGGGTGTCTTCGATTCCGCAACGGACCCGCGTCACGGGCGAGAAGCTGGCGTCGAGAGGAATGACGCTTTTTTCAAGTTCGGTTTCGAATTGTTCACTCGCGGGGACATATCCCCTGCCATTTTCAGCGGTCAGTTCGACATTGAAGGGAACGTCATCGGTCATGGTGGCGATGACCAGATCGGTATTGACGACTTCCACCTGGTCGTCGGTGATCACATCGGCTCCGGTCACGACGCCTCGTTCATGACGGTCGATTCTCAGCGTCTTGACCGACGAACTGGAGTTTTTGAGTACCAGAGACTTGAAGTTGAGGCAGATGTCGGTCACGTCTTCGACGAC
>Ga0315336_1002624_pt1 | contig 26781 bp, 32 predicted proteins | sample ASW5metaG_FD_204512 | JGI IMG/M metagenome (GOLD analysis project Ga0315336, IMG submission 204512) | Ammonia-oxidizing marine archaeal communities from Monterey Bay, California, United States - ASW #5 | ecosystem: Environmental > Aquatic > Marine > Intertidal zone | place: USA: California... | reverse complement strand
ATTATGACGTCGGGAGCCGCTGCCTCAAAGTAACCGGCGACTTGCTTGAACAGGGCTTCTCCCCGCAATTGCCCCGGAGCGTCTTGCATCTCCCGAGCCAATCTTGGCGGGTGTGGAACCCCGGCTGCTAGAACTAACTTGGCCATTCCTCCCCCATACAGTTGAATATCCGGGCGGTATTCGCGGCGAGCGCAATTATATGGTTGCCCAAATGTAGTGTCAACGGAGGGAAGACTGGCTTAGTTGCTTGCCAACCCAATATTCGACTAAAGGGAAGGGAATCGTTCTGAGGCTGGGCTACAGCCCCAATCTCCAGGCATATAGAACCGCGGAAACGGCGGTGGCTAGGTTGAGGCTGGAGACGCTGGGGGACATTGGAATGGAGACGTAGCGGTCGGATCTGCTGATAATTTCTCGGCTGACGCCCTCACGCTCCGCTCCGAAGGCAAGGATGGCGTGGGGTGGCAATGATCCCTTATGTAACGGTTCGCCATCGGGGTCGAAAACCACTAGGGAGCGATTGGAGTCAGGAAGGGAATCGATACGGGCGACTGGCAAGGCGTACTGTAGTCCGGTCGCGGCTATAACCGCTGCCGGGTTCCAGGGGTCCTGGGGGCCGGTGGTTAAAACCCCTGCGGCTCCTGCTGCCGCCGATACTCGGATCGCTGCGCCGATGTTCAGTTGGTTTCTGGGGTTCTCCAGCAGCACCACCGGAGCATCTTCGGGGTTATTTAGGATATCGACTGGGGACACTTCGGGCCGTTTGGCGATGGCAATCACGCCGGTGGGGGGTGTTACCGGGGCAAGTTTGGCGAAGGTATCTGTGGCGATTGTCTGAATGTTGCTTTCGATCACGATAGCAGTGTCGGGCGCGTATTCTGCTACCAATCGGTCCAGGTCTCCACCCTCCGGAGCAAGAACTTCCAGTAACTCCGCACCGAAGCGAATCGCATGTTTCAGAGGGTGGAGTCCTTCCAGAACCACCAGGGTGTGGTCGCTGCGAGCGCTGCGAAAGCGGTCGATATGCGCCTGGTGGTTCATCGTTACTGGTGCAGCCCTAGGCGGGTCTGCGGTAGCCGCCGGTTGGACGCTGCCCGAAATTCGGACGTCCTCCTCCGGCGCTGGTGGGTGCTCCGGCCGAACTTCTGCGTGCTGGTGCTGGTGCGGCCCTTCGCGTGGCCTGACCAGGACCGGCCGGTCTGCGAGTGCCGTTGTTGCTGCCGGGTTGTACTCCATCACGCTGGGGCTGCATGGGCCGGTCTTGGGGGAATTGGGCTTCCGGGTTGAAGTTGCCGTAGTTGAAGCCCGGCAACCGCCGCCGTTCAATCTTGGCGTTCAGAACCCTCTCCACTACGCGAACCATTGGCCGGTCTTCCGGCACCGCCAGGGTGAAAGCTTCGCCGGTTTGGAGCGCCCGGCCGGTACGGCCGATGCGGTGGGTGTAAGCGTCCGCGGTATCCGGCATGTCGAAGTTGATGACGTGGGATACCTCGGGGACGTCGATCCCGTGGGATGCGATGTCCGTGGCCACCAGGATGTCGAATTTTCCATCCCGGAACCCGTCCATCGATTGCTGACGCCGGTTCTGAGACAGGTTGCCCTGTAATGAAGCGACCCGGTACTTATGGTTCAACAGATCCAAGGCCAGCCGTTTGGTGCGGTGCTTCGTCCGGGTGAAGACCAATGTCCTTCCGGTGGGCGTTTGTTCCAATATTGCCAGCAGCAGCCCTCTTTTCAGGGCGTCTGGCACTGGATATAAAGCGTGAGACACCGTCTTCGCCGGTGCTATGGTGTCGACCTGCACCGTGACTGGGTCTTTGAGAATGTTTTTCGTAAGCTTGCGGATGTCTTCCGGCATGGTGGCCGAAAACAAGAGAGTTTGCCGGCTGGATGGAACCAGGTTGAGGATGCGCCGGACATCGGGCAAGAAGCCCATGTCGCACATGGTGTCGGCTTCATCCAGCACCAACACCTCAAGTCCGGATAGGTCGATGGCTTTGTCGCCGACGAGATCCAGCAATCGTCCGGGACAAGCCACCACGATTTCCGGACAGCGCCGAAGTCCCTTAAATTGGGGGAGCTTGCTCACACCGCCGTATATCGCGATGCTTTTGATTCTGGTGTCCTTGGCGAAGCCGATGCAAGCTTGGTGGATCTGCTCGGCCAGTTCGCGGGTCGGGGAAACTATCAGCACACGAATCTTACGTGAGCCGGGGTTACGGACCAAATTGTGAAGGATAGGCAACGCGAAAGCGGCAGTCTTGCCGGTGCCGGTTTGTGCCAGTCCTAGAACGTCCTTTCCTTCCATGATGGAAGGAATCGCCTGTTGTTGGATAGGGGTTGGAGTTGTGTAACCTACGGCCTTAACGCCGGATAGAATAGTGGGATCTAGTTGGAATTCTTGGAAACTCACTGAGAGGGTTTGCTCCTTGACCGCTTTGAGCCAAGCCACACTCTCAGCCCGATAAATGCCGTCATTTCGATTCGGTCATCGAATCTATGTATCGATGCCGTGTAACCAGTATAGCAGTTTCGTCGCTAAGGGTGATACGTGGCTAATCAACGGGGAAACGGATAATATCTATGGGTTATGGAAACTCTCAGCTTTGTAACGGGGTGAATGATGCGGTATGACACGATTATAATCGGAGCGGGCTCCGCAGGCTGCGTGCTGGCGGCGCGCCTGACGGAGGACGCCGGACGATCTGTGCTATTGCTGGAAGCCGGCCCGGACTATCCGGACCGGGCCACGATGCCGGATGAGATTGAGCATGACGCTAATCAAGCGGCCTCGCAGGACAACGGTCCGCACAACTGGAACTTTGTAGGCTCGGCCAGCCCCAATAGACCGGACCCGGTGACGATTCCCCGCGGTAAAGTTGTTGGCGGCACCAGCGCCACCAACCATCAGATATTTCTCCGGGGCGCACCCGAAGACTTTGAGCATTGGGTTGAGATGGGCAACGATCGGTGGAGCTATCTGGATGTGTTGCCCTACTTCAGAAAGTTGGAAACTGACCTGGATATCCACGATGACTTCCATGGCTCCGACGGGCCGATATCCGTACGCCGGCATCCTCGCGAAACCTGGCTGCCTCTTCAGTCGGCTTTTCACGCCGCCTGCGTGGCGGAGGGATTCCCCGAAGATCCGGACATGAACAGTCCGGAGGCCACGGGAGTTGGGCAATTCCCATTGAATTACGTCAACGGGGTCCGGGTGAGCACCGCTATCGGCCATCTGGAGTCTTGCCGTCATCGCCTTAACCTGACGATTAAAGGAGATGTCCTGGTTCACCGGGTGTTATTCGATGGCAAGCGAGCCACCGGAATCGAGGCCGAGAGCGGCGGCGAAATTTTCGTGGTCGAAGGCGACGAGATTATTCTCAGCGCCGGAGCTGTCGCGTCGCCTCAGCTATTGATGCTGTCCGGAGTGGGTCCTGGCAGCGACCTGGACCGCGTGGGAATATCCTCAGTCCATAACTTGGAGGGAGTGGGTCAAAACCTGAAGAACCATCCATCTCTGTCCCTGAGATTTCAACCCAAAGCAGGATATTCCCTGCCACCGGATTCGCCCCGGAACCAGGTTGTCTTGCGGTTCGCCGCCTCTGGATCCACCACTCGGAACGACATCCAGGTACAGCCCCTCACGTCGGGTCCAAAGGGCAGGGAAGCCGATGAGATTAGGGTTGGCTGCCGGTTGGAATTACCGGAGAGCTCGGGCGAACTCACTCTTGCCTCCGCCGATCCCATGGTCCAACCCAAACTCGACTACCAGTCATTGGTCCAAACCCAAGACCGGGAGCGGATGCGAGAGGCGGTGCGCACCTGCGTCCGCATATTTGGCCATCAGGGTTTCCATGGCATCATTGAAGAGCGAATCTCACCCAACGAAACCGACCTGGCATCCGATACCAGCTTGGACGCATGGTTGGACCGCAACATAGGAGTGGCTGGACATACCTGCGGCACCTGCAAGATGGGTCCCGCATCGGACCCAGCAGCGGTGGTCGATCAGTATTGCCGGGTGCATGGATTGGAAGGGCTGCGGGTTATCGACGCTTCGGTCATGCCGGAGATAACCCGGGCCAACACCAACGCCACCATCATCATGATAGCCGAGCGAGTCGCCGATTTTATCCGGAACGGCGACAAATAGCCGAGAGATGTGTTTCCCATACGCTGCTTGAATCCGGCGATGAAAGTCAAGATATCTGGAGATGATATGCCACCGACTCCCAAAGACGAATGGGTAGACCTGAACGGGATGAGTTTTCACTACCGGGATTGGGGCGAGTCCGGGCAACCGATCGTGTTATTGCACGGCCTGGCGTCCAACTGTCATATCTGGGACCTGGTGGCGCCGATTCTGGCGGAGAATAATGCAGTAATCGCGCTGGACCAACGGGGCCACGGACAAAGCGCAAAACCGGATAGCGGCTACGACTTCGCCACGGTTGGCAACGACCTCATGGCTCTTATCCGCGCTAAAAACATGGAACGCCCGATAGTGGTTGGCCATTCCTGGGGCGCCGACGTCGCTTTGGAATTTGCTGTGTCCTATCCGGAAGAAACAAGAGGCATTTGCTTCGTCGACGGTGGGATGATAGAACCGTCGGTACGTCATGAGAGCTTGGAGAAAGCGAAGGAAGAGATGGCCCCGCCGATCTTTACGGGTGTCACCAAGGAGGCATTCTTGGAGCGGTTCCGGTCTAGAGGCAAGGACAGGTTCAACGGTAATGACGTTGAGGACATAGTCCTAGCCAACTTTGAAGTGCTGCCCGACAACACCATCCGGGCCAATCTGAGCCGCGACAACCATCTCAGAATCATCGAAGCCTTATGGAACCATCACCCCCCAGCCCTCTATTCCCAAGTGCAGTGCCCAGTGTTAATCATGCCAGCAAGGCAAAAGAGCGACTGGACAGCGGCAGAAAGGGATGAGAGGCGTGCCAAGTCGCTGGCGGTTGCCGAGAAGCTCCTGGCGACGAGTCAGATAAAGTGGATGGAAGATAGTATCCACGACGTGCCGATACAGCGGCCGGAGTTAGTGGCTGGGACTATATTGGAGGAGATAGATGCGGGGTTCTTTGGGTGAGTGGGTTGAGGGCCATTTAAAACCTCGCGTGAGAACCCGGAGCGTAAGAAAAAATTGGTGGAGCTGGAGAGACTCGAACTCTCTACCTCTTCAATGCCTCCAAATCTCTAGATGATTTTCTAACATTCCTAGCTATCAGGAAGCTATCGGAAGGTTACATCCTAAGAAATAGGATGTTTTTGAAGGGTTTTGTAAACATGTATCCTGATACCTCCCCAGAGTCAGCACTGCGTTACCTGTCCAGATATACCCACCTAAGTCAAAACAGTAAAGCTAGGTATGCAGGTTATCTTAAAGGTTTCCTGAAATATCTAGGCCATGAATTTAATCTTTCCGTCAACCGTCCCCGTCTGCTTCCTCAACGTGTGACGGATGAGGACATTCAAAAACTGAAGGCAGCTGTCAGGAACCATCAAACTCACAAGTCATCCGTATTTAGGGACTTGTTGTTGGTTGATACGGCAATCAAGACAGGAATGAGAAGGTCTGAACTAGCAAACCTCCTAGTTGGTCACATTAGCTTTGATGCAAATCGTTTGGTTGTCGTCGCTGGTAAAGGTTCCAAAGATAGAACCATCCCCATCGCCAAAGCACTCAAGCTCGACCTTCAAAAATTGTGTTCTGGAAAGGCCGCTGACGAGAGAGTCTTTGGTCTCAACTCTCAAAGCTTAGGGCTGAAGGTTAAGGACTGGGCAAGGAAGGCCGATGTTTCATTACATACACATAGCTTCCGGCATTACTTTGCCACTAAGCTTTTGGACAAAGGGGCCAATTTAAAGGTGGTTCAAGAATTACTTGGTCACTCTAACCTGAACACTACACAGATATATCTATCGGTTACAGTTAATCATCTAGAAGAGGCTAGTGGACTACTGGAAGGTTAGCAACATGGTTATTTTGACGTTAGTCTGCGTGGTCCTTGGCATGATGTTAATGATAATAGGTTTTGTAAGGCGTGAAGATACCGGAGGATTCGGATTATTATTGGCAATAGGCATACTCCTCTTCGTAGTGGGAGTCATTGCATCTGTGGTGCTATGAGGGGATTCTGTACCACACCGGGAAATTACATATCAGTGGAGCTGCGCCGTGCTGGGCGTTCTGGAGATAACTACAAGATGGTCATCGTAATTAAATGGGTTATCGTCGTGGTAGGTAGCTTTGTGGGCGGATTTATTGCTGGGTTTGTACCTGCCACTATGGTTTCTCGGATAACGCCTGGTAGTTATGCCGGAGGGATAACTCTACTAGTTGGATGGATTGTTGGTGGAATATTTATCTGGATGGGGTTGCTTAAGTTAATGAACCTCCGAGCCCCCCCTACAATCACGGAAGATAGAGAGGACAAGTAAGAGGAACTGCGCCCTGGTGGAGGAGTGCTCCCTGGTGGGCGTTCTGGAGATAGCCGTTAACGCCCCGGCCCGTGGCTCTCGCAATACGGGGGATTAGTCGTCAAACCCCGAAATCCCCGCAATCACGTTCCAAAGTTCTAGGCTAAGTTCAGCGTTTCCGAAGAAGAACCCGACTGCCCAAGGGAACGGTTTGTCCAGCGATACCGCCAAGGCTTCGGCCACCACGTTTCCGGATTCCAACACCCAGGAGACGACGGGGCGCACCCGGAAGGAACGCCCGTCAATCTCCACTTCGGTAACGTCACACTGTTGAACCACCCTTAACCGTCCCTGGAAGCCACGTATTCGCTGGTCTTCCAGCCGTTCTTGAAGACGACTTCCAACTCCTTGTCGCTCAGCCTACGCATCGCCGAAGCTTCCTGGCCCCAGCGGTAAGCAATCTCCTTGTTCACCGCTTCGTGTGAAGGCTCGTCGTGCATATCGGCACGGGTCTGACCTTCCATCGCCGGGCGCAGGGTATCTTCAATCTCCTTCTTGAAATCGTGGGTGCTTCCGATGCCGTAGTTGTTGTTGGTGGTCATTGTTAATCGGCTCCTTTTAGTTCGTCTATCTTCTGTTGCATGCCATCGATTACACGTTGGTTGATTTCCACGTCGATGGAATTTATCGCACGCTGCTTCTTCGCTATCTCGGCTTGGTAGCCTTCAAGCGTCCAGCCATAGTCTGCTTCCAACACACGGTTCCGCAGGGTCTGCGGGCCATCGTGGTCTTCAATCAGCCATATGGCATCTTGGAAGTTCGGGGGCAGACCTCTTTCGAAGTTCAGGGTTCCGACCCTACCTATGTTCTTGAGCCTATGCACTTGTGTGTCCAGGCCAAGTTCACGGGTCTTGTAGGCATCGGCAAGCAGCCCGTCATAAGCGTCCAAGGCATCTTCCAAGGTCTTGTCGTGGGTGCGCTTGTTCTTCGCTTGCCGTACTGACTCAATCAGGGCCATGCGGCTACTTTGTAGGTCTTCCGTGGTTTCAGTCATTCTCATACCGTTGCTCCTTTTTAACGCATTGCCAGATGGGAGCGGCAAACGAAAACGTGTCACTGCGACATTTAAGGGTACACGTAAGGAAGTTGAAAAGCGGCTTAGGGAGAAGCTAGCGGAGATAGACAACAACAAGCACGTAGATAAGTCCAAGGAAACGGTTTCGCAGTTCATGACTCGCTGGATGGATACCCATGTAGCCATGAAATGCACGCTCAGAACTGCCCAAGGGTATCACGGTTATATTCAGCGGTACATCGACCCGACCATTGGTTCTGTGATTCTCCAAAAACTTACCAGCATCCAAATAGACGCAATCTACGCTGCAATGATGGCCAGTGGGTTGAGCAACACCACCGTAGTCCAGCTACATCGGATTCTCAGAAAAGCCTTGAGTTGGGGCATCGGAAAAAATGTGCTTACGTCGAATCCTGCCGACGGTGCCACGCCACCAAAGAAGCGTCAGCATCGGATGGAAATGTGGGACGTTCCAACCATCAGCAAATTCCTAGGCCTATCTAAAGGGACACGCTTTGGCGACCTATATAACTTCGCTGTGCTAACCGGCCTTCGACGTAGCGAGATATGCGGTCTGAAGTGGGAATCGGTTGACCTGACGGTAGGTAGCCTTAGTGTAGTCGCTGTCCTTCACAGGATAAAAGGCCATGGCTTAGTAGAAGTTGAACCCAAGACAACAGGCTCCCGTCGGTCACTGGACTTGGCTTCCGAAACCATCGACCTTTTGCACAGCATCAGGGGCCGTCAGAATTTGGAACGCCTTGAATATGGCCCGGTATGGAACGACACCGGATACGTCATCACTCACCCTGTTGGCTCACCACTCATCCCCGACCAGATAATCCAGGACTTTGCTAGTGTCATCAAGAAGTACGGCTTGCCCCACTTGACGTTCCATGGGCTTCGCCATGCCCACGCAACCCTTAGCCTGAAAGCGGGAATCAATCCGAAGATTGTGTCGGAAGCCTTGGGTCATTCCAAAGTGGGGATAACTCTAGACCTGTATTCCCATGTACTTCCCAACATGCAGAAGGAAGCGGCCCAGGTGGTTGCCGACCTGCTGAAAGGTGAATCCTAAATCCCTTGGCCACATCTTGGACACATTGCGCAAAGAGAAAGCCCCCGCACCGTAATGGTCGGGGGCTTCTTTATCGTGAGAATCAGGCACTGCCGTGCCTAAGAAGTGTTGGCGGGAGTGCGAGGGAGTCGAACCCACCTACCCCGCTCGTCACGAGGCACAACGGATTTGAAGTCCGTTGATAGGCGTACTAAGTGGGTTTTTCTGCCCGCGTTATCTTGGGAAACCGTGCCTAGATTGTATTGATGCGTCCGTCTGGTCTTGTTGGGTAGTGGGAAGTTCAGCCACTTTTCCAGCCACTTTTCGGGGCCAGAAGTGGCCACGTCAGTATTCACAATGATTTTCTATGGCAATTTTAAAACGCCTCTACCCGCACATTCTCTAACATTGCCGGGTATGGGGGGCAGCATATTCGCATCCATCCGTTGAAGACTTGCGCACGTCTTTAGCCTTTCAGCCACGTTCTCTTCCTTGGATGCTTTACTAGATGCCTCTTGTGCTGCCTGAAGGATTTCAGATAGTTCGGCTGACGTGACCCCATCTTCCCAAGGTGCGTCGGTCACCACAGACCAGAGTGCCAACCCAAGTGCAGCCACGGCTATCACAAACGTGAGACCCAGTAGGATAGTGGTTAGTCTAGCCATATTTGTCTCACTTCGTCCCTTCCAAACAACCGTCAAGCTTCATGAGGGCAAATATCGGAGCCATGCTTCCCGAAGAGTTGCCAGAGGGGCCACGGCTGTCTGGACATCCTATGGCAAATTCACGGATAAGCCTATTGCAACGGTTCAATGGCCCGAGGAAGATAAACCAAAGAAGATCGCCACTGCAAAGATTAAAGGGAGAAGAGCAATGAATTTCCAAGTCAGGGCTGGCATGCCCTCCCGATGACTTGCCGCATTCGGCCGCATTATCGCGTCAATATAGCTGCAATCACCGTCCAAAGATTCATGCTAAGCTTGGGTTAAGTGCCAAGTTGTGGTACGTTTTTGTCATCCGTATTATTAAATAATATGAGGAGTTAAGAGAATGCCCGGAATATCTAAAACTGTTGTTAATTTACAACCTGGGAAAATGGAGGAGGTAACTAAGTTTCTCGATGAGCAGGCCGGATTAGTGAACGAATTAAACGGTATCATTGGATTCGCAGTCGCCGTGACTGGGGAAGATGAGATAACAATAATAGGCCTTTACGAGAGTAGTCAGAATGCTCGGGACGCAGCTGATACAGTCCAGGGAATATTTTCTGATATGGCGCCTTTCGTGGCCTCTCCACCGGATCGAAATGTCTACTCAGGAGCATGGTTCCCAGCTAAATAACTTAATCGTCGGTAACCGGCTGATTGATGACTTTGACGGCGACGACACGGTCTAGCACGGTGTCCCGGGCGCGGTAGACCGTACTCTGGTCACCAGCGGCTATCCGTTCAAGGATTTCGTATCGGCCTATCCGTTGGAGCATGGCTGTTGCCGAGGAGTATAACGAATTTTCGTACTGAGGCTGGACTGAGATAAGGTGGGGACTCAGCGGGGCATGTAGCTGAGTCTGCGGCGATACCACCGTAGTGGAGAATTGTTCGGTTAGTTGTGCAAGCCAGCAGCACCCGTCGCCGTGGACGGCAATGGCGTATCTCGGGATGCGGTGGAATCGGCGGCGAAGGGTCTGGCGCTACCGCCTTCCGACGATAAAGCAGAATTCACTGTCCAGGGAACACGCTTTGGCTTCGTCAGTGTCCGCTTTCGCATCTTGGCCTAGCTTACGGTAAGCAATGCTACGGCTGTGGTAGGCACTGACATCGTAGTAATCCTCACCCTTGTTAGCTTGGACAACCTCGAAGGCCATGGAAATGTCTTGGTACTGGCTATCGTACTCGCTGGGGTTCTCCCTCGCCGTCTGCATGGCCAGCACACGGGCCTGTTCCAAAGAGATACACCCAACGGCTTCACCTTCACCGGTGAAGTCAAACTTCTCTTCTTCCTTGCCTTGGTCTTCGGCCATGGAGGGGATTATATAGGGTGGCTATTTCAGGTCAAGCTTCCCTCACCGCTTCAATCATCAAATCCTGATATTCCCACAATCACGTTCCAAAATTCTATGCTAAGTTCGGTGTTGCCAAAGAAGAATCCGACAGCCCACGAGAACGGTTTGTCCAGCGATACCACCAACACCATGAAAACGACCGCTTTCAAAAAAGTTGCTTCCAACATATTTGGATAAATCAATAGTCGGTCGTTAACATCGATTTATTTGATGGAGCCTACCTAAGGGCAGCCGTTACTTCGTCGAGGTTGGATACAGTACATAGAAATGGCAGAGCTGTACTGAGAGAAGCTTCGTGGGCCTCTTGGCTCATCGAGGCACAACAATCCCCGACCACAATGGTGTTATAGCCGAGGTCGCAAGCCTGTCTGGCAGTACCTTCGACCACAAAATTGGTGGCGACGCCAGCCAAGACTAAAGTTCCGATATGGCTGTTGTGTAGGATTTGCTCTAGGTCGGACGCTGTGAAGGCTGAAACCCCGCGTTTGGTTACAACTGGTTCGCCTTCTTCGGGCGCCAATCGGTCGTGAATCTGGGCTCCCCAAGTCCCTTCAATTAGGGCGTTGGCTCCATGGAGACCTTGCCATAACCCAGCGTTAGCGGCACGCTCAGGATACCCTGGACGGAACTTTACTGACACATAGATTATTGACACTCCAGCGCCGCGGGCTGCTGCCAGAAGCTGAGAAGTTTTGTCTAAGACGCTGTTGTCGGCCACCATTTGAGCAAAACCGAAGTCCTTGAAAGCGCCCTCTGGGTGAACTATGTCGTTCTCAAAGTCCATGGCCAAAAGTGCGGTGTGCTGTTTGATAATCTCCAGTGCCATTATGCCCTCCAAACCTGAAATAGAATTGCCTAATACTAAAGGTTTTTCAGAGATACGGGAAGAAGTTGAGTCGTCGAACCCCGGAATCCCCGCAATCACATTCCACAGTTCTAGCCTAAGTTCAGTGTTCCCAAACAAGAACCCCAGCGCCTAGGGGAACGGTTTGTCCAGCGACTCGGCTAGTGCGACCGCCGAGACGTTGCTAGCCTGCAATATATCTGGGCTGACGGGGCTAAGCATGAAGGAACGCCATCAATTATTTGTGACCTATTGGATTCCCAAATGTCACAGACTCCTAATAAGCCAACTGCTCCGTCGCAGTGTGCCCACTTGTTCAGGGCCGGTATCGTAGGAATCTCCCCGGTAGACCGGCGATGGACCAGGAACTCCAGGGCAGCGTCTTTTAAGATTGCTCATACGGTTCTACCACATTCAGGGCAAAAATTGTCGCCCGAGTTCAGTTCAGAGCCGCACTCGCCGCAAGACCTGGCTCTGTATTGCGTGCTAGAAGCACATTCCTCACTTTGAGACGTCGCGCTATTGAACGGAGCGGTAGGGGTTGGCCCATATTTGTTTGTCCCATACCCGCTCGGCTGAACGGTCCAGTAGAGGTAGGGGAAAATTATTCCTATAATTTAAGCAGATTAGGATTCACCATCCGGAGCGTTCGACGTCATGGAGACGTCTGACTGATCCGGCTAACCCCGGTATAAACAGAGTCAAGGTGGCAAGTGTATTGAGAGAACTCCAGCTGGACCCCATGGTCTCCCACCCGAAAAATAACCCATCCAGAATAATGGTAGCTAGCCCGACCAGCACTGCAAAAACCTACCACCACCAAAATTCCGATCGGCTGGACCTGGTATTGAAGTCGAAATATCTACGGAATTCAGAGGATATCGATTGTGTAGAGCCTATCTGATGGTCTCCCTTCCCGGACTGTTGGTTTTCTCCTCCCCGATATGCTGCCGATAGATACAAGGTAAATACAGAGTCCCGGCATCGCCCTTTCACCGTTAGGATCACACTGTCGATGTGACTCTAATCACGCGTAGCATTCCTAACGAAAGGAATATCGTCATTCTTCTCCGCCAGTCCTTCCAGGTAGAATTACGCCTGGCGCTTGAATCGCTGCGCGTTTCCGGGTATTAACCGGAAAATGCGTGACGTGTTCTAATTCAGGTACTCGCTGGTCCACCGGTCGTAGTCCGCCCTGCGGGTAAGTTGGCCGATCAACTCCGCCGAGGCCACAGCTTCTCCCAAATCTGTGAGGGCGGCGCCAGCGCGGAGTGCTTTTAGAGTGTCATATATCCCTTTTACCGCGCCGGCGAAGGGCAAATGCCCCTGATGTGCCACACGGACACCATTGGCTCTCAGGAAATCGCCGCTCAGGTCGCCCCCACCCATCAGTAACGGGAGTCGTACTTCGGCATGCACCCCGGACACCCCCTCTAGGGTGATGCCTCCGGCTAGCCACAGCGCATCGACGCCAGCCTGCTGGTAAGCTTTTGCGCGCCGGACTGTCCTGGCCACACCCTCAGTACGCAAGGCGGCGGTGCGAGCGATAATCACCAGGCTGAGGTCCTGCCGTCCCGACAAGGCGGCTTTCATCGTTGACGAAGAAAGGCTGCGCGCGCAACGGATTTAACGTTCAAACACCACAAACTGCCTTATGATAGGAAACTTTAAGGGGTTTACTTCCCGTTTACTTATTGCTTAATTCCTCCGGCCTAAGCTCCAGACTAAGCTCTACATCTCTAATTCGTTCCGAGATGCCATCCTGTCAATCGCATCAAATCACCATCAGCGCCTTCACTGGACAACCACATGTAAGCGAAGGTGTGGCGCAATTGGTGTGTGTAAACGCGACCCACCCCGACCTGTATTGCCCGGTACCACACCACCTGATAAATTCCGCTGGGAGTTGTGGGGCCAGACTTGCTGATTCTAAGTTTCAAGCTGGCCCAATGAGGCTTCTGTTGGCGCACCCTTAGGTAACGGTCCAGGTCTCGGGCGGCCTTGCGGTCGCAAGGCACTCCTCTTACCCTGCCTCCCTTCCCAGTCACCCGGAGAGTCTGTTGGTCTAGGTCAACGTCTGACATGGTAATGGCGGCCATCTCAGACCGGCGAAGCCAGGTATCCAATAAGATGCGGATGATGGCCATGTCTCGGCGTTCATCAAAACCCTGGCCCTCACAGGTCTTTAGGAGTTTTCGTAAATCATCAAGGTCAAGGATGGCCGGCGGTGATGCTGGAATCCGCGGGGGGGTCATCCGTGCCATTGGAGAGGCCTTTATCTCCCCTTCTTCCACGAGCCATCCGAAGTAGGTCTGTAGTCCTGGGTAGCGGTTGTTGGCCGTGGCCTGGCTTCCACTTTCTTAGGAGATCCTCGATGAACGACTCCTCGTGCTCCCTGGAGACGTTCTCTAATTGGGTTGGCATACCTTGTGTCTAACCAAGAAGTCTGCGAATTGCCTTAAGGACTCGGTGTAGGTGCCCACAGTTGGCTCTGATAGGTTTTTGGCCCGGAGCGATCGGGTGAAACTGCTCAATAGGAATTCTGCATGGACTGCTATGGTAAAGGTTGACATAATGCACCCCTCAATTTCTGTAGAGATATCATCTGTAACTACGGTGTGGCAAGAACCAACTGTCAGTAACCGGGTGGTGAACGACCAGTTATGGTGTGGATGTAGACACGAAGAAGTGAAAGTGGTGGGCAGTGCAGGACTCGAACCTAAGGCCTCCTGCGTGTAAAGCGTATTGTTCTGTATCTGAACCCGCATCTTTAGCTTCAAATCTGTTCCATATACGTCCATAGTTGTCCATGGGTGTACAAGCGGAACTTGAAAAAATACTTGAAAAAACTAGCCGGGTGGTATAACGGATGTGAAGTCCATCCCCATTCGTACCTGTAGGGTTTTCTAGGCCCGTTATCTTGGCAATTCGTGCTTGAAATGTACCACTGCGTTCACTATGACGCAGGGAGACATTCGATATTCGGGGGACGGAAACCGATTAGACAATATCTTCTTGAGTGTGGTTAGCTATGTTAAAGCGTCAATGCTCTTAGACGAAACATTCAGTAAATTAAAGAGAGGGCCTGATGACACCTAAAGACATAGTTTTGGGCGGATACGAATCTTTTGCCGGGGGCGATATGGAAAATCTTGGGAAGATTTTTCATAAGGATGCGTTAATTAAGATCAATGGGAACCATGAACTATCGGGGGAATACCACGGATTTGATGATTTTTTGGCTAACTTCTTAGCGCAGATACCAATCAAATTCCCGAATTTCAATTTAGATATCCTGAACGTAACTGCCGAAGACGACAGGGTTCATGTCAGGGTACATTACACAGCGGACAATTTAGATTCGGAGTCGATGCATTGTTTCGTCGTAAAAGATGGGTTGGAAACTGAATTCGATGTATTTGACGATTCGCAAAAAATGGCAGCAGCCCTAAATGGGTAGCACTAGTTTATGGCGTTGGACAATATTGCTGGGAGTGGAAGAGTAGGCTGATTCCCGACTAGATAACCCAAGATTCCGCCAGCATCATCAAGCAGTACGACCTACCCCACTGCGCTATATCCTCAATTAATAAACCCTTCTACCATGTTGTTGAGAGAAGGGTTTTAGTCTACCTGCTGAGTGCATTTTCCTTGGTGTTGGATGACATAGGGTGGGGGATCGAACGTCTGGCTCCCTGCTTGAAAAACAGGTGCGACCTAGGCTTCTAGTGTACCCTGCTGTTTCTTGCTGTCCTTTTCAGCTCTCATCAATGCGAATTTTGATAATGGAGGCGTGAATATTTCATTAATAAGTGTTGATGCGAGAATGCCAGTCACTACAAGCGTACTAATGGGTTCCAATTCGGGTGTCTCAATCACCAATAAGCTCAGACCGACTGTAACACCCGCCTTTGGCATTAAGGTTAGTCCCAGATATTTCTTAACGACCTGAGGAGCTCCAGATATCGTGGCCCCGAACCAAGCGCCTATAAATTTCCCGCCCGACCTGCCAATAACTATTACTACTGCCAAAATCCCTGCTGATTCGATTACCTTTAAATCGAGATGGGCTCCGGCCAAACTGAAGAACAAGCTGAACATAACCGCTTGTATATCCTTAAGTGCCTCAAAATGATCTTCTGATTCCTTCTGCAAGTTAGCTACTGTAAATCCCAAAGTGATGTTAGTTAGCAATGGAAACAGGTTTAGCATCGATGAAATTTCAGAACTTATTACCACAATCCCAAGAATAGCCACTAGCAATTCCTGCCTATTTCGTGTGAAACGTGAGGCCAGGATTAGCAAGGGAGAAAGAATCACCCCTATCAAAATAGACAGGCCTATATAAATGACCTCTTGTGACACAATGTTAATCACTGAAGCCGAGGGGCCATCTCCAAGTATGGCCGCACCAACACCGATGGAAATGGCAAATGCCATTATTGCTAGAGCATCATCTAGTGCCACAACTCCCAAAAGAGTAGTTGGAAGTGGACCCTTGACCTTGAGTTCGTCAATGATGGCCATAGTTACAGCTGGAGCGGTGGCTAGAGAAATACCACCGATGACAATACCTGCCGTCAACGCAGTTTTGAAGTCAAGTGATAAAGCGGGGAGTAGAATCGGTGCTAAAAATGTTACTAGTAGTAGCGCGAACAGCCATGCGAAACCAGATTCAAAGGCTGTTATTACCAAGATATTGCGTTTCAAGCCGCTAAGACCGGAAAGCCGGAGGCTCCCACCTATCATGTAGGCTATTACTCCCAAAACAACTGGAGTCACTACATGGGAAAGCTGACTAAGGTTGTCTGGGGTTACTACGTTAAAAACCGACGGGCCGATTAATAAACCGATTAACAAGTAACCAGTTATCGAAGGAAGTTTGATTATCCCGACAGCCTTACCGCCCAGGAAGCCCAAGGCCATCAACAAACCTGCAGAGAATATGGTAGTTTCCATAAGGTATCGCTCTAATTGAAATCCGACACCATAGTGCCGTTTAACGTAATGTCAGCCCAGGATGGCTCGGCAGAGAAGTTACAATAAATCGTGAGCAAAATCCATTTCGCACCTATCAATGGTGGTGGGGCTCGAACCCCTGTTTGCAGAACGTATCGCACCCTGTTTAAAACCACGTGATTAGCCTCAAATCAGTTCCATGTGCGTCCATAGTCATACATGGGTGTACAAGCAGAACTTGAAAAAATAAAAAAACTAGGCACGGCCTAGGCTCACAAAATTCTAATTATGAGCCAGTGAACCATCTAGAAAAGGAATCAACAAAACTCCGATCACCTGTTAACTGGGTAGAAGTATCTTCGATAGAATCAGAAAGACTTTTTCTACCTGTTATTAGTAATGCAAATTCACTAGGAGAAGTGTGTATTTCCGCCTCTGAATCGAAAGAATCGATGCAGTACTCATCTATATCTAATTCACCGTTGGCATTGGATATACGGAGCCTATGTGAAGAGCCTAAATTAACTGTTAGTGTCTGTGAGAGGGTCTCAGTAGAATCTGTGGTTTTGAACCATCGGTTAATAAGCTTATGGCAAAAATATTTAGGTAGTAGTGGGGCCAAATTTTCGTCAACTAAATAGTTTTCATCCACGGCATTTAGAGCATCCCAAGCATGAATAGTTGATTCAAACATCGTCCATAAAAGTATTCCGTAAACTGAGACCCAATTGACCGGATGATACGCTTTTAAATCCCATTCATTGTCATTGCAAGAATTGAATCCATCCAACAGCATCTCAAATCTAAGTTCGAATTCATTAATTAGTTGCTCTGATGAATCGAACCTTCCGCTGGATTCCTTGGCTCTTTTTGAGAGACGCTCAGCATATGATTTACCGTCGAAAATACCAGGTTCATTACGCGAAGCATTGGGATCATCTAGAATATCCTCTTCTTTTCTTGCTGAAGTTATAAATATAAGATAATTGGTCAACACTGACGAAAGGTGCGCTATCACATCCTTTACCGTCCAGTCATCGCAGCGGCTTTGCGCTGCCCAATCATCTTCCGATAATTTTCTGAGTTGCTGTATTAATCTGGGGCAAAATTCATTTAGCTGCTTTAATATTTGATTCGGTTTTTCGGTCATGAATATATCTCCTTGATCATTCCTGACTGAATTCGGTAGTACCAAGATACTACTATCCCATCCACGGTCCGAATTGGCCTGATTTGGTTGTAGGTCCGCTGGTACTGCTCTGTCAGTATCTGCACCTACTTCAGCGTGTAGAAAACCTCCCGGTCCAACAGCTCGTCCCTCAGCTTACCGTTGAAGTTCTCTATGTAGCGTTCTCCCATATTGCTGGGAGAAGGGTTTTAGTATACCTGTTGAGTGTATTCTCTCTGGTGTTGGATGACATCGACGGATTGATGACTGATGCGTTCGGAATCTAACATAGCGAATACTGGTGCATCCACTGGATGCTACTCATCTATTGAGAGAGGTAGGAACAGCTATGAACCTATCACTAGACCGGCCAATCGCATTCATAGACCTGGAGACCACCGGCCTCAATCCTTCATTTGACCGGATTGTCGAGCTGAGTGCACTGAAGGTCCACCCTGACGGTTCCGAGGATGTGAAAAGCGTCAGGGTAAACCCTGAGATGCCCATCTCTGCCGGCGCCACCAGGGTCCACGGCATCAAGGATGCAGATGTCTCCGGCGAGCCAACCTTCAGGCAGTACGCCAAAAATCTGATGGCATTCTTGGACGGTTGCGACCTGTCGGGGTTCAACGCCATCAGGTTCGACCTGCCCATGCTCAGAGCTGAGTTTGACAGGGTGGGGATGCAGTTCGATCTGGAGAACCGTAAAGTGGTGGACCCCATGGTCATATTCCACCAGATGGAGCCACGGGACCTCGGGGCGGCCTACAGCAAATACTGTGGTAAAACCCTTGACGGCGCCGCACATACCTCTGCCGGCGATGTCAGGGCTGCTATGGAGGTCCTTGACGCCCAGGTCCAGTACTACCCTGAACTCGGCAGCTCCTTGACGGCACTCCATGAAGTTTCTCATCCAAAAGAGCCGGACTGGATCGATGACGAAGGGAAACTTCTAACCACAGATAATGGACCTGCTTTGGGATTCGGTAAGTACAGGGGAAGGTTGCTGAAAGATGTAGCCAAGTTGGACGGGGACTACTTGAACTGGGTCATATACGAAGGTGATTTCACTGACCAGGTGAAGCAGGTGGTGAGGCAGGCGGTCAACCCCTAGAGAAAGGTGATCTTACGGTGAAGTCCCTACTCAACTTAAAACGCTTACCGCCAATCATCAGTGGAGCATTGTCCGGGCTAATAGTCGCTCTGGGTTTCCAGATTCTGCCAAATGTTTGCTGCGATGATAACCTGATGGTTTTTGGTTTCAATGAGTTCTTGGCGACAATTTTGATGATTCTGTTGGCTGTGGCACTGTTCGGCTTTTTGAATTACGCAGCACGAAAGTTTTTCAAATTAGGGCTCATGTTACGGTTCAAGTCCGTGGTGGTGGTTGGCATAATGACTGCGCTCATACCGGTTTTCGGTATATCTTTTGGGGCTAGCGGCTCTGAGCCATTGTGGCAGTTCTGCTTGGCGGGAATCATAGGTGGAGCGGTTTGGAGCATACCCTTTGCGATACGTGACTCAAAACCATCTTGATTCCTCATCAGGAAAGCTGATCTACCATCTGGTTTAACCTTCTGCTTGTTGGTGCCTAACAGATGGTACATGATCAGTCAATCCTAGAATTTCCAGCGGGGGGACAAGTTCTAAAACCAGGCCATGTTTTAGGATGTCACGAAGGAACGGCATCCCACAAAGCGAGGTATAGAAGCGTGACACGGAAACGATGGTTAGTCTTTCGTGGCGGAATTCTGATAGCCCTGATAGTTGCCTTAGCATCCACTGGGTGTTCGGCGGAAGATGAGGGAAATGCCGCTGGATTGCCCCACGATGAAATTATATTCGACACTGCATCTAAGGATTCAGTCGGCTGGAGTGACATGCCATTCGCTGATCTAAAAGAAAAGGCCTTAGTCGTTACCTATGAAAGCCTGTACAAGGATTTCGAGCGGTATAGTCTTAAGTCGTGGATGGATAGGGGAGGGCCCATAGATTCAATCCCACCGCTTCTCTATTTCGAAGGCGAATTGGTTAAAACTACGGATTAGGTAACTGCCAACCTTTATGTTTCCAAGCCTCGTATCTCGGTGGGCCTTTTCCTTTTGTTGGTTATTACTAGGAAGGCATCTAGTTTACATAAAAAAGGTCATAAACGAAAAACTATTTAAAGCGCCATTCGGGAATTAGTTGAAAAAATAGTTGAAAAAAGGGATTAGGAAAGAGAAGCGTATGGGCCAGAGTAGGAAATCTAGCCTCAAAAAGTGGTGGGCAGTGCAGGACTCGAACCTGCGGCCTCCTGCGTGTAAAGCAGGCGCTCTAACCAGCTGAGCTAACCGCCCGGATTTACGCCTAAAGAGAGCGCATTATTGGACATATCGATTTTGTTCAATTATGAGGTTCAACATGGCCCGCCAAACTCTCCCTACCTCCATTGAAACATCAGGTGTGGAAGGCGTCAACATGCTTCGTTCCTTCTCTCTCCACCTGCGGGGGCTGAACCTTTCGCCTTTGAGCGTGGAGACCTACCTGGAATCTACCTCTCAATTCTTAGCGTGGCTGAAGGATCGGGGTATGCCTACGGCCTCAAACAGCATCAAGCGGGAGCATATCGAGTCCTTCATCGTCTACTTATTGGAGGACCGCGGCCTCAAGTCCGGTACGGCCAATCGTCATAGGGGTATCCAGGCCCTGTTTAAGTGGCTTGTGCAAGAAGGTGACGTAACACGCAGCCCGATGGAGCGGATGAAGCCGGCCAAGGTCACTGACAACCCACCGGTGGTACTGAAAGAGGATGATTTGGCTCGGTTGTTGGCGACGTGCTATAAGGGCAACGATTTCGTGGGCCGGCTGGATGCGGCGCTCCTACGGGTGTTCATCGACACCGGGGCCTGCCTTGCTGAGTTGGTGGGACTGACCGTTGAGGACGTAGACCTAGACACGGGCGTTATACACGTCCTGGGAAAAGGACGTCGGCCGCGCATCCTATCTATCGGGAAACGGACGGCACGAGCCCTGGGTCGGTATCTCCGCCTCCGGACGTCGTACCGGGCAGCTAACCTAGAATCCCTGTGGCTGGGCCGCGGTGGGGGGATAACTGATCCCCTTCGTCCAGGTTAAGTTAGCGATTGTTCCTACCATCAAGATTAGGACCACAAGCTTCCACCCTTGGTTGACTCCGGGTACTGGAAAGAACGCAGGGCGCGCAGGCGGGCGGGCGGGAGATTCGGCTTGTCGGCTTGGTTCCGGAGACTGCATCGCTACACGAAGGGCGGCGAATAAGCCCAGCAATACCCACAAGACAGTCAGATCGGATATCTTGGCGACACCTACCATCATTTTCAGACCACGCTCGGCCAACATCGACAGAAGTCCTATCAAAATTAACTTATGCATGTGGTCCATCTGGTTCCTGGTCCGAAGAAGCTGGTCACCGCTGGCCAGCAACACGGCGGCGAAGATTCCCAGGGAACTTATAACACCAAGGAACCCTTGCTCGACGGTCTGGTGGATGAAGTAGTTGTAGGCATGGTCAGGGGCGAATAGAAACCGGTCCGGCCCTTCGCCGGAACTGTATAGGAGATAGGTGAACCGGAATAGGTCGGGGTCGTAACCCACCAATGGGCGCAGCCACTGAAGGCACAGATCATCGAAGGCGAACCAGGGGCGGTCCACAATCAGTCCCTACGACACTTTCCAATGGGTTAATCGCCCTCTGGAGAAGCCGCCCAGCACGTCGCCGCTTATCGAGTTGATTCGAACTACCACATCAGACGCGGTGGGCTCTATCGTGACCGGGATTGACCTTGTTCCCTCGCCAGAGACGGATCTTCCAGCGCTGGGGTAGAAAAACACCGTCACGGTTACCCCTGTCGCCAGCCCCAGAACCAGGGCCAGTCTGCCGAACCCTCTCCAACCCACGAAGACGGCTACCAAGACGGCCATCAATACCAAGGCAAAGAGATTGCCTATACACGGTCCCCGGCTAAAGGTGAACAGCAACCCCAGAACCTGTATTGCCAGCGCAGCCACCCAGATGCTGAGTATAGACAGACCAAGGGCCCACTGGTTCCCATTGGACTGGGTAGGGTCAGATGGTTAAGGAAACCTGAAAAGGGATGAGTCGGCCGCCCCGGCGGTGATTGGAATCGTCATCATCATGACCGCAACGGCGAATATCCGGTTGCCTATGAAGTAGGTGGTATAGCCTCCTGTGGATACCGATAGATGCAGAAAATCTTGCCCGTAATGCTAAAAGACCGCGTAGCCGCTGACCAGCACACCCATCGCCACGATGGCCGCCAGCAGCCGCCACACCTGCGGCCGGGTTTTGAGGTGGGTGGCAATCATGGCGAACAGAAAGTCGTAGGCCACGACGTTATGGGTAGAGTACCTGTCCTGGCTGGGAACTTCCCCACAAAGATTGACTCGGAACGGTCCGGAGAAGGCGGTGCTGAGGAAAGTGGTCCCTAGATAAAAACCAACGGCAATCAGCGGCCATCGGCGGGGTTGGTTCAGAATCTCGTTCTTCAGCCAGGTAAGTGACAGGGACGGTAAGACCCGCAGGTTTCTGGGCGTAAGCGATATGTTTGATTCAGGGGAGCTGTGCAGTCCCCAATCGATCAACCACAGAGCAGCTACCAACCCAGCCAATGTCCGGACCACAGCTACCTTGGGTACTTCCCCATAAGCGATGAGCGCCTCCGACTGGGCCTAGGCCTGTCCGAATAAGGCCTAGGGCAGCAGTAACACGGCAACTAGCCGCAGAAGCTCTATGACCCGGTTGATCCAAGCCTGGGACTGGCTGGTGACGATGAGTGGAACTGTGGCTGACATTGTTATAGTCGGCATCTGATTAAGGCTAGATGTAGTTTCGGTCAACCCATTCTACAGGCATCTTATGATGCTGACTAAGAGGGAGGAGAAGGGGCGTACTCCTGTCGAAATAAAGAGTCCTGAAGTTATCAAGACAAGCCGGTAGTTCCACCAAGTGGTTCCAGAGTTCTTGACCTCATCTAGGACTCTGGAAACCTATGCGAGGGCCACGGCCAGCCACGGATGACACTTGACACTGATACCGCGACACGCATAACATCCCTATAATGAATGATAACCGATGACTACATCATGATTTGTGATGTAAGGCATCCTGTTTGAAACACTGAGGAAGTCGCTAAACATCCCATGCAAACTTAGCTGCAAACTTAGCATATCGTGAGCTTCTACCATATCGCCCGCCTTCGTAGCATCACCAAGGCCGCGGGCATCCAAGGACTGCTCATCCCACTGTAACCAGCCATCAGAAGAAGCTGGAAGTAGAGCTGGGCTTCTCATTGTTCGACCGGATCAAGCGTCCCATCATGCTTACGTCCGATGGCGCTGCTGTACTGGAGATGATTGGGCCCATCGTCAATGGATTATCCGCGCTCAAAATCCACGCCGACAGCCAGGGACGTGATGTGTCTCTTACCATCGGAGCCTACGCCGACATTGTGTTGCATTACCTGCCGCAGGTGATTCAGCGCTTCAGGACCGAGTATCCCAATGTCCATATCCGCTTGTTGGCTAGGCATCACGGCGAAATGATTCAGATGGCCAGCTCAGGAGAAGTTGACCTGGCATTTTCTACTACCCAGAATGTACTAGATTCGTCGCTGGATTTTATGGACCTCTTTACATCCAGCACCATGATGCTTACCCTACTGGGCCACGAGTTGTTGGAGCAACAGCCTGTCCGATTGGAAGACATCTCCAAGTGGCCGTTTATTCTATACGGTCCTAACACCATTCTCCGTACCCGGCTTGAGCGAGCGTTCAGGGAGCAAGGGCTAGATTACGAGATGGTCATTGAGATGCACAATGTTGAGTATGCCAAGCGGTACGTCCGCATCGGAATGGGCATCAGCTTCTGTAGCAATCTGAGCCTGGAGCCCGAGGATTCCGACACTTTAGGCATCGCCGACGTGGACCATCTTTTCTCAAACGCGACTATCGGCATGTATACGTTAAAAGGCAAATTTCAAGGCACGTCAGTGCGGAATTTCATAGACAGTCTTAGAGATTCAAGGCTTGCCAGTTGATGCCGGTCTATGTCTTGACCGAATCACTTGCAGGCAATCATCCGGTCCCGATCAGCGGGCAAGCGCGCGTCATAATCCGTTGGTAATCCAGGCTTTTCTATATGGAAGGAGAAATATGATGACTGGGGATAGGAAGAAGTTTGGTTTCAGGGTCCTGGTTGCAGCTGCGATGCTACTACTGGCTGCTTGCGGCTCTCCCCAAGCTCCTGCCTCGGTGACTTTATTGGGTGAGCATCAACCGGTGACCGTCGATGTCGTGCCCGCAAAGGTCGGCAACATTAGCGTGATGACTTCTTACGCAGCGATAGTAGAAGCGACGGACCTGGTGGATGTGGTGCCCCTTGCGACAGGGCGGGTCGAAAAATTGGCCGTCAGTGTTGGGTCAGAGGTGATGCAGGGACAGGTTATCGCCGAACTGAGCCGCGGCACCCTCGACGCCCAACTGCAACAAGCTCAGGCCGAATTCGCCGCTACTAAGGCCGCCGTTAAACCCGATGCGCTGAAGGCGCAAGCACGTTTAGATGCCGTCCAAGCCGTCTTGGACCAACTGCTGAACCCTCCAGCGTCCGACATTCGGAAGGCGGAGAGCTTGCTCGCCAAGGCTCAGAGTAACCTGGACAAATCGCAGGCCAAGAGCGTGGCTGTGACCGCCCAAAAAGACCTGGAGGCCGCTCAAACGAAATTGGACCAACTGTTGGATCCGTTGGCGGTGACCGTACAAGCGGGCCAGAGCGCCCTAGTAGCTGCTCAGAGTAATCTTGATAGCTCCAAGACCAAGCTGAGCCAGCTGCTTGACCCGTCTGAGAGAGACCTCGAGGCTTCGGAGGGTGCCGTAGCCATCGCCCAGAGTAAGTTGGATAGCGCTGAAACCAAACTGAGCCAGCTGATGAACCCGCCTGCCCCTGTGTTGGCCGCCGCTCAAGAGGCAGTCGCCGATGCTAGAACTCAACTGGGCGCTGCCCAGGCCGAGTTGAATCAGGCGATGTCCGGCCAGACTTCCGTCTCCTGGCAATTGCTGCTGGGTGCACGAACGGCATTGCAATCAAACAAAGCTATCCTGGAGAATCCCACGTTGAATGTGGGACTTACTTCCGAGGAAATCGCGGATGCTGAGGAAGCCGTTGCCGCCAACGAGGAGCAAATCTCCTCCCTTCTAGCGGAGATTAGTTCAGCGCCGCTGCTGGTGATTGACGATAAATTCAATACGAGTTCCCTGATTCCCAAAGATATAAGAGCGGGTCTTTGGAAGGAGTCCAAGGCTGAACTGGCCTTAGAAACCGCGTCCGCGAAACTTCAAGAACTTCAGGATCCCAGCCAAGAAACCATAGACCTAGTCCAGAGCGACGTGATTATTGCCGATTCCGGACTGCGCACCGCCCAAGGACGACACGCGGAGTTTACGAGCCCCAGCGAGAGAACGGTTGCTCTGGCCCAAGATCAAGTTGACATAACCGAGGCTATTTCCGCCTCAGCTAAAGAGACGTTTAACGAACTGCAAAAACCCAGCCAAAGCGTCATCTCGCTGGCACAGAGGAACGTCGCTGCCGCCGAAGCGGCGTTGGCTGCCGCTGAAGCACAAGCAAACTATGAGATTAACTCCGCCCAAGCCGAGCTGGAATCGGCTTCAACCCAACTAGGCGACCTGAAAAGTCCTAGGCTGGCTCAGTTGGCGGCGGCGAAGGCTGCGGTGGTCGCAGCGGAGCAAACCCTGATATTGACCCAAAAGAGTAATGCCCAACATCGTATCCAGGCGGCTCAGGCCAAGGTTAACCAGGTTGAACAACAACTGGCGGAAACCCGGGTTCTGGCGCCCTTCGACGGTGTAGTCACCAAGATTTGGCTCTCTATCGGGGCCATAGCCTCGCCGCGCCCGATGATACCCGTTGCCACTGTTGCCAGCAAAGACGTGCTGGTCTCGCTTCGGGTCGAAGAGACGAGCGTCGGGTTCTTTAATGGAGGGCAAAAGGTTCGATTCACCAGCCCGGGACTTCCCGTCCAGCAGCTGGAATTGGAAGTCGACCTAGTCGCCCCCGCCGGAGAGAAAGAGGCCCATACTTTTCTGGTGCAGTTGAGCCCATCTGTACCAGTCCCAGGCCTCAAGCCCGGCTTATCCGGTCAAGTCTCGATATCTTCCGAACGGGAGGGGGTGCTGCTGGTTCCCAATAAAGCCGTACGGCGCGTGGGAGGCCGATTCAGCCTGTTCATAGTTCGGGACGGTCAAGCCAGATCCGTTGAAGTGAATGCCGGGCTGGAAGACGATAAGAATATCGAGATTCTTGGCGGCATCCAACCCGGTGACTTGGTTGTGGTATCCGGACAGAACCTACTGAATGGGGAAACCGAGGTGACCGTGATCGGTAACTGATGACTCCATCAGTAATGATGGAACAACTTGGTAACTAAGATATCTAGGGATAAAAATGACTTTCACGTTTCAAAACGATCGCGCGGATATTATCTGGATGAACCAGCAACCATCGATAGGGGGACCTAACCGACTATGAGCCGTTATCTGCTTCTGGGGACCGCCGGCCTGATTCTAGCCATCGTCGGAGCCAGTATTTTCGGCTTCGACCAATGGTCGAAATCAGATATATCCGGGCGTTTTGTCTCCACTAATAATGCTCAAGTCGTGGCTGACCTAATTCAGGTTGGGTCAATCAATGGTGGCCGCATCGTAGGCATGGACTTGGACGTTGGTGCTTCTGTTATGGAGGGCCAGGTTATCGCCACCGTGGATATCCCGACGGTGATCTCAACGTCGTCAATTACTGACACCAGCAAGTTGGGTTACCGTGATGTGCAGGATCAGCTTACGGAGGTGATTGCTCCAAGATCCGGGGTGATTGCGGCTCGTTGGGCTAAGAAAGGCGACACTTTGCCGGCTGGTGAGCCCATCGTTACTTTGATGGACCAGCGGCAGATCTGGATTGTGGCTAACATCGATGAGAAGAAGATTGAAAGAGTTCGGCCTGGTCAATCCGTGGAGATTGAGATAACCGGGCGCGACGGCAAGCTGACAGGCCTAGTGGAGACAGTGTCTCCGGTAACCGCCGCCTCTCTCAGTTCCTCGCCGGACCGGGGAGCCACCGGAAACGGGCGCCGGGTGGCGC
>Ga0315336_1002623_pt1 | contig 26782 bp, 24 predicted proteins | sample ASW5metaG_FD_204512 | JGI IMG/M metagenome (GOLD analysis project Ga0315336, IMG submission 204512) | Ammonia-oxidizing marine archaeal communities from Monterey Bay, California, United States - ASW #5 | ecosystem: Environmental > Aquatic > Marine > Intertidal zone | place: USA: California... | reverse complement strand
ACTCGCATGGTGATGGTTTTGTTATTGTTGGGCTTGGCCACCACCATGCTCGCCATGCCGTTCCGTTTCTTGATGCCGGTATTCGTGGTGGATGTCTATCACAAGGGGCCGGAGGCCATGGGGCTGTTGGTGAGCCTGATGGGACTAGGCACCTTGGTGGGCTCGCTGTTCATAGCCGGACTGGGCAAGAATCTCCGAGGGTTGTTGCTCATCACGCTAACCTTCATAACAGGCGCGGCCTTACTGCTAGTATCCATCTTCCCCATCTACACGCTCGCATTGGGTCTGATGCTGCTTCTGGGTCTAGGAGACGCCGGTCGAAGGGCACTGAACCAGGCTCTAGTGATGGAAGTTTCCGACGACGAGTACCGGGGCCGGGTATGGAGCGTGTTCATGATGAACTTTGGGCTAATGCCTCTCGGCGTTCTGCCTGCGGCCCTGATAGCCGAATACTACGGAGGCCAAGTCGCGATCGGTATCCTAGCCGGGTTGATGCTTTTGGTCTCGGCCACTGTCCTAATAACGCAGAAGCAGCTTCGCCGATTCCAGTAAAACCAGGGTCATAGAACCTACATAGTGGTGGTTGATTACGGGATTGTCTGTGCCCTGATTTGATCAGTCATCACTGCTTCGTGATAGGCGTCGAGAGGGGTCTTAACAGGAAACGTAATACTGATTTTTCACCCGCCTCCGGTATCCAGTACCATGGTTCCTTTTAACTGGCCAATCAACGCGTTCACAATCGTCAATCTCAAAGTCGATGGACAACTGAGATTCAGTAGCCACGGCATCCCCACACCGTCATCCATAAATACCATTTTATATTGACCGTTGTCCTCGTGAAATCTGACTTCAATCTTGCCATCTCGATCGTCTGGGAAAGCGTGCTTCGAGGAATTCGATTCAAGCTCATTGACGATGACTCCACACGGTATAACCGTATCGACTCCCAGTAAAACGTTCTCGGCATCAATCTCTAGCGCGATATTTCGCGATGTCAGACCATAGGAATTCATCAAGCTTGGGGAGAAAGACATGCAAGTAGTGGTGGGTTTGGACTCCTGGTGTTGGGTATCAATCATCCACATCAAGAAAGGAGCCAAAAGTGTCTCAGAACAACATCGATCAAGGCCAAGCCGCAGAGACCCCGACTCAAGAGACCAAGACTTTCATCCGGCAAGTCAGAGCCGCGACCCGTAGGAAGTACGCCCCGGAAGACAAGATACGCATCGTCCTGGAAGGGTTCCGAAGAGAAGTGACCGTTAGTGACCTCTGCCGACGAGAGGGAATCAATCCAGGCGTATTCTATGCCTGGGCCAAGGAGTTCAAGGAATTCATGGAAAGAGCGTCTCATCCGGGATACGGTGAGAGACGCCACCCGTCAGGAGATCGAACACCTCAAGCGGGAGAACCACGATCTAAAGCAGCTGGTTGCCGACCTTTCCCTGGAGGTCAACCGCTTCAAAAGAACGGCCATCCCAGCTTTCGACGGGGTCCCGCGCATGAGCGCCCAGGAGATGTCGAACGTCATAACCCGGGTGGAAGAGAGCCGGTGGGGAAACAGGAGCCCAATCCGCTGAGCCTATCCCTGCACAGCCTGGGGCCCAGTCCGGCGAGACCGCAATAGAGACAGAAGAGCCCATGCCTGCTCCGGAGGAAGTGTCGGAACAACTCCAGGTAGGATCGGAGGCCGATCCGACACCAGCGGTTACCGTAGAGTCAGACCCGCCCACAAATGATTCGGTTCCTGCGGAGAATCTGTCTGTCCTAAGACACACAAGGGCCACCGGAACATCGTCCTCCGCCCCAATGCCCAACAGGACTCAAACCGGTCCGAAACGCCCTATCCCTGAAACGTCTGTAGGTCATGCTGTCTAGGTAAGTATGGGGGTAGGTATACTCCTGATTCTCTTTGACCTCAGGAACATGTGGGATCCAAGCTCTATTCCCGGACCCACTTCGTATAACATGTCTTCTATATTCCCAGAAGCTCTTCGGGACGCAGCTATCTCCGCATGCGGCCTGACGTTCTACGGCACTATGTTCTCCCCCATAGGAGGCGCATTGTCCGGGTTTGCCGTATACCGATGGAGAACACGAAATATAAGGACTGAAGACGCCCGGCCCTCATCTAAGCCGCCGCAGGACGTAATCTCGTCCGTGCTAAACGTTCTTATTGGCTCGGTGCTAGGGATCGGAGTGGTTTGGCTAGTGTTACAGTCTTGTCCTGCCTATACGTGGTCCTAGCGCCCCTTCGCCGAAGGCTTGACTCCGATTTTGGTTTCGAAATTACAGAGACCCGTCTATAACGATGTCCAGAACGGCTGGCTTGCCGGAGGCCACGGCCCTGGCAACTGCGGGAGCTATCTCCTCCGGTGCGACTATTCTTTCCCCGTGGACACCCATGCTTCGGCCTATGGCCGCTATATCAAATGGGGTGGGGAAATCAGAGTACGGAAGCTGGCTGCCGGCCGGTTCCGATAGCTTGAGAATGTCCCGTTGATAGACGTTGAAGTTAACCTTGAGCACTCTGTACATACCGTTGTTGCAAATCACGAAGATGCACGGAATGTTGTCATTGGCGGCGGTCCACAGGCCTTGGATGGTCATCATGGCGCTGCCATCACCGATTATGCCAAAGACGGGCCTATCGGGGTAGGCGCATTGGGTGCCTATGGTCGCGCCGATACCGCCGCCGATGGACTGTCCTCTAACTCCGACAAGGTCTTCCCGCTTCTCTGCTTTGAAGTAATGACGCAGCGCGCCCCTGTTGCTTATCGCATCGTCTACCACGATGGCGTTGTCGGGTAGGGCTTTGGATAGCTCATCCATCATCCTAGCGGGGGTCATGGGACGGCTGTCCCACTTCTCGGACACCGACTCGTCAAAGGCCCGCCGCTTTGCTACTGCTCCATTGACGGATGATTGGAGGCGGGTTTTTATCTCGTCGACATTTGCGGGAGTTAGTTGCGGTTTCAATGACGCGATCAACTCCTCGATACCCAGGCGGCAATTGGAGATGATGCCTACATCAGTGGGTTCAGACCTGCCCACCCGCCCGTGGATCGGGTCGATGTGGATCAGCTTTGCGTCCTGACCCAATATTACGTCGCCCCAGTAAAACAATTCGTCAAAAGTATCCATGCCGATCGCCAGAACTACGTCAGATTGTTGCAGTGTTTCCCGGTCGGATGTGACTCTCAGAGAGTGGTTGCCCATGAACTGAGGATGGGTTGTGGGAAAGGCTACCTCAGCGCCCCGTGATTGGAATACCGGGAGGCCAAGCAATTCGGCCAGCTCAACGGCTTGGTCCACCGCGCCATCGTCGGAGACCCGATCTCCCACAATCATCATGGGCGACTTGGCAGCGGCCAACAGCGACGCCGCTTCTTGAATGCCTTTCAGACTTGGCCTGGTAGCGTCGTCTACCTTGTTTGAGGGTACGATGTTCATCTCCGCCGTGGCCTCAAGAGCGTTGGAGGAGAAACCGACGTACACCGGGCCCTTGGGATGGCTGTTGGCTTCGTTGAAAGCCCTTCTGATTACACTCGGGATCTGGTCGGGGAGGGTACACTCCACCGCCCATTTGGTGACGGGGCGCACCAGGTTAGCCAGGTCGGTCATAACTTCATTGACCTTGCGGGAGTCGTAATTGGCCGAGGTCACAACCATAGGCGTTCCGGTGTTCAAGGCGTCCAACATGAGGGCGATGCCGTTGGCCAACCCGCTGTCCACGTGCAAGCCCACGAAGGACGCTTTCCCGGTGGCCCTAGCGTAGGACTCCCCCATGCCCACAGCGACGCTTTCCTGCAAGGCGAGGATGTACTTGAACTCCGGGTAATCTCCCAGCAGATCTATAATCGGACCTTCACTGGTCCCTGGATTGCCAAAGATATATTCCACTCCCTCTGCTTTCAGCATCTCCAGCAGAGCCTGTTTTCCAGTCATGGTTTGGGACATTGAAGTACTTCCTCCCTGATTAGTAGCAGAATGCCGGGCTGGGCAATCGTCCTTGCGACGATTGATCCTAGACGCCAACGCTCCGTATTATACGTCTATCCGGTACGCGCGTACGGCGGTGTCGTGAAGCATGTCGGCGCGTTCGGTTGCCGAATAGCTTCGGGTCAGAATCTTAAAGGCGTTGTACATCACGTTGTATGAGAACGACACCTTGTCCGGCGGGAAATTACTCTCGAGCATGCACCGGTCCGGACCAAACTGTTCGATGCAGTAGGTCAGCCACGGCGACATGGCCACGGCCAGTTCTTCCGATCCGATGGGAACCTCTCGGGCGTGCCAACCGAATCCGATGCGGGGCATTCCCAAACCGCCCAGCTTGACGACGACATTGGGACAGGCGGCTACTGCGGCGATACCTTCCCGCCAGACCGGTAGCACCTCATCATCCTTGTTGGCATATATGCCCGTTCGGCTGAGACCACCGATGTGGTTAAGGATGATGGTTAACTCTGGTACGGATTTGGCGAAGTCCGCTAACTCCGTTAGTTGGGGGAAAGATTGCATAGTGTCCAGTGACAATCCCATCCGTGCCAGCACTTTTGCCCCTTCCCGGAACTGGCTGGTGGCCAGGACGCCCTGAGTTTCCCGGTTTTCCCAAGAGGGATCCACGTTCCAGGTCACGTTGTGCCGGATACCTTTGAACCGGTTGGGGCTGGCGGCCTGCAACGCTTCCAGGACCGGTGCCACTTTGTCTCCCAACTTCAGGTCGGCGTGGCCGACGATGGCCGCCGCCGCCCTGCTGGGACCGTAAACGCCGCTATTGCTGGCAGCGGACAGACCCTGTACGAACTCCACTTCGCCAACTGGGCGCAGTTCTTCCGGACCGTCCACGCGATACATGGAATTCGCTTCAACGAAGGCAGTGGAGCGAACGTTATGTCCACTGTAGATGTCGGCGTTCAGCTCGTGAAGCAGATACGTCTGGTAGGGAATGCTCCTTGCCCGTAGGTCCCAGAAATGGTGATGGGGATCGCAGATGGGCAGTTCCGGCTCCAGGGTGGGTTCTTGGGTTAATGCGAGCCAATCGTTGCCGCCGTACGGCATGGTTGTGCCTCCTTGTTCCAAGCGGATTCTAATTTTGCAAACTTCATTCCAAACCGCCCGCCTAAATGTCATTCCGTTCCTTAGGCGGAATGAGAGGAATCTGAAGCTGTTTGGCTTAGAATGCCCGAGATTCCTCTCTACGCTCGGAATGACATTATCCCTAAATGTCATTATCCCCAATGGAAGTGTTCTGAATTCCGGTTTGTTTGAGAACTCTCACGGGGAATGTATGGGTCAACACTACTCTTCGAAGTTCGGCCCATGCGTAGAAGCCCCAGCCGGGGGTGCGCTAGATAGGCAGTGCCTGCTCGGCATGACCATCCGGCAACCCAACCCCAAAGGCGTTGACGTTGAAGGCCAGCATGGCGTAGCAACCCAAGAGATTGCAAAGTTCGGTAACGCCCAGAACCCCGAACTGACCGATAGCGGCGTCAAAGGCGCCCTGGCTGACTTTACGAGTGCGGAAGAACTCCCTTCCGATATCCACCACGGCGGATTCGTCCGGCGCCAGGTTGGGTAGGTCCTTCTTGTCTCGTAGGGCGTCGACGATGTCGTCCCGCAATCCGGCTCGGCGGGCAGCCGGGGCGTGGGCGTTCCAGATGAACTGGCAATCGTTCTCCCGCGCCGCGACGAGCATGCCAAGCTCCCGTATCCGGGGCTCCAACGATGTTTCAGTGCGCAAGAACAATGCAAGATCCAACGCCCGTTTAGCCACCTCCGGCGCGTTGAACATCACCGAGCCGGGACCGACAGTCGGTATCTCGCCCCGCTCTTGCACTATCTCGTCAAAAACGGCCCTCTGGGTCTCAGGAATGCTTTCTCTGGTCACATTAGGTACTCGTGTCATAACACTCTCCATCCGGGTGAATTAAGCTTCCTGCTAGTCTCAGTAACCCTAAACCACGTTCCAGCGAGGGTTGGCCTCGGCTTCAACCTTGAGCCGGTCTACGATCCAGTCTCTGACCGGCTCAGCGATGTAGAAGGAAGGAGCGATCAGATCGCTCTCGTCCTTGATGATGCCCTCTTTTATGGCTGCGTCCGCTGTTGGCGAGTCGGGACGGATGCGAACGCCCACCCGCAGATTGGCCAGTGCTGGTTCGATCTCATTCAGAAAGGCTAGCTTGGCCTCAACGGTCTCTCGGGTCTCTCCGGGTTCGCCGAAGGACTGGGAAACAGTGTAGTTGATGCCGATTCTGTCGCAGCGCTGGCACACTTCCCGGAGGGGAGCCAGCCGGCTTTCCAGGCTAAACCGCTCCGTGTCTTCTTTGGTCTTGTTGGTAACGATGACCAGGCCGGAACCGGCTTCCCGCATCAGTTCCAGCACTTCGTCGTCGCAGGACTCGGGAACGGGAGCCAGGTAGCTGTTCCAATGGACCTTGAGGTCGGCGTCCATGATGGAGCGACACAGGGCTTTGGCGTAAGGCAGGGGGACGTTGAACCCCGAATCGATGAAGAATATCTTGCGCAGGTTGTAGCGATCCTGCAGGTCCCGAATATCGTCTATGACATCTTCGATGGGGCGCAGCACCCGCCAGGAACGAGTGTCGTTCTCAGCGATTATGGAGTTGGAGAATGAGTTGCCCAGCTTGGTCACGACGCCGATGCCGAAGCCCGCTTTCTCGTACCGGGCCATGTCCAGTTGGTCCAACCGGGGCGGCTTGGAGAACTCGGAGTAAGCCAGTCCTTGCCGCACGATGGATCCGGAGACGTCCCGATATACCAAGCCGGGCATGTTGAGATAGGTCTCGCCGCTTTCCATGGCCTCAGCCAGTTGGGCGAAACTCTCCCCACCGTCACCGGCCACTCCCAAGTCGGGTTCCAGATAGTCGAAGCAAGCCTCAGGGAGAAGGCTGAAGCCCGGCCCGCCGCATACGATGGGCGCTTCGGTGATGGACCGAACTTTGTCGATAACCTCTTTGGTGCCCGGCAGCGTCCACTGGGGGTCCATGTAGCTGACGTTGTCCAGGTTGCGCAGGGAGATGCCGATGAGGTCTGGTTTGAACTCCCGAACCACTCTTTCGGTTTCGTCCAGATAGTCTTCAGAAAACATCAGGTCGAGAATCTTGACGTCGTGCCGCTCCGGGTCCAGATACCCGGCGATGTAGGCCAAGCCGATGGGCGCCGGGAAGGCGTTCATTCGGCTCATTAATCTCTGGTGTTTGTTGGTGGCGATGAGTAAGATTCGCATATTCGGATCTACCTCGCTGCGATTGTTGGTTCGTGGCTAGACATCTCTTACCCTGATGCCAGTCCGAGACCAACTGCTGAACGGACCGGAGCATTTGGGGCGGACGGCCCGTATTCAAGTCTGTTCGCCGCTATTGTAGGAACAGTCCCGCGTGAGGTCAAATCTTAGCGGTTCGAGAAGGAGTTGGTCTACGTCTAGTGCGTTAAAGCAGGGTCCCATGGCATAATGCGGGCAGACAGATACAGGAGGCAACCTGACATGGGTATGATAAATTTTTACGAGGGTGCGGAAGCCACTCAGCATTATATCGGCAAACTTTCCAGTACTCTTTCTCAAACATACGACTTAAGCCGAGCCGGTGCTCCGATAGGAGACGGCGAAGCTTTGTCATGCACATTGCTAGAGGTCGAGCCGGGCACCAAGATTAAATTGTTCAACTCAGCCAGTCCCAGCCAAGGCGAAGGATGCACGGAGATAACCATCAAAGCTTTTGTCGAGAACAGATGCGTCCCCTACTTCAACGTTGACGCGTCGGACGACGAGGTTGAAGTGCAGGTACATAAGGGGAGCGGCGAGCCGGGCAGGGTCTCTAGGATCGAGGTCCAAAGCGCCTGAGCTTATTCGCGGCATAAAGGCCATGACTTATCGGTTGCCAGTGATGTGGCATGGAGAGGAATCCGTGATGGGGCTGGTTCCGTCACTCCGAGATTCCTCTCCTTCCGCCGAAGGATCGGAATGACAATCGTCGCCGTCACGTGGACACCACGTCAACTGGAACTTGGCAGCTTTATTCCGAAACGTTTCCGCTTGGCGAGTTTGGATCCGAGAGGAATGAAGAGCGGAATTGAACGCCCCAGCGCCCATCGATCTTGGTGAAGATCCATAGCGTCGGAAAGGCGTTGTATTCGGTGCCATCAGCCCGGCGTCTGGATTGGTTTATGGCTAGATGCACTTTGTCCGCGCTTGATTGCACGGCCTCGATGGATGTTGTAGCAGTGTGATGCCATTCTTGCGCTGCGAGGGATGCCGTCGCATTGTCACCCCTGGTAGCGCGGAAATCAGCCTCGGTTCGCCACACCTGGAACTCGTTGTCTCCCGACAGCCTTCGATGCGGGAAATGCATCTCGGCAACCATCCCTTGCATGTCGCGGGCGTTGAACGCATTGTTCCAACGTCCGAAGGAAGCTTTTGCTTGTTCGATGGCATCCGGCATGCTGTCTCCCTCTTTTATTTCCGCTTAGGCCTTCCAGCGAGTAGCCGGCTTCCCAGCGGCTAGAATCTTGAACTGACCAACGCTACTCGGTCTTAACCCGCCGCCGGAGCGAATAGTACTTTCACCGTCTTGGCCAACTTAACGTCCACCGCCCATGCGACGTCCAGCACCGCGACTAGGCTCCACACCATGGACGCTCCTTTTATGAAAGCATACGGCGGATCGTCCTTATGGATATGGATCCGGGCCTTGTAGCTTGCGTTCATATCAGCTTCCAGGTGGGTGGGGGCGAGAAATCCAGCGCTGCCAATCACGTAGGAGTGTCTGTGCTCCAACATTTTCTTGGTAGGGATTCTCAATGCGTAGGAGTTCATCACGTGACCGCCCGGGCCAGGGCGAATCATTCGGCCCATCGGGCGATGCTCAGTGTCAGGCGCGATCCATCGCACTTCGTAGACTAGGTCAACGCGGCCGCTCCTAACCTTGGCGTTACGCAGGGCATTCAGCCCCACTCCGATATCAATGGTATCTCCAAGCGAGTAGGGCTGATCTTTGAAGACCAGATCAACCGCCAAAGAGCGGGTCCAAGAGTAAATCACCGTCAGTGTCCTCCGCTAGCCGCCGAACACGATGCGAGGATCGGTTCGATTAGGCAACTCCGCCAAATATCATATCAAAACAGGTTGCCTTTACATCCGTAACTTGCCTGTTGGCTCACTCCGACGTACTATTCACCCGTAAATGTCGGTCCCTATTGGGCGCTGCCTCGGGTCACGCCTGTACCGAAAGATAAAGGAGTAGCCTCATGGCCGGTATCTTAGACGCCGATACCCACATCGCCGAACCCCCCGAGATGTGGGACTACTTGGACCCGGAATGGAAGCCAAGGCGCCCCGTCATCGTCAACGTGCCTGAGGACACGGTCTATGGCCGGTCGGACCACATGTGGCTCATCGACGGGAACATATTCCCCAAAGCGGCGGGCAAAGGGGGCAACCGGTTGGTGACTCCCTCGGCCCAGAGCGGTATCCGAGACAGGGTGGACATCAAGGCACGGGAACTTCTCGATCTACCTCTGCGCTATCAGGACATGGAGGCCACCGGCGTGGATTCCCAGGTGGTTTACCCCACTCTGTTCCTCGCCTTCCTTACCTACGACCCAGCATTTGAAGCGGCGCTATGCCAGGCCTATAACCGATACATGGCCGACGTGTGGGCCAAGTCCGAAGGACGGATCAAGTGGGTGGTTGTACCACCACTGCAGGATATCGAAGCTACCATCCGAGAGATCCGGTTCGGCCGGGATAACGGAGCCTGCGGGGTCTTCTTCCGCGGGATCGAGAAGGACCTAACACTGGACGACCCTTACTTCTTCCCCATCTACAGCGAGGCTCAAGACCTGGACCTGGCCATATGCATCCACCAAGGCCAAGGCTCGCCGGCGTTGAACGACCTGGTGGACATCCAACGCAGCGCCACCTTCACCCACGGGCGGCTCCCTCCGATCGTTGCATTTCGGAACATCATAGCCAACAAGCTACCGGAGCAGTTTCCCGGCATTCGGTGGGGATTCATAGAGACCGGAGCGTCGTGGATACCCTTCGTGTTCCACCAACTGGCGGGAACATACCGGGCTGACCCAAGCTTCTGGGGACCTCAGCTGTTCGAGGAAAACCACATCTGGGTATCGTACGAACTGGGGGAAGATCTGCCCTATCTGCTGAACTTCATCGGCGAAGACCACATAGTCGTGGGGACAGACTACGGCCACCACGCACCGGGAACGACGGACCGGCTGGCCTCCGACCCATCGGCACAGGTCCACATGGTGAAGGAGTTGAAATCCCGTCCGGAGCTCTCAGAGCGCACGCTAGAGAAGTTCTTCGTAAACAACCCACACGCATTGTACGGGGTCAAATAATCGGGGCGAAAGTTGCGGCGCTCAGCCTGCCTTGAGGGCAGACTCGAATGCCTCGAAGATTGCGTCATTAGACTGGCGCAAGATGGTGGTGTTGACCGTAAGTCTGGTTATCCGGTCGGTCCCGTCGTCCGGATAGAGGAAGACTTGGTTGCGGCTAAGCCTTTCAATCACCTTCTCCGTGTTTACATCAGCCGCGAAGGTCAGCGGGAAAATATTGGAGCCATGGTCGAATTCCCGTGTCTCCATGCCCGGTAAGCTATTAAGCCGCTGGACCAAGTCCCGCCCTTGTTGCAACGCCGCTCCGAACCGCTCTTCAAAACCGTCAGTCCCCTGTAGTGCCAAAGCGGCGGCGAAATAGGAAGAAGCCAACCCGCCGCCGAACATCCTCCTGGTATGAAACATGCCGTCGATCAGTTCGGCATCTCCCGCCAAGACTCCACCGTAAGGAGCGCCGAAATATTTGTACAGCGACACGTAGACTGTATCGAACAAGTCGGAGTAGTCCCGAAGGCCGATCCCAGACGCCGCCGACATCATGTACAGTCTTGCCCCGTCTAGGTGGGTGCCTATCCCATGATTTCTGCAAAGATCCGTCATGGCTTTCATCTTTTGAAACGGAACTACCTGACCCATCTGACGCCTAACCGGGCTTTCAATCATCACCGTGCCGATGGGATTAACGACCCTTCCCGCAGTGGATTCGGCGATAGCCTGTTCCAATTCATCGAGGTCAAAACAAGTCTTTCCCCTGGCCAGCGGAACAAGGTTTATCCCACTGAGTTGAGTCACGCAGTCCCCCGAGTCGTGATAGAGGTGACTCTGCTCTTGAACGATGGCCCTGGGCTTGACGCCGCATAGCGCCCGGATCGCCAGATGATTGGCCAATGTCCCGGTGGGCATGAAGATGGCGGATTCTTTTCCCAGGACTGCGGCAAAATGGTTTTCCAGGTCCGCCACGGTACCGCCCAGAGAGTAATAATCCGGTCCCAATCCGGCGCTGTTTTCCATCTCCACCAACCGCCCTAAGAGCAAGCTGGCCGATTGGGGTTCTCCGTCACCTCGGAAAACAACGGCAATATCGGATTCTCCCTGATTCACACGGCTCTCAATTTCGTTGTTCATGGGTAACGTGGACATTGCCGCACTCCCTGAAGATTAATATTTCCGAATGTTGGGATGGTAGCGGGCGGGGTACGTGGCGTCAACTTAGCACAATATGTCCTCCTGTGATTGTTGACACTGATCCCACCAAAGTCCAATATTAACCCCCGTGAGACATTTCAACATCCAATGTTAGATAATCAACGCAGCCGCGTAACCAGAATTTTCCCCGGCATTCATTACGCCTGGATAATCATCGCCATCGCGGGATTCATGCACATGGCCGGAGGCTCGGTGCGTCAAGCCTTCGGAGTGCTGATAGTTCCCCTTCAGCAGGACATGGGCTGGAGCCCTGCGTCCATCTCCCTGGGCTACGCCCTCGCCAGCATAGTGGGCGCGGTGCTCGCTCCACTCAGCGGTATGGCTACCGACCGCTTCGGACCTCGGAAAGTCATGATTGCCGGAATCTTTTTCTTCTTTGGCGGCGCGATAATCACGGGCGCAGCCAGCGAGGTCTGGCACCTCTGGATCTCCTACGGGATATTCCTAGGCGTGGCCCAAGCCTGTTTCAGTGTTCCGATTCTCACCGCAGCCAACACCTGGTTCCGCACCCGTTTGGGCTTTGGCGTCGGGTTGTTGCAAGCGGCGCATGGTCTGGGTCCGGCGATAATGGCGGTGTTCCTTAGCGCCCTCATCGCAGCACTGACTTGGAAGACGGCGTTCTGGCTCATCGGCGTGTCCGGCAGCATTGCCATGATTGGCTTGATGCTATTTTTCCGGAATGATCCGTCCCACGTGGGACTCCGGCCTTACGGAACGCCGAGCAACGAAAAAGCACCGAAAACATCGAACCCAGACGAGGCAAGACAGCGGGCCAAAGTATTCCTGATGAGCATGCAGAAAACCAACGCCTTCTGGCAGTTGGTAGTGGTGCACTTCTTTGGATGCGTGGGCCACGCCATCGTCATCATCTACGTGATTCCCATCGCCGTGGCGGCTGGGGTCAACGTGGTGTCGGCTGCGGGAATATTGAGCACTCTGATGGGCGTCAGCGTGCTGACCCGCTTCCTCACCCCGGTTGTCGCCGATTATCTGGGCGCGAAACGGGCCATGGCAACCATGTTTGTTCTTCAAGGATTGCCCGTCCTCATGCTCTTCTGGACCCACGAGCTATGGCAGTTCTACCTGTTCGCCGTGATTTTCGGCGTCGGTTACGGCGGTGAAGGCTCAGCGTTTCCCATCATCAACCGTCAGTACTTCGGTCGGGGACCCATGGGCCGCTCCTTCGGGTGGCAGCAGGCTGGAGCCGGAACTGGGATGGCGGTAGGAGCTTGGATCGGCGGTGTCTTTTACGTCATGTCCGGGTCTTACGACATAACGATTATTCTGTCAGTAGCGATGAGCTTAACTGGGGCCGCTGTGATTCTGACCATGCCAACCACTGCCCGGTTGTTGATTCCCAACTGGGAAGACTCCCTATCTCCCAACCTGCAACCGGGGACAACCCGTCCCGTCGGCACAGACGGCTAATCGGATGCACCGGACTATATATCCCGAGCAAACAGACGGGAACGAACAGCGATGAGGACTTGCCGTTAATAGGGTAATGCTGATTTGGTTATTCAGGCAGAAACTTGGCGGATGAAAGGCGACCTCATAGGCGCTTGTAGTTGCGACTGGGGCTGCCCTTGCAGCTTCGACGCTCCGCCAACCAATTACTGGTGCCATGGCACCTACGTATGGCACATTCGGGAAGGAAGCTTCGACTCGGTGTCATTGGACGGGTTGACCGTGTCCTGGTCCGGTGAATCACCCGGCCCCTTACACCTAGGCCACGTCACCGGCCAGAAGGTGATTGACTCCCGGGCCACCAGCGAGCAAAGAGAAGTTCTGATAAAGATAATGAGCGGTCAGATAGGTGGGCCTTTCGCCATATTCGCTAGCGTCACCGAGACCGAGTTGGACCCGATATTCGCTCCCTTTGAAATTACCATCGACGGCTTGTTCAGCCAGGTTAGCGCACCTGGGGCGTTGGAGGTAACTCTCACCACCATCAAGAACCCGGTGACCGGCGAACCCGAAGAACTGACCCTCCTGAAACCCACCGGTTTCACCGCTACCGAATCACAACTGGGGGCGTCGGAAGTTTACCGGTCCACCGGAGGAATCAAACACGACCATTCCGGGAAATACGGCGAGTTCTCATCCTTCGAATACAGCTGGCCGTAAATCAACAAAGCCTGGCATTCGTAGCCGTCCTGATTCCATCCAGGAACCGGCTCAGTTTCTTGACAGGTTGACCACGAAACCGCAATAATGTCCCAACCTTGAGAGCAATAGTGCAGAAAGGAGGCAGGAGTTGGCTCAAGTAGCAACTTACACCATGGAAGCTTTCGTTGAGGACGTAAGGGAAATGTTCTCGACCACCACCGATCCCCGTGCCCAAGCCCAGTTCGTTGCCCAGCACATGCAAGAACTTCTGAAATCTTCAGAGTGGTTGACTGAGCGGATCGGCCTGCCCGACGAGGGCGGATTTGGAAGCCACAAGCTTCATCTGGACGAAGAATACGGACATCCGGATGGCGGATTCCTGCTGATGTGCGGCATTCAGAAACCCGGACAGGAAAGCCCTCCCCACGACCACGGAACCACTTGGGTGGTCTACGGCGTCTTGGAAGGCGGCATCGAGCAGACCAAATGGCGCTGGTCCTACCCCGAGACCGACAGGACTTCGCCTCAGATTAAACCCCTCGAAAGTTGGATCCAAGGGGTCGGCGACATCGCCTTCTTCTTGCCCGGCGAGATTCACAACACTCGCAATGTCGACGAAACCCGTTCGGTAGTGGTCCGGCTGGAAGGCCAGAGACTGGCCGACTTGATTCGTCACCGGTACAACCCGGAGACCAACAGCGGGGAGCTATACACTTCCGGAACCTAGAACCGAGACCCTGCTCCAATCGCCGAAACAGAATGAATCGCTCCAGGCTTGATTAACCTGGAGCGATTTTCGTTTTCAGCCCACGCATCCCTCGTTACTGACGGGCATCGCCATTGACGGATAGCCGACGGTTCAGACCGCTACGTCTTTGGCCGCTTGAGCCGCTTCCGGGTCGTTGGCTCTAAGGGCAAAGTAGTCGATCTTCGGCGCGAATATGTCCAGTAGCCGGCGCAACTCCACCACCGGCGTCGGGTGTTCATCAACCCGTAGATCCACCCTGGAAAATGTGTCCGAGGCGTAGACCAGCAAAGCGGCCGAATGGTGCGGTGTGGCGTCTTGCGCTTCCCCACCGGCCTCTTGCCCTGCCTCCAGCGTCCTGGTCAAACGCTCCTCCAAGTCCAGATCTGCAGCATCTAAGAACACCGAGGACATGGCTTGGACCACTCCTTCCCCCACCAACCCGTTGCCCATTGCGACGTGGTCCCGCCCAGCGATATGCCCCGCCCAAGGATTGTTCATGGCCCCGGTCCTGGCGGCGGAATTACCGTTGTGATCCACCATCCCTAGCTGGCGCCGTTCTATGAATGGGTCATTGGCCTCCAATTGTTGAAGAGCGCCCTTGGCCGGGTATCCTTGCTCCATCAGCCTTAAAGCGAAAGGTCCTAATCCAGGGTCAGTTGAGGCTTGAGTGGAAATCGCTCCCACCGCCGGCATCACGTAGGGACACCGGGAACCCACCGTGATGTCGCTGGTGGTGATTGCTACCCCCAACATCCCGGTCCGGGAACACCGGCCGATGATGGAGAACGTATTGAACTCGATACCCGGGATGGCTCCCATGCCCAGCCTCCTGATGAGATGATTTGTTGCAAGATTCGTGACGGTCGCAGTTACTGCTCAGATGTGCCGCACACGTCCAAACCAGTGAGGGCCAGCACTTTAGTGCACTGAACCATCTCGCTGATTATGACACAGCTGTCATCCTCGCCATCGCCGCCTCTTACCACGGCGGGACCGTACAGCAAACAGGGTATGCCAGCGTTCCACAGATGGCAGGTGTCGTTGGCCGTGTAGGAGAAGGGCAACACCGCTCCAATCGCCTTGGGTGGTTCACCCGTAACCTCACGGTGGCTACGGGTCACTGCTTGCACAATCTCCGCGTCCGTGGGCACGTCCAACGGATCCATAACCAACCGGCGGCGGCCCTTGAATGATTCCGGCGGCGGAATCTCGATCTGGTAGGACAACCCCGGGTCTTCAGCTTGCAAGGGGTCTAGGACCCGGCGGATGTCGGCGACGATTCCGTCCACGGTCTGACCCGGCACGAAATGGACATCCACGATGATCGTGCACACGTCAGGTATGTAGGGAGGCTCCACCAGGATGTAATCCTGCCCCAGCCCGCCGATGACGCTGCCCACGTTCAGTTTGGGCAGATCCGGCATGTCTTGGCGGGGCACGTAGGCGAACTCAACCCGTTGTAGGGCGTCGATCACACCGGTCATCTTTACCACGGCGTTCACGGTGCCCTCGGGCTGGCGGATGTGTCCGGTGACACCGTAAGTGTGAATCGCCATGTGAACGATGCCGGAATGGACTGTTACCAGGTTCCCCACTCCGAATGGCTCCGCCACTACTGCCATGTCGGTGCGAAGACCGCTATCCATCAAGAAGTGAGTCCCTTCGCCACCCTGAGTCTCTCCCACCACGCATGCGACCACCAAGTCCCCTTCCAATCGGACACCGGATCGGCGCACCGCTTCCGCCGCCATGATGACGCTGGCCAGGCCGCCTTTCATGTTCTGTACGCCATGGCCGTAGAGGCGGTCACCCTCCACGACAGGAACCCAGGGGTCGCGGCGCCAGCGGCGGGTAAGGGAGTTGATGTCGGTGTGGCCGTTCAGCATCAAGCTAGGCCCGCCGCCGGTCCCCTCCAGTGTGGCGATAGTCTGGAACCGCCCAGGCTCCACCTCCTGTAGGTCTACCTTGTACCCTCGATCCCTGAAGAACTCGTCAAGGAAGGTGGCCACGGGAGTTTCTTCCAGCTTGAAGCTTGGAATCTTTATTAGCTCGCTGGCCAAATCAACGATGGCTTTCTCGTCGACCTGATCGATTACCTTGGTCTGATTCAAATCCATCTTGTTAGTCCTATCCTATACACTGGCATATCTGCGACGTTAGGGTAAATCGATAGCTACATGTGTGGCTCAGGAGTTGAACTTCGGTTCCCGCTTCTCCAGAAACGCAGTCATGGCTTCTTGAGGATGGCCGGTGGCGAAACCCTCAGTAAATAACTTTATGCTGTATTCCGCCGACTCTTCATCGCCCATATCCAGCCACTTGACGAAGATATCCTTCTGGGCCGCCATGACCTTGGGGCTGATGTTCCGGAATTTCTCCGTGGCCTCCAGGGCAGCGGCAATCACCTCGTCCTTCTGTACGACTTGGTCCACCAATCCCATGTCCAAGGCTTCTCGAGACGTTACGGTACCTCCCGTCATGATGAGCCGCCGCGCCCGGCCCAGGCCTATGGTCTTTGGCAATAGAGAAGCCTCGATGACCGAAGGAATCCCCACCAGAACCTCGGGTAAACCAAATGTCGCGTCTTCCGAGGCGATCTTGATATCGCAGGCCAGTATTAATTCCAGTGCGCCGCCCAAGCAGGGACCGCTGATGGCGGCGATGACCGGCATCCGCAGTGAAAGGATCTTGCGGATGGTCTGGTGCAAGGTACGTATGAACTCCTCAGCCGCCGGGGCCGTAAGTTCCCGTGCCTCTCGGAGGTCGACCCCTGCGGAAAACGCCTGCTCCCCCGCGCCCCGCAGTATTATCGTCTTAATGTTGGCGTCAGCGGCAACCTCATCCAACGCATCGTTCAAGCTCTGGAATAACTCGAGCCCCAGCAGGTTGAGATCGGTGCGCCCTCCCAAACTCAGGATCGCCGTTGACCCCTCGAGCTGGGTCGATACTTGGGACATGCTTTAACTCCTGGTTTCGTATTCTGAACGACTGTAGACCCGGCCCGTCATCCCGGCGCAGGCCGGGATTCACACCGCTTGGCCCTATATTTCGGCCTGCGCCACAATTACGAGATATATCGCCAATGCCACCCCGTCATTCCCGCGGAGGCGGGAATCCAGCAGGCAAGGTGGCTAGAAACGCACTGCCTAGAAGCGGGACTACCCGTCATTCCGGCGTAGGCCGGAATGACGGGATTGGGAATGACATCGCCCATTGTTTCTCGAAATCTAACGTTATCTTCGACCCCGTTCTCTAGCTAGCGTTACACGGCGGCGGCTTGGGCTTTCTCTTTTTCCTTGAAGTAGGGAATCACGTACTTGCCGAAGAGACGGATCGTGTTCATCACTTCTTCGTTGGCGGCGGGTCCGATGGCACATAGCAGGAATACCTGCTCCACGCCCATGGCCTCGTAGCTCTCGTAGAACTTGATACAGTCGTCTGGAGTACCGACGCAAAAATTCGTTCCCCTCTTAACAACGTCGGCTGGCGTCGGGTCACCTGGGTGCGGCCCGGCGGCCAAGTTCTGGTCGCGTTCGTAGTAGCCTTGGTAGTCCGGCGGCACCGTGGCTGGGTCCACCCCTCCCCAAACAAGTTGGGCGCGTTTCCTCTGTTGGTCCAGATACCAGGCCACCAATTCGGTGCCTCGCTCTTCCACCACCTTGCTGTCTTCGTGGCAATAACCGGCGGTCATCAGGGCGGTCTGGTGATTGATGTTGGCGCCGTCAGCATGGGAGGCTTCGATAGTCTTGTTGTATAGTTCAAGAACCTCGGCTACCTTTTCCGGTCCGCCTTCACTACCCACCAGCGCGCCGAGTCCCATCTCACCGGTCAACCGGGTGGTTTCCTCGCTGCCGCAGGCCGACCACAGGGGCGGATGGGGTTTTTGAATCGGTTTGGGCAGCACTTGCCTAGGGGGAATCTGGAAGTACTGTCCCTCGTGGGAAACGATCTCTTCAGTCCAGATCTTGGGCAATACCTGGGCGTACTCTTCCCACATGCCCCGGGTGTCCTTGAGCCCGGACCCATAAGGAGTCAACTGGTATGGATATCCGGTGCGCCCAATGCCAACATCGACTCGGCCCCTGCTCAAGATGTCGAGGGTCGCCATGCGGGAAGCGGTATGCAGCGGGTGGTGGATGGGAGCTAGGACCACGCCGACGCCCATTCGGATGCGGCTGGTCCGCTGGCTGATCGCAGCTAGGGTTAAGTCAGGGGCGCTGTTGTGGGACCACTCGGGACGGAAATGGTGCTCCGAGAACCACACACTATCATAGCCAACTTCCTCGGCGTAGACGATCTGGTCCAAGGCCTCCCAGATGCGCCTGGCTTCGCTTTCCTCATCCCAGGGTTTCGGGACTTGTATCTGATAGAAAAGACCGAACTTCATAACATTCCTCCGTCGTTTGTCTCGGTCATTATATGGCTTGCGCAAGCGCCGTCAACGCCCAGGCTAGGAGTGATTAAAGAAGATTGACGTTCCGCCGCGCCATGGGTATATTCAAGCTCACTCCGGGGTTCCCGGTGGCTGGATATTTAGGAGGCAACGATGGCCCTGACCCAAGAGCAGATAGCGGCTTCACCCAAGGCCTTAGAAGGCGTTCGGGTTGTGGATTTCACCTGGGTAAGGGCAGGTCCCTGGGCCACCCGTTGGCTGGGCGCGTTGGGAGCCGAAGTGATAAAAGTGGAATGGCCGCTGAACGAGCGAGGCCGGACCACCGGCGCGCCTCCTCCCGGCATCAAGTCCACCCTGAACACTGCGTCCAACTTCAATGACACTAACGCCAACAAGAAGGGCATCACCGTCAACCTGCGCTCGGAGAGGGGTCTGGGCCTCATCAAGCAACTCATCTCGAAATCGGACATAGTAGTGGAGAACTTCAGTGCCAGAGCACTGAAGAGTTGGGGTCTGGGTTACGAAGAGATGTGCAAGCTCAAGCCGGACATAGTCTACGTATCCCAGTCGGGATTCGGCCACACCGGGCGCCACAGCAACTACCTCACCATGGGACCCATCGCCCAAGCTTTCTGCGGTCTGACTTTCCTCTCAGGCCTACCCGGCGAGGCTCCGGCTGGCTGGGGTTGGTCCTACCTCGACGACACGGGCGGAATGTACATCGCCTTTTCCACCATGACTTCTCTCTACCGCCGCAATATGACCGGCCAAGGGCAGCACGTGGACCTGTCCCAGATGATTATGGGCGCCACCTTGAACGGATCCGCCATGCTGGACGCGTCGGTCAACGGCCGTCCGTCCCAAAGAGAGGGGTTCCCTCCGGGTAACCGCGCCCATTGGCCCGGAACACCCATGCTCAACAACTACCGGGGACCAACGACCGCTCCCCACAACGCCTACCGCACCAACGGAGGCGGATACAACGACTGGTGCGCCATCACCTGCTTCTCCGAAGATGAATGGCGGCGCTTGGTGGGCGTGATGGGCTCTCCCCAATGGGCAACTGCGCCCAAGTTCGACACCCTCGTCAGCCGGCTCCAGAATCAAGAGGAACTGGACCAAGGCATCCAAGAGTGGACGCTGACTCTTGAGAAATACGATCTGATGGAGAAGTGCCAGGCGGCGGGTGTTCCTGCGATGCCGGTGCAAAGCACCGAGAACCGGGTGGAGCACGACCCTCAGCTTCGCCACCGGGAAATATTTCAAGAGATGGAGCATCCGGAACTTGGATTACGCAAGTTTCAGAACGCTCCCTTCAAGCTGTCCGAAACCCCGGCACTCATGATGCAACCGTCTCCCCTCATCGGCCAGCACAACCAGGAAGTCTTTGAAGGTATCTTGGGACTTAGCCATGAAGATTTCTCGTCCGGGTATGAAGACGGCACATTCTGGCCCAAGACCATGGACCGTTACTCATACATGGATGAAATGATTACCTCCAGTCTCGCTAAGCCTGCCGCCACGCCTCAAAGCAACGTTCCGGTTGCACGGCAAAAAGAATCCTCCGATTCGGACCCTCAACCCGGCCCCTTGTCCGGGGTTAGAGTACTGGAGTTAGCCGACGAGAAGGGACAGTGGTGCGGCAAGCTGATGGCCGATCTGGGGGCCGAGGTCATCAAGATTGAGCCGTCGGGCGGTGAAGCCTCACGCACAGTGGGGCCGTTCCTAGACGACATTCCCCACCGGGAGCGCAGCCTTTCCTTCTGGCACTACAACACGTCGAAACGGGGTATCACCCTCAACCTGGAATCTGACGATGGCCGGGGTCTTTTCCGGAAACTGGCAGCCACGACCGACGTCATTCTGGAGACGTTCGCCCCCGGCTACCTATCCTCGCTGGACCTGGGATACGAGAAGCTCGCCGAATCCAACTCCCGGCTCATCATGTGCTCGCTGACCCCCTTCGGCCAGAACGGGCCGTGGCGAGATTACCTTAGCTCCGACCTGCTACACATGGCGGCGGGCGGGCAGATGGGCTGTTGCGGCTACGACAGCGATCAGGTTGCCGGAGACATCCCCATCGCTCCGGGCGGCGGCAACGCCTGGCACACCGGCAGCCACTACGCCTACATGGCGATAGTCGCGGCCTTACTGCGCCGCACCAGTTCCGGGCGGGGCCAGTACATTGACGCATCGGTACACGACGCCTGTGCCCTCACTACCGAGATGCACGTCAATACCTACATCTATCGGAGAGAAGTGGTCCAACGCCTAACCGGCCGCCACGCCGCTGTGTCCCCCTCCGTCCAGAGCCAATTCCGCTGCAAAGACGGCAAGTACGTCAACGCCGGCGCCTCTCGGGTTACTTTCCGCCTATTCCCGGTACTAACTGAGTGGATGGATAGCCATGGACTGGCTGGAGACCTCTTGGACGAGCGATACAAAGACCCAAAGGTTTTCGCCGAAAGCTCCGCCCACATCAACGAATTGGTCACTAAATTCGTGGGGAGTCTGACCAGAGATGAGATTGCCCATGGGGGACAGGATCGTGGGTTCAACTGGGGCGCGGTCCGGACACCCGATGAGTTGGTGGACGAGGGCCACCTCAACGATCGCGGTTTTTGGGTGGACGTAGAGCATCCAGAGTTGGGCCGAAGCTTCAAATACCCAGGCGCCGCCGGCATCTACAACGGCTCACCCTGGCGAATTACAAACCGGGCCCCGCTGATAGGGGAGCACAACGAGGAGATTTACTGCCGGGAATTGGGGCTGCAACGGGCAGAGTTGGCTTACCTGGCGGAAGCGGGTGTGGTGTAGGCTGCCAATTACTGCCGGCGGCTGAGAACAAGACTGCATGAGCCAAATAGATCGCACGTTGATGCGCGGCTCCCTTTTGGGCAAAGCTCCCCATGGCAGGCTAGATTTGGTAGTCGTCGAACGGATAAGGAAACGTTATCCCGAATCGATCTCGAAGCAGCCGCATGTCCCGCCGGTCGGTCTCATCGGGTTCGTACGCCGTGTCCCCAGGTTGATCAATAGCCCGCATCGCCTGTTCTTCCGGCGTCAGGCATCTTATCTTTCGACCGTCGATGAATCCAGTGCCTAGCAAACCCGGTGCGGAAAACACCCATTCGCCGCCGCTATTACTCTCCTGAACCGCAGCGCCATCGCTTCTAAAACAGACGGGGTGGAAGTCGATGCGCCGGTCCCCAGCATCGCTGACTACAAGGACTTGGGTAACTCGGGTGTCATCATGGCGAAGCCTAATTCACGAGTTACCCGTATCAATGCCTTAACGTCATCTGCACGAATGATTACATCCAAGTCATCATGGGCGCGTGTCTGCTCCCCTAGTAGGGCGTCGATTCCCCAACCGCCGTGAACCCACACGTCCACACTAGCCGATCCCAGCGCGTTGATGACCTCAATAACATCCGGTGCGTGCATCATATTAGAAATTTTAGCGGATGGCCTGGCGAACCTAAAAATTAGAAAAGCGCCAAGGGGTTTACCGGCGACCCGGTGGCGTTCTTGAAACGTAGGGGAGCGACGTTGAACATGAACTCCCAACGGTGCAAGCGCTCGCACACCTGGACCAGTTCTTCGCAGTTGGCAGCGTCTATCAGCCACAATCCCATGCCGACGATGCCCACCTTATGCACGGGCAGGCCGAGCTTGGGATAGCCACTCGGATCAACATCTTGGGAGGCGTCGCCGCTAACTATCGAAACGCCTCTCTCCTTTAACCAAGGCAGTGTCTCAGCGTGCAGGCCCGGACGCCCCGCGACCGGCGGACCTTCCTCCAACCGGCGCTTGTACCAGCCCAAGCGCAGCATCAGCGCGTCGCCCTCCTCTACCCGAACCCCCGCAGCTTTTTCGGCTGCTTCCAGATCTTCAACGAACACGGGCTCTCCAGCGTCCAGCCATTTCTTACCCTTAACCTTGGCGATGTCCAGCAGTATGCCCCTGGTAACGACACCGTTCTGGGCAGCGTCGATGTTTAGGCTGGTAGCTTTGGTGTCTGACCCAACTTCCGAGGCGGGACGACCGTTGTACATTTTTCCGTTCCATGTCTGATGACACAGAGCGTCTAGGTGGGTGATGGTCAGACCGTGGAAAGAGAACCCGATGAAGTCGGCGGTGCCGCCCGACCCTTCCGCCGGGGCCGAGTCCCCAGCACGAACCATGTAATGCAGCGGCGGGATGCTCGTAACGTCGGCAGCGAGTTCCGGCACGATGAGCCGCGAGCAGGTAACGCTGATACCTTCCTTGACCAGTCCGGCGGCTTGAGCCCGCTTTGCATCGGTTATTAGGTTCAGTGTTCCCATTTGGTCGTCGGCGCCCCAACGGCCCCAGTTACTGAGGGAGTCCATCCAGCCGATGACTTGTTCTTCCGAAGGTATCTGACGGGTGGTCATGTTGCCCTCCTGATGTTTCCTGGTATCAGGGCAAATTTTGCACCGTCCCACGTGGCATGTCCAGTGGTTGAAGGCAAACAGAAAGGCCAGGCCCGAAGAAGACACGGGGTCTGGCCTAGCCATTACCCTTGCCCGGTCCTCAGCCGCCTTTGAACAGGGGCATCACTTTTCCGGTAAGAAGCTTCAGAGAAGTATCGGTTTTCTCCCGTGACATAAGGCCCCGGTTGGTAAGCATCAAATTCCGAACGCCTGCGTCCCGCATCAGAGCAACCTGCTCGGCCACTCTCTTGGGACTTCCGATCAGGTTCTGCGGGGCGTCCGCGTCCGGTGATCCTTGATAGCCCGCACGGTCCCTAGGTGGCCTCTGACGAGTCATCGGCAGGTCTTTGGGATTCCATCGTTCACGCACCGTCTCCATGTGGGTGTAGGCCCTGTAGTGGGCTGGCAGGAACTCATCCAGCGCTTGGTCGTCGGTCTCGGCGACATGCATCTCACGCCACACCCATATCTGGTCCAGTGCCCTCTCCACAGCCTCTTCTCCGAACCCTTCCGAAGCCATGGTATCCCGGTATAATCTGATGTTTTCTCCGGTACGATTGATCGAGCCTCCTCTCAGTAAAACAGGCCGACCAATCTTCGCCATCTCAATTATGGACTCATCTCCGGTGCACGCCCTGGCGAGGGGAGGGTGAGGCTTCTGGTAAGGCCTGGGCCGAACCGATGGGAAGGAAACTTGCCAATACTTGCCCTTGAAGTCCACATTGTCCTCGGTCCAAGCCTTGACCAGTAGGTCCTCCGCCTCTTCCATCTGCTCTACGCCTAAGCCCGGAGTGGTCCCAAACCCCACGTATTCGTAGGCGTTGTAGTTGGAGCCCTTGGCGGTGCCGACTACCAAGCGTCCTTGACACAGGTTATCCAGTAGCGCCGTCTGGATTGCCACCCTGACCGGGTTGTGCAGTGGCAGTTCGATTATTCCGAAGCCGAGCAGCACCCTGCTGGTTTTAACCGCGACCGCGCTGGCGAAGACCAGAGGGTCCCCGTACACGCACTCGCCAGTGAAGTAGTGCTCGGCGAACCAGATAGCGTCCATGCCCAACTCCTCGATGAGCTGAGCCTCGTGCAGGCAGTCCTGAATCGCCTGCTCATCCTGAGTATCGTCGAATTTCATCGGGAAAAAGAAATGACCGAATCGCATCGTTCCTCCACTTAGATCCCAAGGTCCTACGTTCCTGACGTGGGCCCTTCGGGCACGCATTGTACCACCGGATTGATTCCATCTGACATGATTCTCCATGCCTATCATAACCATGGCGGCTATTGGGGTGGCAGTAGCTGAACGTCTTTGTCACGAAGCGGATTCCGCGCCAATATAAGAACACGCCCAACGATCCAAGCAGGAAAGCCAGAGGGAAAGATGGAACGGAGTGGTAGAAGTTATTGAGCGCGCCCTCGGCAATCCCGGCGAAAAACTCCATGGGCGCCCCGAAAGCGAGGGCAAGTCCAAGCCACCACCTGAAAGAATCTTGGGTGCGCTGGAAGATAACACGGCAGATGCTCAAACACTAAACCAGGAAAATCCCTGCAGTTATGCCACCATCATAGAGCGCGATACTACCCTGAGGATCGGGGATAGTGTGACGTCGAACCAGCCGGAGAGATACCATTCCCCATCGTCGACAGATCCACCGAACGGGACTATGAACCCCCAGTGAAAGAACTCGTGGAGATAGAGAGTTCCTTGGGTGATTCCAAACCCGGCGGCAACCGCCAATTAGCCTTGAAGAATTCCCATAGGGCTTAGTATAAATCAGTCAGAAGACATCCGAAAAAAGCACGGAAGCGATGGCCCACAAAATGGCACTTCAGGGTTCCCATGGAGCCCCGCATGACAAGCCTATATCTCAGCTAACAGGTATTGGAACCGTCTATCCGGGCGAGCAAGAACGCTTCTACATCGTCCGACTTGAACCTGCGGTCGCCTCTAAATCCGATGCGGTAGCAGTCAAGAAGCCCCGAGTCCGCCCAACGGCTAACCGAGTGCTGGTGGGCATTCAGCAGTTGGGCTACCTGCGTCACCGTCAACAGATTGCCGTTAACACTCGGGTCGTCATGAGTTGCGTCGTTGATCGTGGGTAAAAACCCTACCATGCATCTCCCCTCCAGCGGCCGGTTTCGGACCGGACCGCCTCAACCCGAACCTTATCAACGCCGATAGGGACGGACAATCGGAACATCCCGCGAAGCGCTACATGAAAACCTTCAAAATTAGTCAAGTATTATGAAGTTATGTTGGTTGACCTCTGTTCCGCGAAACGCCAGATCCATACGCTATTTCGAGATTCCGGGGTTCATACGACGCCCGCATTCTGATAACGTAAACGCCGGAGATATTTACTAGACTGTGATGAAGATTAAAACCGCGTCAAACCTGGTAGTTCCCCAGTACTGTTAGAAACGCTGAAATGCAAAGGAGCCTGAACATGGCATTTTCTTGGGAGACAATTCAAGTAGACAACTCCGATATGCCGGTTTACATGACAGTACCGGAGGGGAGCGGCCCTTTCCCGGCAGTTGTGGTGATTCAGGCCGCCGACGGGGTGGACAAGTTCATCCAGACCATAGCAGATAGGTTGGCTGACCAAGGTTACGCCGCCGTGGCTCCATCCCTGTATCACCGCACCACCGAAGCTATCGAGAAATCCAAGGGGAAGACCCGGCGTCAGTTGCTGGACGACCCGGAGATAGTCGCCGACATAAACGCCACCGTCGCATTCATGCAACAACACCCGTCGGTCAACGGCGAGCGCATCGGAATCACCGGTTTTTGCATGGGAGGGCGAGTGGTCTGGCTGGCCGCGGCAACCAATCCCCATTTCAAGGCCGTGGTGCCCTACTACGGCGGGTTCATGATGGACTGTTGGGGCGAGGGCACGCAAAGTCCCTTAGAATTGAGCAACGGGATAAATTGCCCCATGCTTTACCACTTCGGCGAGATTGACCGCAACCCAACCCTGGAAGACATGGCCAGGTTCGATGAGGAATTGACCCGGCTCGGCAAGCCTCATGAATTTCACGTCTACCCGAACGCCGACCATCGCTTCGCCGACTTCACCTTCACCAACTACCAGGAAGCAGCTGACGAGCTCGCATGGAGCCGCACCCTGGAGTTCTTCTCCCAACACCTGAAGGAGTAATCCCGGGTTAGGCCCAAGTACAGCGCTTGGATAAACGGAGGCCTGCCATGCCATACTTGCTTTATGAAAGACACCCAACGAGTCATTACGCCACCTTCACCATGAACCGGCCGGACCGCCTCAACGCTCAAGGTACTGTGATGAGGCAAGAATTGGAGTCCGTCCTTGCCGAATTCACCAACGACCCGGAGATGAGGGTGGGTATCGTGACGGGAGCCGGGAGAGCTTTCTCAGCAGGGGCCGACCTGCGGGAGATGTCCGAAAGAAACACCGCCGCCGATGGCTCGGAGAATCAAGCCAATCAGGCTGAGATTCCGCCGGAAGTACGGAT
>Ga0315336_1002622_pt1 | contig 26787 bp, 17 predicted proteins | sample ASW5metaG_FD_204512 | JGI IMG/M metagenome (GOLD analysis project Ga0315336, IMG submission 204512) | Ammonia-oxidizing marine archaeal communities from Monterey Bay, California, United States - ASW #5 | ecosystem: Environmental > Aquatic > Marine > Intertidal zone | place: USA: California... | reverse complement strand
ATAGGGGGCGTAACAGAGTTATTCAAGAATCGGATGGCGATCCCGTTTTCAGGCGATTACCGCGATTTTCGGCGAGTGATTCACCATGAACTGGTGCACGCGGTCGTGAATGAGGTTTACTATGGCGGATCGATTCAGTCGCTCATTCAGACTGGACAAAAAATGCGAATCCCGCTCTGGTTCAATGAAGGCCTCGCTGAATACCTGGCTTTAGGATGGGATACGCAGTCGGACATGTATATGCGAGAAGCGATCCTTGAAGATCACCTCGCGCCGATCAAACATCTGAACGGCTATTACGCATACCGCGGTGGGCAGAGCGTTTGGGACTATATCGCTGAGCAGTATGGCGAGGAGAAGATCCGCGAAATCCTTCAACGGCTCAAAACCTCACGATCTGTAGAGCAAGCAATCGTTCGCTCTATCGGACTGAATCTGGAAGGACTTTCAGAGCGGTGGCAACGTGCGCTTCGAGAAGTTCATTTCCCAGAGGTCACGGCCCGCGAATCGTTGGATCAGATTGCTAAACCAATCGTGACGGTCGAGCAGGGATATTTCAATACCAGCCCGGCTCTCTCGCCCCAGGGAGACCGTATAGCGTACGTATCCACAACAAGCGGCCTCTTCGACGTCTACATTGCGGATGCCGACGATGGGACTATTGAAAAACGCCTCATCAAAGGGCAGATATCGCGTGAGTTCGAATCTTTACGAATCCTGTCACCGGGCCTTTCCTGGAGTCCGGATGGTCAGAAACTGGCCATCGCAGTTCGCAGCGGAAGCGGCGACACCATCGTTCTAGTCGACGTACTGACCGAACAATCGGTCCGCTTCGATGCAGTCCAGATTGATCAAATTCTATCGCTCACCTGGAGCCCGGATGGCGAACGTATTGCACTCGGAGCGAGCAATGGCGTCCAGAGCGATATCTGGATGCTGACTCTCGCCGATGGGTCGTACAGAAACCTAACTGACGATGTTTTTAGTGACTATGAGCCGGCCTGGAATCCAGATGGGTCTGACATAGTGTTTCACTCAGATCGAGGCGCGAACACCGAATTGGGGCGCTTTACAAGTGAAAACACCAGCATGTTCGACGAATCGTACGATCAGTTGGACCTCTACCTCATGGGGATCGATTCCCGATTTGTTCGGCGATTAACTTCAAACGAAACATGGGATGATCGCAGCGCCCGTTTCGGCGCCGACCCGGAAAAAGTAGTATTTGTCTCAGACCGAAATGGTATTCAAAATCTATACGAGAAGCATCTAGTAACGGGACGTGTCCGACCTCTTACCGACCTCGATGTTGGAGTGATGCAGGTATCGGTTGCAGCGGGAAGTGACCTGGCCGCTATCGTGAGTCTCAAGAAAGGAACGCCATCCATCTACATACTGCGCCTTCCTTTTAACCGCACTATGCCGCGAGATCCGCTCATCCCAAATGTCTGGGCCCAGCGCGTGGACCAGAGCGAGTTTCGCGAAGCTCCAGCCATGACAGTGGCCGGACTAAACCGAGTTGAAGGAAATCCGTTTTTGCGGGATGCATCGGACGGCCTGGCCTACTTGCGAGGGCGCGAGCGACTGACCGTCAGAGAATTCCCCGATCTGAGCATACTCAGAGATTCTGTTGATATCACAGTCTCGAACGAACTGGTTGACGAACTTCTCGCTCTTAGCGACAGAGATCCCGTTGATCTTCCCGTGGACTCATTTGCGCTGGCTCTTCCCGGCGATCTCGAGACATTTGTGCGGGAAGAGACCGATCTGGGGCAGCTGGCATTCCTGGAGTCCTACTCCCTGTCGTCTGAGCCTCTAGTAGACGAAGAAGGGAATTTCATCCCGCAAAATTACAAACTTCGTTTTTCGCCTGACATCGTATACGGTGCTGCAGGGTACGACGCGTTGTACGGAGTACAGGGCGTAACGCAGATGATGTTTAGTGACATGCTCGGAGATCACCGAATTGTCGTGGCAACAAACCTGCTTCTCGACCTTCGAAACTCCGACTACACACTTTCCTATCAATACCTGCCCAACCGGATGGATTGGTCAGTTTCTACGTTTCATCTATCGCGACTACTGGCTGATTTTACCCAGATAAATCCTACATACTATCGCTATCGCCAGTACGGAGCGAATGTTCGCGCCAACTATCCCCTCGACAAGTTTCACCGCCTCGAAGCGGACATCGGAATCATCGGAGTCAATCAGGCTGACGTGACTGATGTAACGCGCCCGTCCATCACGCGAACACTTCTCGTTCCGCGAATTACGTTTACTAAAGACGGCACTACGCCAGGGTATATGTCTCCTGTAGACGGGTCGAGATTTGCGGTTTCCCTTTCCGGTTCACCGACAAACTTCACCGATTCATCGATCCGCTTCGGTACGCTGTTGTTCGATGCCAGGTCATATAACTCGTTCTCTCGCAGTAGGTATACGTTTGCCACAAGATTTTCGGTCGGGACATCAATTGGTCGGCACCAGCAGGTGTTTTATGCGTCAGGAGTTCAAAACTGGCTGAACCGAAATTTCGACGACCTCAACGGATTCCCAATTGAAGACGTTGCAGATTTCGTATTTGCTACGCCGGTTATGCCTCTCAGGGGATTCGATATTAACGCTGCCAATGGTTCTCATTTCGGCCTTTTGAATGCAGAGTTCAGGTTTCCTCTAGTCGCCGCTCTATTGCCGGGCCCTCTCCCCTTCATTCCTTTTTACAATATTCAGGGACAGGTTTTTGCTGATGTCGGAAATATCTGGGGTGGCCGATCTTCAGGAAAATCCAACGGCGAAGATCTTCTCGGAAATACGCAGCAGCTCGAACGAAAAATCGAAGACCTGATGGTCGGAACGGGATTCGGATTACGAACACTCTTTTTGGGTTATCCTGTCAGAATCGATTTCGCCTGGCCCTTTGACGGTAAGGAATTTGGAGACCGTCACACGTACCTCAGCGTTGGCCTGGACTTCTAGACCGGATGATTCTAAGGAGATTCTTGGTGTTCAGCCGTTGAGCTCATTTGTGAAAAGCCCCTGAATGAAGCTGCTGAAGAGCATTGGCGTCGAACCACTCCCGTCCTTTTCCGTTAAGGATCTGCTCTGCCAAAATGCCACCCATCGACAAGTTAACAGCGATGCAGACCGAGATTAAAAAAATAAGTGATGTTGAGTTCGAACTCGAGATCAACGCCGAAGCCACTGATCTATCCGAAGATTTCGAAACCGCAGTTCGAACGCAACGCGCGAGATCCACGATGAAAGGTTTTCGACCTGGAAAAGTGCCATCATCCGTAGTCAAAAAAATCTATGGGAAGGCTCTAGCCTATGGTGTTGCGGAAGAAACGGTCCAGCGGACATTTCAGGCAGAAGTCGTAGACAAGAAAGATTACGATGTGCTCGGCCAGCCAACAATTACTGATCTTGAATACGAATATGAGGGCGATCTAAAAGCTATCGTTCGTTTTGGGATCCGCCCGGACATCAAGCTGAAGGACGTTTCGAAAACTAAGGTCTCGAAACTGGTTCATGAGGTTGGAGAAGAGGATGTTGACAAGGAAATTGAGCAACTTCTTGCCCAACACGCCGACTTAACACCCGCGGAAGGTCCCGCCAAAAAGGATTCCTATGTCGTCGTAGACATGCAGCGCCTCGATTCTAAATCGGGAGACGCCTTAGAGGGAGAATCACAGGACGGTGTACCCTTTTTATTGAGCGACGAAAACTTGATGCCCGAGCTGAAGAAAGCGCTCACTGGGATGAAGGTCGACGCTACCAAGAAAGTTAAATTACCTGGCCCAGACGGAGAAGATAAACGCACCTACAATATCACCCTGAAAGAAGTGAAGGTCCGCGAGTTGCCGGAGCTGGACGAGGAGATGGTGAAAAAAGTCACGAACGATCAGGTGGAAACTGTCGACGCGCTCCGAACGCAGATAAACGAGCAGCTCGTCAGTGGATGGGATCAGCGAAGCATGGAGTATTTCCAGTCGGACTCCATCGCAAAAATGATCGATTTGCACAGTTTCGATATTCCCAACTCAGTCGTAGACATGTACCTGGATGCGTATGTGAACGAGATAAAGGAGAAGAGCCCCGAAAAAGAGCTGCCAGCAGGATTCGATGTAGATTCCTACAAGGAATCGAGGAGAGAAGACGCCGAAAGACAGGCAAGGTGGATGTTTATTCGAGATGCAATGATCAAAGAGTACTCTTTCGAAATCTCAGAAGAGGACAAAACGGCTCATTTCGAAGAAATGGCTGCCCAGGGCGGTTTTGGAGCGGACATGATGAAGTCTTATTACGAGTCCATGCCACAGTTGATGGATCAGCTTGATCAGAGCCTGCTCTCCAAAAAGATCTTTACATGGCTCGAAGAGAACATGAAAGTGACCGAAAAAGACAAAAAGGCATACGAGAAGGAAGCCAAGAAAGGTTGATTCATAGACGACCTTAGCCTTTGACGGAACCAGCCGATAACAGGACTGGTTCGACAGCCTAAATCTGCCGGACTGATAATTACTCTGCCGGTAAGGCACCCTTATAGATTTCAATCCCCGTTACGATGGTCGACGACTTTCTAAAATTTTCGAAAAGCCTCAACAGTTCTTCTCTTCCGAGTGGAATTCACAGTGCTCCGTTTCAGGCGACTCCGATGGCAACGCTAGTGCCAATGGTAGTAGAGCAGTCCAGCCGAGGCGAACGTGCATATGATATCTTCAGTCGACTTCTGAAGGAGCGTATCATCATGTTGGGAACGCCCATCAACGATGCGATCGCTAATCTGATGGTGGCCCAACTTCTATACTTGACGTCAGAAGATCCAGAAAAGGATATCAACATCTATGTCAATTCCCCCGGTGGATCGATTGACAGTGGACTGGCCATCTACGATACCATGCAATACATCAATTGTGATGTGTCGACCATTTGTGTTGGACTCGCGGCATCCATGGGAGCGGTTTTGCTAGCGGCAGGCTCGAAAGAAAAACGGGCGGCACTTCCTAACTCACGCATCATGGTTCACCAGCCATTGGGTGGAGCTCAGGGTCAGGCTTCGGACATTGAGATTCAGGCTCGTGAAATTCTTAAAATGAAAAAAAGCCTTTACGGAATCCTGGCACATCACACCGGTCAGCCCACTGACAAAATTGCTGAAGATGGGGATCGCGACTACTGGATGAGTGCTGTAGAGGCAAAGGAGTACGGTCTTATTGACAACGTCCTGACACCCGGCTCACAGAAGAAGCAGAAGAAAGGCTAGAACTCTGAGGGATCGAATAGGAGAAGGCGGGATCGCAAATGCGATCCCGCCTTCTTTTTTATCTCAATATTTGCTCCGTTCCTAGAGAGGTAGGCAAACCTGAAAAGTCGTTTTTCCCGGCTCCGATTCGACGCTGAGCACTCCAGCGTGTTGCTTCGATATAATTCGCTTGGCGATCTCAAGTCCGATACCAGTTCCTTCACCCACATCTTTTGTGGTAAAGAAAGGGTCGAAAATCAGCGGAAGCACGTCGGCTGGGATGCCGGACCCATTGTCGCTGATCCTTACAAAAATGTTTTTCCCTTCCGCATGAGCACTCAAATTGAGTAATCCTCCTTCTGGTGCGGCGTCGATAGCGTTATCAATGATATTAGTCCATACCTGGTTCATTTCACCTGGCAGTACAGAGACTTGCGGTAAATCCTTGCCATAGTCCCGTTCCAGATCGAGGCTTTTTCCTCTGACTTTGTGTCCCAGCATGGTCAGCGTTGATTCCAGGCCTTCTGTGATATCAACGAGCTGTTTTTCTCCTGCTCGGTCCATGTGCGAATATGACTTTACGGAAGCGATCAGCTCCGATATGCGTTCTGCCGATTCATTTATTTCGTTGACAATCTGAGCGGAAACCATCTTGCTTTCAGCCCAGTCAAGAACGTCAGTCAAGGCCTCACTTGGCACACCTTCTGTCATTTTATTGAGGTGTTCCAGCGAAAGCCCCGCCTCCACGAGAGCAGGGCCCTTGAGCCATGATTCATCCACACCTCTCTCCTCCAACCAGTCAATGACGCTTTCTTCCTCCGAAGCTCGTTCGAGCGTCGTCATCATGGCCGAACCTTCCATCGAGTCTTGTTTGGGCATCAACGCGCAAATATCCTCCGGCGATAACTGATGTTGAGCAAGTCTAGATACGACCTTTGGAAGATCTTCCAGTCGCTGTTTCAGTAGCTCGGAGGCTCTTTTTACCGCAGCTGCAGGGTTGTTCAGTTCGTGAGCCAGGCCAGCGGACATCTTGCCCAATGCCAGCATCTTTTCTCTCTCCTGATCCATCTTGGCTTCCGTTCGGACCCTGTCGGACATCATCGCCACGAGCCGCGCACCAAGAATCGGAATCTCGTAAATCATCTCCCTAAATTTCGACTTGTGCAGAAAGCCGACCCGCGAATGCTCGATCACTTCAAAACGCCCGGGAATGTGCGTCATTCTTGAAAAAGGAAGCACGCCCAAAATTCGTCCAGTTCTCCAGGTATCAAGTAATCGCAGTTCTGCACCTTGCCGAAGATAAAACTGTACGGCACCGGAAAAGACGATCCACATGTCCTCGATCAGGTCTTCTTCTTTCCAGAGATCGGTTCCGGGTTCCATTACCTCTTCGCGAATGTTCTCTGACAGCCACTTTAGATGGTCGGATCCCAGGTCTTCAAACGTGGGTATTGTGCGTAAATCTGCTTCAGTGATCATGGTACACCTTTAGAGTGATGCCAGATGACGATGAACGAAGTGGACGGACACAGATCCTTCTCCGACCGCCGAGGCGACCCGTTTAACAGATTCGTGTCGAACGTCCCCTGCTGCAAAAATGCCAGGAATACTTGTTTCCAGCAGATACGGCTGGCGTTCAAGCGGCCAGTGCAGAAGGTTTTCCTTTGATAAATCGGTGCCGGTGAGCAAGAACCCGTGTTCGTCACACGCCAGCTGACCGTCCAGCCACTTCGTCCGGGGAGCGGCGCCAATAAAGATGAAAACCCGCTCTGCGTCCTGTTTCGAAACGTCTCCTGTCTCTCGATTTTCCAGTTCGATGGCTTCCAGACGTTCTTCACCGTGACAACCCATCACCTGCGTTTGAAGCCTCACCTCAATATTTGGAGTAGCCAAAATGCGATCCACCAGATATTGGGACATTTTGGCTTCAAGCGAGTCGCCACGAACCAGCATCACAACATTGGATGCGAACTGAGCGAAATACATGGCGGCTTGGCCCGCCGAGTTTCCAGCACCAACCGTGAAAACCTCCTGGCCTTCAGCTGCTTTCGCCTCGGTCAGCGCGGCTCCATAATACACTCCTTTATCCTGCAAGCGTTCTGCTCCATCAGCCTTAAGCATTCTCCACGAGACGCCCGTTGCCAGCATAATAGAATGGCACGAAATCGTTGTGCCATCAACCAGATCGAGGTGCCGATATGGTCCATCGATGCGTAAGCACTTGACCGTCTGGGGAGAAAGAACTTCCACACCGAATTTTTTAGTCTGGGCCAGAGCCCGCCGAGCCAGGTCAGACCCTGAAAGACCAGAAGGAAATCCCAGATAGTTTTCAATCTTGCTCGAAGTGCCCGCCTGACCTCCTGGTGCTTTTTCTTCAACGAGAATGGATTCGAGTCCTTCGGACCCCGCATAAACGGCCGTTGCCAATCCCGCAGGTCCACCACCCACGATAACCAGGTCGTAAAACGGTCGATCGGCCTTGGTCTGAAGTCCGATCTTCTCGGCTACAGCCGATACCGAAGGACTGGCTGCGCGACTTCCATCAGGGTAGATGACGAGTGGAAGAATTACGTTTTCGTCGCCCGAAGAAATCAAACGCTGCGCTTCCTCGGAGTGCTCGACGTCAAGGAACGAGTATGGGATGTGATTACTGGCCAAAAAATCCCTTAAACGATGGCCGAGAGCCGACCACCTATCGCCAACTATTTTAATTCCTTCAAAGCCAGGCCTAAAACTTGCCCTCCAGTCGAGAAGCATGTCATCCAAGACGGGAAAAAGTTTTTCCTCGGGAGGGTCCCATGGCTTCATCAAGTAGTAGTCAATATCAGACTCATTAATGGCCGAAATGGCTGCATCGATGTCGCTGTATGCCGTCAGAAGAGCGCGTTTGGATTTGGGAAAGCGCTGGATACTCTCTCTCAGAAGAGTTGTACCGTCCATTGAAGGCATCCGCTGATCCGAAAGAATGAGGGCGACATGAGCACCCCTGGATTTTAGATCGTCCAGCGCAACCAGAGCTTCTGCTCCACTTTCTGCTGAAAGTATTCGGTATTCGCGACCATACTGAGTACGCAGGTCACGCACGATTGAGCGCAGAACCTGAGGGTCGTCGTCTACAGAAAGAATGACAGGCTTGGCCATGGCGCAAGATTTTGGACTTCGCAAAACGGAGTCTGCAAACTAGGACACAGCAACTCTTAAATCACCCTATCCACGCCACTAAGACGCTTCACTTCAATCCGTACGAATCGCCTTCACAGGGTCCATGCGGGAGGCCTTCCAGGCCTGTATTCCGGTTGTGACCACCGCCAACATCAAAGCCAACAGACTACCCAACAGAATATTGCCGGAACTTATGCCGCCGGAATAAGCGAAGGATTCCAGCCAGGATCTCCCGAAATAGAAGACAGCCGGGGTCGCGATCAGAAGAGAAATGCCAACCAAGAAGGCCGTCTCTTTTGTGAGCAGAACGATGATCCCAAATTCTGAGGCGCCAACTACCTTCCGTACACCGATTTCTGCCTTCCTCCGTTCAGCCGTAAATGCAGCCAATCCAAACAAGCCCAAACAGGCGATGACAAGAGCCAAGAATGTAAATCGGCTCAACAAGTCCTCCGTTCGCTGGTCTGCCGCGTAGAGACTGTTGAGTCGTTCGTCCATGAAGGAATACGAGAAGGTATTGTTCACATCATACCGTTCGTATATCTCCCTTATCTGCTCTAGGGTCTCAGACACAAGCGCCGGATTTAGACGTGCGTTTAGCAACGAATACCATTCTGAGGGCGCAGCGAATAGGATCAAAGGGGCGATAGATTCATGAAGTGACCGATAGTGGAAGTCTTCAATAACACCAATTACATTGAAGTCTCTTCCAACAGCCGTCATCGTCACCTGTTGTCCAATCGGATCTTCCCACCCAGCCTGACGCGCAAACTCTTCGTTGACTAGCAGTCCACTTTCTTCGTCGGCGGGATGGTCCCTATCAAAATCGCGGCCTTGAGCAATCTCCATTTTGTAGACATCAAGGTAGCCAAAATCTGCGACGAGCATCCGAGCGGACGGCGTTTCCGCACGGGTCGTTCCGGGAATCTGAATTGGAATTCCGTAGTCTCCTCCTCCCGGTCTATTTGCAGAAATGGCGATTTCTTCAACCCCCGGAAGCCGGGCCATCTCATCTCGAATAGCCCCGTATTGATCCCGAAGGCTGTTGTCCTGAAACGGGATTCCAACAATGTGATCGGCTTCGAAACCCAGCGGACGATTCTGTATGTATTCCAGTTGATCCGAAACGATTCCGGTACCCATTATTAAAGCGCCAGAAATGACGAACTGCAGTGTTACGAGGCCTTTTCTAAGTGAGGTACCTCCTGGACTTGACATGAGTCCTTTCATCACTCGAATCGGATTGAAGGAAGACAGGACAAACGAAGGATATACACCCGCCAAGATTCCAACCCCGATCAAGACGGCCAGACTGTACACAACCACGTCAACCTGCATGAATCCAGCCATTTCAAACGATTTTCCGGCGATTGTGTTGAAGGCTGGGAGGTAGAGCGCTACCAGGCCAAGAGCCAGGAGGGCCGCAACAGCCACCGTCATAACAGATTCAGACAGAAACTGTCTGATCAGGACCGAGCGACGGGCCCCGAGACTTTTGCGGACGCCCACTTCCCTGGAGCGCAGCGAAGAACGAGCCGTTGACAGATTGATGAAATTGATGGCAGCAATGAGAAGAATGAACATCGCCATAATCATAAAAACGGAGACCGACCTAGCATTGCCCATCGTTGAAATCTCCCGAAACATGTTGGACTTCAAGTAGATATCGTTCAGTGGTTGCATGCCTACCGTGCCAAAACTCAAGGCTTGCTCTGCATCGACGTTCGCTGCCACCATTTCAGTGGAGGCTCTCGAAACCTCATCCGGATCAACGCCCTGATTTAGCTTGAGATACGTGTAGTACTGGTTCCACGTCACCCAATCATCATGTCGCTCGCCGGTGTAGCCAGACATTGAAGCCAAATAGTTGAACGTGAAATGGGAGTTCAGCGGTACATCTTCCATGACCGCTGTGATAGTGTATTCGGTAGTGCCGTCCAGCAACACCGTTTCACCACGCGGGTCCTGTCCAGGAAACCAGGCTTCTGCCAGTGTCTCGGTCATCACCATCGAGTTGGGTTCAATCAATGCCGTGTTGGGATCTCCCCGCAAGACTTCCCAATCGAACACGTCAAATGTGGTAGAATCAGCGTATAAGCCGCCATACACGTATTCTTTTCGATTTCCCAGTGTGAAGCGCGCCTGCCCGAAAAACATAAATCGAGTCAGTGATTCTATTCCGGGAATCTGCTCACGCGCCGTCGCACCCCATGCACCGTTGACTTTCGCTATTCCATCGAAATCTCCAGATGCCGAAGCTGTCATTCGATAGATCCGATCTGCGTCAGAATGATATCGATCAAACGAGCGTTCGTCTGCGACATACATCAAGATCAAGAACGTACATCCAAGCCCAACTGCTAGACCCAACAAATTGATCGCTGAATACGATTTCTGCTTTCTTATGCTTCGAAAAGCGACTTTCATATAGTTTTTCCACATGATGCTTCCTCCAGCTCGTTGTGGGTCGCGACGACGAATCGTATGAGCGCGAATGAATAAAATTATCTCAAACCAGTAGATCCAACCAGCCACATATCGACCGCGCTCGAGCAGGTTCGTCAAGTACGCTTCCTCCAGATCCCCTTGGACTTCTTCGGCCAGCTCTGGACGGCAAAACCATTCCAAAAACCTTGTCGCGAGGCGGGGGGGTATGTGACGCTGCGTGGTCATTTGTGTCGCAGAAATCCTCCTATCCTTGATTTTGGAGAATACGTGCAGGATGAATGAGCGCAGCTTTCCAGCTTTGACCCGCTACGGTCAACAATGCAACAAGGCCAACCAGAGCTGCAGTCCAAATAAATACCATCGGGCCGATCTCAACGTGGTATGCAAACCCACTTAGCCACTGCTGGACAAGCATCCAGGTAATGGGCGTTGCGAGAAAGAATGCGACTACGACGAGGACCATGAATTCACGCGTCACCAAACCCAGAATATTCTGAGTGGTCGCCCCCATCACCTTTCGGATGCCGATTTCTTGCAGCCTCTGCCGAACGGTAAGTGTTGCCAAACCAAATAGACCCAAACACGCCAAGATGACCGCCATGAACGCGGCATAGCTGAATATTTGCCCCCAGCGCTCCTCCTGGCGATACAGTTGATCGAGACGGTCATCCATAAATTCGGCAACGAACGGCTGATTCGGAGCCACGATCGTCCAGGCATCCTGGACCGTCTGCATGGCGTGCGATAGCTGATCGGTCTGAATTCGAACCATAGCGAACGCATATTGCCCCATGGATGGACTCATGTGCAGTAACATCGGTTCGATTTCAGATCGAAGAGATTGAAAGTGGTAGTCTTCGACGATCCCGACAATGCGGACTCCTTCGGCTTCGTATTCAGGTAAAAGCTCACCCACTGGATCATCGAAATTAAGCTGATTCGCAAACGTCTCATTGATCAGAACCGCGAGTTCGGTATCAGTCGCATAATCTTCTGACAGATTCCTGCCAGCAACCAATTTCAAGTCCATCGTTTCAACATAATTGGCATCAACTCGGGACGAGTAGACAATCATCTGATTATCCTCCTGCGTAATCACCTGGCGCATTCCACCATTCGCCATGCCGAATGACGAGGCCGACACATTCACGACCATGGATTGCCTTGAGAACTCTGTTCTCAATCTGTCCAACGCAATGTCTGCCTCACCCGGATCCGAAGGCAGTGAAAGCAGAACAACTTCTTCATCAGTGAACCCAAGGTCAGACGATTTGACGAATTGGATCTGATTGAATATTACTATCGTGGCGGCGATCATTCCGATGGAAACCGTGAACTGCACGACAACCATCGATCGGGAAAACCACCAATTCATGCGGCCCAATCGTTGTCCCTTGAGAACACTGGAAGGACGAAAACGTGACAATACAACGGCCGGATAGCCTCCGGCTACAAATCCTGCTGCCAGCGTCAGCGCGATAACCTGGAGGCCCAACGTCAGATCGAACGTGGACCATGAAATACCGGTATCGGCCAGTCGATTGAATTGAGGAAGGAGCAGAAATACCAGCGCAATCCCGATTGTCAACGAGATTGCACTCATCAATAGCGCTTCACCCCAAAATTGGCGAGCAAGCTGGCTTCTATGAGCGCCAAACGTTTTCCTGATACCCACTTCCAGCGCCCGGCGAGTCGACCTTCCCACGGTGAGCGTCATGAAATTGATGCACGCGAGTAAAAGCACGGCCAATGCAACCGACATCAAAATGCGTAGACCGGCCGTACTCCCAGTCGAAGCAACCATTGGTGATATCTGTGAGGCAAAATGGACTTCCTCCAATGGCAAAGCCACCAATTGAAGTGCGTCTTCTCGATTCTGCCACCAGCCAGATGATTGAAACATCTCCCTCGCTTCGGCAAATCTGGTTTGAACCAACGCGTCAAGTTGCTGCTGGACGCGGTCGATCTGACTTTCCGGATGAATTCGGAAATAGGTAGCAACGTTAAAGTTTACCCATTGGTCTTGCTCACGATCAAATGATGGCCAGACTTGAATCGGCAGTAAGATTGCATACTCGATCGAAGAATTCGAAGGAGCATCTTCCACGACGGCCTCGACAATCACCGACCTCAGTTCGCCAGAAAGCCATATATCCAGCGCCTGACCAACGGCATTTTCTGTTCCAAAAAACCTTTCCGCGACGCTTCGAGACAGCACCATGCCGTCCTCTCGTCGAAGTGGACTGGCAATGGATTCAGAGAGCATATTGAACGAAAACACTTCAAAAAACCCCGGGTCTACGAACAACACGGACTCCTCGACGCGCACTCCATCGTGAACTATTTGCACTGAACCCGGCCGCGCCCGGGTCATGGCTTTAATGTCCAGCATTTCATCGAGCATCGTCTGCCCGAGTGGTACGGACACCCCGGACGACTGCTTCAGCGGCCCGTTCACCCGATGCTCCACACGATGCACGCGATAAACATCTTGTACCTCATTATGAAACGAGTCCGACGTCATTTCATGACGAGCGAAAAGTAGAATCAGTACTCCTGTGGATATACCGACCGACAAACTGAACACCGAAATCAGAGACTGAAGTTTATCTCGTTTCATCGATCGAACGGCAACCTTGGCGTAGTTCGAAATCATAATGCTGCTGATAGAATTGTGTCGATCCTTGCGTCTTAAGGTGTGAGATCGGATAAATAAAATGACTTCCAGCCAGTAGCGTAGTCGTGCCTTTCTTGGACCAACATCGCTCACATCCATGCGGTATGATTCCTCAAGATCACCCCGAACTTCTTCGTCCAGGTCGCTTCGACAGAACCACTCGAGAAATCGATTGGCACCTGAAGGCGGATGCGGTTGATGATGTTGATCAGGCTGACTCACGTCGTGCTGGGTTTTAGTGCTGAAGGAACGAGAGACCAGACACGTTCCCGTGCCTCTCTGGCCTTGCGAATAGACTCAACGCCCGTATTTGTGAGTCTGAACATTCGCTTTCTTCGTCCTCCTCGTTTCTCGGTCGCACCTTCCAATTCGGACCGCAGCATTCCTTTTTCCTGAAGTCGATATAACGTTGCGTGGATCGCACCCAACGCCACCTTTCGATTCGCCTTCTCTACGAGGAATTCCCGAACTGCCAGTCCGTAGCCCTCCCCGCTCAGCGCTGCCACTGCCATGAGCACCAGCTCTTCAAATTCTCCAATATGTGCTCCACGCATACCGTCTAGTCTTTTTTACGATTAGCCAGGTGACGCTACCTGCCTGACAAAAATCTTGGGATGAGTAGTAAATATGCAAAATGATAACAAATGTTACAGTGCAATAAAAAAAACCCAGAGATAAACCGAGAACTACCCTATCGCGAAGACGTAATTTGAAGAGCGAGTTTTCCAATTATTGATGCACAGACCAGAATGACCAATCTTGACCCGATAGAACTCAGCGGCGTTCACGTGCGCCTCGAGCCGCTTGCAATGGACCATCTCGATGCGCTTTGCGAGATCGGGTTGCAAGATGAGTTGTGGACATGGAATACAAATCCTATCCGCACCCGTGGCGATATGCAACGCTATATGCAAACCGCCCTGGAAGCAAGAGATCGGGGCATAGCGCTTCCTTTCGCTACCGTGGCAAAGGACACCGACACGGTCGTCGGTAGCACTCGATTCGCTGCTATTGACCTGCAGCACAAGCGAATGGAGATCGGATGGACATGGATAGCGCCGGCCTGGCAAAGAACTTCAATTAATACTGAAGCCAAACTCTTAATGCTCCGTTTCGCATTTAACCAAGTGGGCTGCAATCGGGTTGAGTGGAAAACCGACGCCCTGAACGAGCGGTCGCGAAATGCGATTTTACGGCTCGGTGCTCGATTTGAAGGCACGCTACGCTCTCACATGCAGGCTGAAGACGGACGACTTCGCGACACCGTGTATTTTAGTGTTACGGCTCCGGAGTGGCCTGAGGTAGAAAAGGGGCTTGTTCAGAAGCTCAACAGGTAAGACGTTATTTTGGCGTGATGCAAATCCCGTGCGGAATCGTTTTCTTTTCTTGAAAGCCAGCACAATTGAGATTATGAAAATCCTGAACGCGGCCCTATTGATGTTTATGCTTCTTCTCACCGGATGCGGCTCGGACTCTCCGATGACCGCAGCCCAGCTGGAAGAAATGGATGAACCCAACACCGCATCCTTCCGACAGGGCCCCTTCCAACCAACTCCAGACATAGGTAAGGAGGCCGCCGGAACCGTCACACTGAATACCCTTTCATCCAACGCGTTGCAGGTTCAGTTTTCAGAAGATTTTTCGGTAACAGATGGGCCTGGATTATTCGTTTTTCTGTCCAATGGCGAATTCCCGACCTCGGACGCCATAAATATTGGGGCCTTCATAAGCCCAAGTGGCGCACAGACCTATACAGTTCCCGACGGCGTCACGCTCGACACGTACACCTTCATCCTCGTCCATTGCGTTCCTTACAACGTGACTTTTGCGTTCGCCGAATTGATGTAGCTGCGGCAATGTCGCGTTTGGCAGCGGACTGTCGTTTATAAGGACAGACTCACACTCCAGACACACCATGTTCAGAACCACTCCGCTTGGCTTCTTTGTTCTCGTCCTTTTTGCTTCCATATCAGGATGCGCATCGACCCGACCTGCCGAAGAAAGCGCCGCTCAAATAATCCAACTCACGATGTCTCCGGAACGGATGCAGGAAGCGATGACCGCGGGTATGGGAATGGCAGGGTCTCAGCTGCCTGAATCGATGGTCGATGCAGTCACCGAATTCATGAACGAGTATCTCGACTTTGAAAGCTTGCAAGCTGATTTCGTGGAGTTCTACGTTTCGGAGTACACCGCAGAAGAACTATCAGAACTGGCGGAGTTTTATGCTTCGGATCTCGGACAGAAAACGATCGACAAACAGACCCGGATGGGCATGAAATCTGCTCAAAGATTCCAGCAGCTCATGGTCGATCATCGAGCAGAGTTCATGGAAATGGTTCAGAACGCGATGCAGTCTCCAAGCAACTAGAGATCCACCTCTCTTTTTCTCAGCAAGAACAGACCTTCGCCCTGACTCGAAACCGCAATGATACCGCTCTTGAAGTACGGATAGTTGCTCCATGAACCTGCGAAACCCTTGACATCTGGTGCATCTGGCGCAGTGTCAAAATGACCGACTTCGACCGGGTTTTCGGGATCAGAGATATCAAGAATGCGCAAGCCTGCCTGATAATTCGACTGATACATGTACTTCCCTTTCACGTACAGATTGTGATCGGAGGCCCCGCTGTCGAGATAGAATTCGTTTACCAGGACGGGCTCATCAAGATCACTCATATCCCAGATCAACGTCCGAGTCTGAGCTACCACATCATTCATCTCGTCGAGCTCGTCATTCATAAAGAAGTAATTATGGTCTTCCGAAAGCCAGCCCTGATGCGTGTAGTTGGTATTCGGGTAGGTGGCCACCGCTACGGTCGCGGGATCTGATTTGTCTGTCACGTCTGCGATGATAAACGCCGAACCGTTGGAATTGAGGCAGATCTCATGTCCGTTGTAGTCGGTGTCAGCGCCATGGTAGACAACACATTGGGCATCATGCGTGCCGCCGAAATCAGGATGGGTGTAACAGCCCACAAATTCAGGGTTCTTCGGATCACTCAGATCCATCATGTGAAGCTGGCCTCCACATGATTCTCCACCCGAGTCATTGCCAACTGCGTACGCAAATCCGGTATCTTCATTGATGACGATATTGTGCGTGCTCGCGACGCCAGTGTAGTGAGCGCTCGGTTCAATCACGATGGGCATGTCCGCCGGATCGACGTCACGTAGGGTTGTCAAATCGAGGATCTGCATTCCGTGCTGACGAGAGCCATCCGCCACGACGTACGCATGATTCTGGTAGACCTTCACATCACGCCACCATGCGCCCGGCGAGCCATCCGTACGCATCATGTTGCCCACAACCACCGGCGTTGAAGGGTTGCTGATGTCTATAACTGATAGACCATCGGTGCGTCCTTGAAGTACGTATTCCTTGCCCGTATCCGGGTCTTCCCAACCCCAGATGTCGTTTAATTGGGCACCGCGATCATGCGCGAGCTCGCCAACCGAAATCATAGATACCAGATCCACCTGATCACACGGATAAAGCTCACTCACCATTCCATCTTCGCATTCAACCTTTTCGGTACCTGTGATGGACGCCATGCGGTCAACGTCTCCCATGAGGTATCCACTCTGGCTCCAGGAGCCATCTTCAGCGCGTTCAAACACCGTCGCCATGCCGAATCCGTAGTCACCCGACGGAGAACCCACAACCGCCACATCGCCTTCGATGGCCAGACCAGAGCCGAAACCGAGACGGTTACGGTCTTCAGAAGACTGGAGACGGATAGGGGTAGAGTCAGACTCGTAAATGTCATAGATGTAGGCCGCACCGCTGGCGCCCACAAGGACGCTTCTTCCATCGGTTGCCATTCCCCCGCCGAATCCCGGTCGACGTCCGTCACCCTCTTCCTGTTGCCAGGTAAAGGCATGCCTCCACGTTCCTTCATCAGAGGATTTGAATCCCATTACTGCTCCGAACTGCTCGAAGCCAGACGCACCAACATATGCCCAGTCGTCAAAGATGGCGAGTGACCGACCCAAACGAGATCCTGCGGGCAGTCCTTCTATCTCCATTCCGCTCATCTTGACCCAGTTGCGACTGTCCACATATTCGTATGCGATAACGCCTCCACGGGCTGAGTCGGCCTCCGCCGTTCCGAGTAGCAATCGTCCCGCGTTCGAAGCGATGGCCCAGGCTCCGGTTTGGTCCAGTTCACCCATATCCATCCACATCATTCCCATCTGATGAACCATGTGGACTCCACCTTCATGAGTGGTTTGGTCGTACGACGAAACCATGACGTTATTCTCAACCACAGCAATATTCTGGTTGCGAAGGCCTCCACGATTGTAGGAACCTCCAAACTCCCGACCGTCGGGCAACGCATCGGCCGGAGCTACCTTGGCCGTCTGTGCCCACGCACCCTCTTCCATATTGAATACATACACGGCAGCTGCTCCCGGTGCGCCCACAACCAACTGACCGTCTGAGATGTTTACCGAGCGACCAAACTCGTCGCCATGCTCGCCGTCTTCAGCCGAAATGCGCTCGACCTCGACCCATACGCCGGAATCATCCCGCGAAAAACGAATCACTTCGCCGGAAGGATCTTCTCCTGCAGGCCAGGTAACGGGTGCCGAGCCGACGTAAATATCGCCTTCGTACATGGCGATGGCGCCGCCAAAACCTAGTGAGCGAACCCCCTCTTCGGAATACATGGACTGGGCAAAGAGTGGACCCACTAATAGGAGACTCACGACAATAAGGGACGATAATCGGCGCATTGGATCAGATGTAATCGTTTGACAAAATGGGGCATAAAGCCGGGGCCTGTAACCTTACTTCATTTTGAATTAAGGGGCAACTCCGAATTACTGACCCGGAAGCGCTATAATCGATCCAAATGGCACCTGAGCAACTTCTGACTGCGTTTTAACGTCTTCCTATTCGAATCCCCTCAAAATCTCTCTTTTCTAGGACTATGAATCGATTTATTCCCGTTATTCTGCTACTCATTTTTCCGCTTACCTCATCGGCTCAGAAAACAGCCAAGTATGAAGTGATGGAAGTCATTGAAACCATGTTCGACGGTATGCGAGCGAATGATGGTGATATGGTGGCCTCCGTATTCGCCGATGGCGCGACACTCAACTCTTCGGGATCACGTGATGGCACACCGTTCGTGCGTTCAATGACGGCAACTGACTTTGCGGGTGCCGTTCGTGGCGGAGCTGGCGGCCCAAGCTGGGACGAGCGAATCTGGGATGTAGAAATAGAAGTCAAGGATAATCTTGCGACGGCTTGGATGGACTATGCGTTTTACGCTGGCGAAACCTTCTCACACTGCGGTGCCAATGCGATGCACCTGGCCCGAACGTCGGAAGGCAATTGGAAAATTGTAGCACTGGCAGATACCCGCGTAACTGGCCGCTGTATGATTAATCAGGACAAGCTGCAAGAAGCGATGGTTCGGACAGCGCTGCGGCACTATTTGCGTGGACACGCAACTGGTCTAGGATCCGAGCACGAACAGGCGTTTAATGACATTGCAAACCTGTACTGGATGCGTGACGGAGAACTGAACACGCGCAGCAGCGAAGCCTACATAGCGGGCGCCTCCGGGTCCCCATCTGAAAATGAAGCCGAGCGCACACGCTACATCGAATGGGTAGACGTAGCGGGTACTGCAGCCATGGGTAAAATCGTCCTGGATTATCCCGGCGCCTACATCGTCGATTATATGCAGCTCCTCAAAATTGACGGCCGCTGGCAGATCGTAAACAAGATTTTCGACGTGGATGGAGAGTAAAATAGACCACCTGTAGATTTTGGATCAAGGGGCGCCCGCGGAGCGGGCGCCCCTTTTTTCGTGACTTTCGCCACATTTCTCGGCTGGCTTTGAGCGCTATTCTTCTTACGACTATCGCTCAAAGTCAAAATGATGTACAGATTCTCTTCGCTCATCGCTGTTTTGCTGGCGCTCGCCCTGCCCGCTTCTGCCCAGACAAATCCCGAACTGGTTGGAAGCTGTGAACCGGGAATTGCAGAGTCATATCTCGACGTCGGAAATGTGCGAGCGCGGCTATTACCAAATGGCGTACTGTTCTGGGCGGGTTCTCCTCACGTATACGAGGTACCAAAGGGATCGGGAGTAAACGCGATATTCACCGATGCGATTTGGATTGCGGGAAAAGTGGACGGAGAAGTTAAGGGAGCTGCCACCGAATACGGCCCGAGTGAATTCTGGCCGGGGCCGATAACAATTCCCAATACACCTCCGGAAGACTGTTCAATTTATGATCAGATTTGGACCCTCAACTGGGATGAGGATTTCGGAAACAGTCAAACTCGTGGCGAAACCCAAAACGTTCGAGAGTGGCCCACCATGTTAGGAGCTCCTTACCTCGATCTAGACGGAAAACAGGGCTATTCAGCCCAAGATGGTGATCTTCCATATATGCTGGGTGATCAGATGCACTGGTGGGTCATGAATGACCTGGGAAACGCGCACAATCGTACCAATTCAGATCCATTGGGCGTCGAAGTGCAGGTCTCAGCTTTCGCTTTTGATGTCCCTGGTCACATAGGAAACACCACCTTCTATCGGTATGAAATTACCAACCGGAACTCTCGGCCGATCGAAGACGCATTTTTCGGGCGCTATATCGACGCCGACCTCGGAAATTTTGATGACGATGCAATCGGTACCGACACAACACTCAGCATGTTCTATTTCTACAATGCAGACAATGTTGATGAGGGATCCGAAGGGTACGGACCAGCGCCGCCCGCCATTGGAGTCAGCATTATTGAAGCCTCCAGTTCTTCTGGATCACTTCCGTCTGACGTTGGCGCTGATCCTGGAAGCTTTTTAACCAACACGATGTTTCACTGGGGAAGCGGTGGCGTCCAGGGAGATCCCTACCCTATCGAAGAGTTCTATGGCTATATGCAAAGCCGCTGGAGGGACGGCGAACGCCTGACAGAAGGATATCTGGGAAGGTATCACTCGAGCGAGGAGCTCAACTATTTTATGCCCGGAGACCCAGTGACAGGAGGTTTTTGGTCTCAACTGAATCAGGTCAACGGCGCTTCCAAGCCTTCGGGATTCGATCAGCGGATGCTCGGATCGTTCGGCCCATTCGATCTTCTGCCCGATGAGTCAGCAACATTCACTTTCGCCTTTATTTGGGCCAGGGGGACAAGCAATCTTGATTCCATCACAAAACTTCGCGAGGCAGCCAGCCTCGTTCATGCCTCCAAAGCTGCAATATTGGCTCCCAGAGACCCAAATCCTCAATTCATAGACGCAAATCCCGCAAAACCGCAAGAGCATCCTTTTTGGATCAAACAACCCTATCCCAACCCGGCCAGAAATACTTCGACGTTAGACTATAGCGTATCTCTCGATTCTCACGTGGAAATAAAGATCTTCGACAGTCTTTTACGCGAGGCAGCCGTGCCGTTGTCGTCACCCAAAACAGCTGGCAAACATTCTGTCACGTTAGATGTCTCTCGCCTTCCACCGGGAGTCTATCAGATCCGTCTGAGGCAAGCAAGGAAAACGCTTGTCCGATCGTTGGTTGTTCTTTAGCCTACACCTGTAACAACGCGATCAAATCTGACACTTACGGTCCCAGTAAATCGAGAGGACTTCGAAAGAACAATGTCAGCATCAAACAGTCAGGCCATCAAAGCCTTCGTAAAGAGAAGAAAAGAAAGTCCCCATGGGGCAGGCCACTATCACATTACCGACCTTTATCCCCGTCGGGTACGCGTGTCGATCGCAGGTATCGAAGTCGCCTCTTCCAATCGTGTGGAGATACTGAAAGAAGTAGGAACTTCCGTCTACAATCCAGTCTTCTATTTTCCGAAGAACGACGTGAATTTGGGGCTGTTTGAGGAGGTGAAGGACTATTCAACTTTTTGCCCGATCAAAGGAGACGCGACGTACTGGAATTTCAATAATCGAGAAGAGCAGATCGAAAAAGCTGCCTGGAGCTATGAGTCACCGCTTGAATACTCTGAGGCCATCTCAGGATACCTCGGTTTTGATCAGCGATTCGCGACCATTACGATCGATCCTTCATCTTAGAGGCTAGCATCTAGTGACTGGCGATTCGTTCCCCTCATATAAGCCCATCGATTGTTCGTTTCACGATCGCCTTGAGCATTATTCCGTGCGGCAAGAACTGGTCGAGATTGTGTTCGAGTGGAACGGACAAACCCTCACTCGACTCGCCCTCATAAAGGACGTTTTTGCGTCGGAAGGTGCTGACTATGCATTGATTGTACCTGTCGACTATACTGAAGGCAAAGGATTCACGGTGAGATTGGACTATTTGATTTCGGTAAACGGTCATGTTCTACTCGATTCAAACGTCTGCTGAATAAAAGGGCATCGTGAAGTACCCCACCGAATCGTAACAATGATTTTTAGGCGGCCGTAGAGCCGAGTCTCGGAAGATAGCTGTGTTTCCTCCAACCGCGACCCTGCCCTCCCCTCGGCTCAGTTGGTTGCCCATCACAATGTTCTAATGTTTCGGAATTATCTGCGCGTCGCATTTCGCAACGTATTCAAGCACAAGGTCCAATCTTCCATCAATGTGATCGGCCTCGCCATCGGCCTGGCCTCGTTCGTAATGATCTTCCTGTACGTTCAGGACGAAGTGTCATATGACACGTACCATGAGAAGGCAGACCGAATCTACCGTGTCAATTCCGATGTCAAGGGTGCAGAATATTCTGCGAGCATGGCGTTCCCTGTGGGCCCGACTCTTTTGGTCGACTACCCCAACTTTGTAGAAAATCAGGTTCGGTTCTTCAATTTCCAGGCTCCCACGCTGGCCATCACATACCAACCCGATGGCGGCGAACAGATTCGATTCAACGAGCCGAATTTCTTTTTCGCCGATTCGATGCTCTTCGATGTATTCGATTTCGAACTAGTCGTGGGCGACCCTGAGACGGCGCTGACCCAACCGAATTCAATCCTCCTGACCGAGCGAATGGTCGAGAAGTATTTCCGGGACGAGGATCCCGTTGGCAAGTCTCTCCAAATGGAAAATCAAGGGACCATCAACTTCACAGTCGTCGGAATCCTGGCAAATGCCAAGACAAACACGCATTTCGAATATGATTTTTTGGCCTCCATCAACACGTTGAATGCGTTTACGGGTGGACAGCCGTTTCTGCAAAACCAGTGGTACTGGAATCCGGTTTGGACGTATGTGCTGATGGCCGAAAACGCCAACATTGATACGTTCAAGTCGTTTTTTCCCGATTTCGTAGAGAAATACTGGCCTCAGCAGGTGAAAGATCAGTCCGAAATGTATCTGCAGGCCCTCACGGACATTCACCTGACATCACGGCTCGATTTCGAGATTCGTCCCAACAGCGACATTGCGTATGTCTACATTTTTTCAGCAATAGCGTTGTTCATCCTGTTGATCGCCTGCATCAACTTTATGAACCTCACGACTGCTCGTTCCGGTCAAAGGGCTCGCGAAGTGGGGTTGAGGAAAGTGCTGGGTGCCGTGAGACCGCAACTGGTGCGTCAATTCCTGAGTGAATCAATCCTGCTCGTCTTTCTGGCGCTCATTGTGGCCCTTCCGATGATTTATACGGCTCTTCCGGTTCTCAATGGTTTTTCAGGTAAAAGCCTGTCGTTCAGCCCAACGACGAACCCACTGCTGTTCATGGGGCTGGGCGGAATCGTATTTCTCGTGGGAAGTCTGTCCGGGTTATACCCTGCCTTCTTCCTTTCTTCCTTCCAGCCAGTACTGGTACTCAAGAATATGTTGACCGTCGGTCGAACGGACGTGTCTGGAATTCTCAGGAAGGGATTGGTCGTGACGCAGTTCAGTATCTCGATACTGCTGATAATTGGAACGTTCGTGGCCTACGATCAGCTTGAATTCATGCAGAGTAAAAACCTTGGATTCGATCAAGAAGAAGTCATATTGATTCCCATCTCGGGAACTCCTGTTTCCCCGCGATACCGGGCGTTCAAGAATCAGATCCTGCAAGATGATCGAATTCTGAGTGTGACCGCTCTCGAAGACGTACCGGGCAGTAAGTATCAAACAGATAGCTTTCAATTTGAAGGTCAGGCCAACCCAACTCAGTACCCACGCCTGCTGGTCCATGATGATGTTGTTGAAACGCTCGGTCTTAACGTTGTAGCAGGAAGGGGGTATTCTGAGAATTTCGCTGATTCCACAAATGCGATCATGATCAATGAAGCGATGCTCAATTCGCTGGGTATTGCTTCAGCAGAAGAAGCATTGGGACACCAGATCAATCTGCGCGGCCAGCAGAAAGAAATCATCGGGGTCGTTAAAGATTTTCACTATGCCTCTCTACACAACCCCATTGGACCGTTCGTGGTCGAACGTTTTTATGGGCCTGGCATATTCCGAGGATTTGGTCGATACGCAGCAGTTCGCGTACTCCCGGCCAACATCACCGGCACTTTGGCCTTCCTACAGGAACAGTGGAGCAATTTTGCACCAGATCGACCGTTTGAGTACAAGTTTCTCGATTCAGAGTTGGAACAACTCTACACCGCAGAGCAAACACTCGGTCAGGTAGCGACTGCGTTTTCATTTATGGCCATATTTGTCGCCTGCCTAGGACTGTTTGGAATGGCTTCCTTCACGGCCGAGCGCAGGACAAAAGAAATCGGTGTGCGCAAGGTTATGGGAGCTTCAGTGCTGGGTGTCGTTGGACTCCTGTCCAAGGAATCTGCAAAACTGGTACTCGTAGCGTTCCTGATCTCGACACCCATCGCATATTTTGCAATCAGCCGCTGGCTTCAAACGTTCACGTTCAGTACTGAAATCGGTTGGATTTCCTTTGTTGTGGCCGGCGTTACCGTCATGTCTGTTGCACTGATGACCGTAGGAATTCAGTCCCTGAAGTCGGCAACCGCAAATCCTGTCAAAAGCATACAGTACGAATAGGATAAGCTTGGCTAGTCAGACCGGTCGGGCTGAGAACCTGGCCGGTCTGAACGTTGCGAAAATCAGGATTTTTGACGCGGCCTGACTGCTGATGCTTCAGATTCGAGCGATTCAAACTCGTCTCCGTCCATCAGCTCTCCGTCCATCAACGCTGCGTTCAGGCGCTCGTGTGGCGCGATTGACTCCGGTACACTAACCTCTTTCACAGCTGCTGCTGCAGTCGGTTTGATTTTGGAAGCGATTAGCTTGGCATATGCCTGAAGTCTTTTTTGATGTTTGTGTCTCCACATCGACAGCAGTGTTCGAGTGGTGGCCAGGGTACCAATTCCCCCGAACAGCGACAAAAACGCGATGAGTGGACCCGTGAATCCATTTGCGCTGAGAGCTAGCCCGGTCAAAAAGAATCCTGCCAGCCCAGACATCAAAAACGCAAAACCGGCCAGAAACCCGAAATGTTTTTCAATGTCGATGGTTGTCTCGCCATTTTTTGGTCTTAGCGTAATCTGCATTCCATGTAGCGTCATGTCCATATCTTTGATGACGCGACTCCACTCTCGAATCCTACCGATCTGATTCGATTTACCACTTCCGCCCGTGATTCGGCGGAGTTCAAGGACAATATCTTCCCATTGCTGGTCAGTTAACTCTCCTTCAACAACCTTGCTTACTTGCTCGCGAAAGGGACCTCCAAATAGACTGAATTTGTCCGTCAGCAATTCGCCCATATCAATTTCATCAGCCGCCTCCAGAACATGTTCGGTAGAAATACCCAGCTCGGACGCTATTTTTTCAACCTCCTGCAAGGAAAGACTGTGATCAGAGGAGCCCGACTCCGCATCATGCAGCTCGGTGGCTCGTTGTATCAGCTGGCCAACCTGTTTGTCCGTATATCGCCGACCAGATCTTGGGATGTCAGTCATTAGTCTTCTTTGATGATGAACTCGTGCTGATTCTACGAATAATTCCGCGAAGTGATGCAATCAGTTCAATGGTCGCCGAGCCAGAACGACGTGCTACCTGACGACTATCGATCCGAAAACTCGTTTGCCGTTGGTATTCGATACGATCGAATAGTAGTACACTCCTCGATTCAGTTTAGACGTCGATAACACCAAATTGAACAGCTCCGTCGACCACTCTGAAATGATCCGTTGACCGAGGACATTGCTGACTGAAATTTCTACGGGTGGTGTGAGATCATGCTCGATCGTTAGCGGAGAAGTAGGAGAAACTGGATTTGGGTAAGAATAAGTCTTCTGGTCCGTGTGGACCTCAGAATCCACGGCGACTCCAATCTGCGGATTCAGCGAAGAAGATGCTGGCAGAATCTCCCCGTGCTCGTCGAACAAGGCCATGTTCTCCCAGACCGAGGTGTATCCCGGCAAACCGATCCAATCCGGCGCCCAGTAACAAACGCCATGCCCCAACGAAGATGGTATAGCACCAACGATTTCTACTACCGCGTCCAAAAAGTCTTTTTGCCCGGACGGTGAGGCGGGAAAGCCTTCATGCAGCTGGGATTCCTGCCACACAAAATTGGACTCCGTGTCAAAGCCTGATAAAGTCCACGGATAGGCGACCTCAGCCAGCATGATCGGAATACCATAACGCTCTGCGACCACACTCAGTGTATTCTCCATCTCAGACAGCGAACCATGCCAGAAAGAATAGAAGGAAAGGCCAATGATGTCGATTGGTACCTGGAACGAGAACAAATTGTCGAAAAACCAGGACGAAGTTGACGCATTGCCTCCGCTATCTATGTGAATCATTATCTGGGGCTCGTTGCCAGCGGCGTCGCGAACACCAGCGATTGCCGCATTGGTCAGCGTAGCGTAGCGACTCCATTGGCTGGGAGATTCAAATGCGCCGCCCACTCGACCGTGATCCCACAAGAAGCCATTGGTAGTTTCATTTCCTATCTGCACTATCGAAGGTGTCGTGCCCTGATTCACGAGCGCTTGAACCACAGACCGAGTGTAAGTCCGGACCGAGTCGCGAAGCGCAGTGAAGTTAAGGTCCGCCCAAGCTGCGGGTTTGTTCTGCTTTCCTGGATCGGCCCAAAAATCTGAGTAGTGGATGTCCAGCAGAAGATCCAGTCCATGCAGATTTACCCGTTTCGCAGCTAGAAGAACATCGCCCAGACCATCTCGACCTCCTTCCGGGGTATGCCACAGGCGAAGCCGAACCATATTGATACCTTCATTCTTCAAAAGCCTCATGGCTGTACCGGCTTCCCCGTTCTTGAAGTATGTGGCTCCATGGGCCTCGAGTTCATTCAGAAAGGAAAGATCAACGCAGGCTTTCCATTCTTGAGCCGATGCTCTCCATGGAG